>Ga0315284_10016164_pt1 | contig 10595 bp, 13 predicted proteins | sample YL17G09_16_MG_FD_203696 | JGI IMG/M metagenome (GOLD analysis project Ga0315284, IMG submission 203696) | Sediment microbial communities from Yellowstone Lake, YNP, Wyoming, USA - YL17G09_16 | ecosystem: Environmental > Aquatic > Freshwater > Lake > Sediment | place: USA: Wyoming | collected...
TAATTATAAATGTTTTTTTAAACTATTTTTTAAACCTTTTTTAATTATATATTTCTTGATATTCTTCATATTCTTCGTCATATTTTTTATTTTCTTCTTCTATTATTTTATCTATATCATTATTATATTCTTCTACACTTTTTTCTACTTTAATAAAATTAGTACTATTTTTTTTAATAAAATCATAAAAATTAAAATCAAAATTTATATGGTCTTCATCCATAAATGGAAGAGCTTGAAAACTTATAAATTCTTTAAATTCTTCTTTTAAAGAAGCAATAATACGACTATACTCAAAGTGAAATTCATCATCTAAATCTTTATAAGGTATATAAGAAATTTTTTCTTTTTTATTTTCAACGACATTATTATTTTCTTCCAATTTATTAATTGGTTCAATAATTTTAATGCAGTTCTTAGTTACAACTGATTTCCAATCCATTTATTCCAATTAATAATTTATATTTTATAAATAAAAATTATTCTTTAAATATTAATATAATTAATCATAATTATATTAATTGATTATAAACTGAATATTATAATTTAAATATTATAATAAAAAATCAGGATATAGTTTTCTAGGTAATATATAATAATGACCACTTTCATTATACATCATTGTTATAAAATCATTAATTGAAGTTTGATTTTCTATAATTTTTATACCATATGATTTGGACATATGTATTAATGTATTATATAAGCATTCTAATAATTCTTGATTTTTGTAAAACCACTCTTTTTTGGAGAGCATTTTGAAGATATATATATAAAATTATTATAACTTTAAGTAAAGTTTATGAAAATAAAAATAATTATTACAAATTATTTTTATTAATTTATTAATTTAGTAATTTGGTAATTTATTAAATATTATACTTTTATTTAATATTTGATACCTTTAATGTAAGTTTACTTGTACTTTTTCGATTATCGTATATAAATTCTGTTGCTTTTATGGCAATATCTTCACTATTTAAAAATTTCTTTAAACGGTCTAAAATTAATTTTTTAGTAATTGATTCCTGTGTTTTAAAATTAGTACATTTTAATTTATTTTTATCAAAAATAATTTCTTTATCTAAAAAATCATTGTCATTCATATAAGTAACAATATTGTCTTCAATACTGTCAGAAGATTCTTTTAATGTATTTATTTTAGTTTTGTATTCACCTTCTAAGCTTTTTAATCTTAAATATTCTTGAATATGTTTTTTCAAATCATCTTTATTTTCAATTGGCATTCTATTAATAATTAATATTTAATAATTAATCTCTAAATAAATTAAATTATTAATATTTTTAAAAATTATAAATTAATATTTTATAATAAATTATAAAATTATTATAAATTATAAATATAGATATATGTGTATTAGTAAAAATGCTTCTATTACATCATTTATAATTGGAATAATTGGTTCAATATTATTATACTATTTTGGTAATAAAAAATATAATAATGAAAATAAAATATATAGTCTATTTTTATTTTATGTAATTATTATGCAATTATTTGATTATATATTTTGGATAGATCAAGATAATAAAAAAAATTTAAATTATATATTTAGTTATATTGCTCCTTTATTTAATTATTTTCAACCAAGTATATTATATATATTAAAATTATGGATAAATAACAGTGAAATTAAAACTTATTATGACAAACTCATATTAATATTGAATATTATATATGTAATTATATCATTATTTTGTTATAAAAATTATATAAATGATAAACCTATTTTAACAATCAAAAAAGGAGAACATCTAAATTGGAAATGGATAGATCATATAAGTATGTTATATTATGTTTTATTTATAATAAATATATTTTATAAATCGATAATTCATTATTCTATAATGGCCGCGTTTATTGTATTTGGTGGTTTATTTATAAGTTCAAAATATACAGATAATTTTATTGGGGAAATATGGTGTTTTATAGCTTCTACAGCACCATTATTTTTTTTAATAGGAAGTTATTTAATTTGATAAATTATATTACATAAATAATTATAATAAAATACATAATTATAAAAATTGATTTTTTTAAATTATATAAAGTATGTTTATATAATTATAAGATATGAATAATGATTGAACCAAATAATTCATTAAAATATATTATGAATTATTATTCAATCCAAAAAATAAACAATTATGATTCAAATATAAAATATATTAACTCTAAAAATGATTTAATTTATTTAAAAGATTATGAAGATAATATTTATTTTTCACATAATTTTAGTGAAATATTAAATATTGGTGATATTCCAGAACACGTTAGATGTATATATTTTTATCATTATTATTCGAAAGAAATTAAAACAAATGTATTACCTTCTTCATTAGAAGTATTATTTTTAGGGAATTATAGATATATATTAGATTTTGATATTATACCTAAAAATGTATGGTTTTTATCAATAAATAATTTTGAAATTACTGATTTAAAAAATCATACGTATCTTAATATAGATCATTTTTTAATAAATGATAATTTAAGTTATGATATTTTGTTACTATTTATATGTAATAATATATCAAAAAGTACATCGTGTAATAAAATATTAACAATAAATGAATATAATGATATATTATATTATTTTAATTTAAAAAAAAATATTTATTAATTAATTTGTATTAAATTATATTAATTGTATTAACTTATAAAATCAAATTACTTCACATAAATCAACGTGTGATAATAACATTCTTCTACAACAATATTTATTTATATTCATTTTATCTAATGTTTGACCTTCAATAGTTTTCTTTTTTAATGTATCAATATCAATAAATCTTTTATTAAAATTTTCTGGAATATCTTCTTTAATGAATTCTTCTTGAATTCTTTTATTGTATTCTTCCCATAAATGAGCAATTACTTTATTGCATGTAAAACAACGAATTGGTATAATCATTTTAGTTATATATTTATATTATAAAAATTTTAAATAGAAAAAATTTCAATTTTAAATAATTTATTAAATAATTTATTAAATAATTTAATAATTATTAAATAATTATTAAATAATTATTAAATAATTATTAAATAATTTTATGAATAATTTATAAAATAATTTATTAAATAGTAAGCGTTTATTTTAATTCTTTTTTATATAAATAATTATCATATATGGATACTAAAGCTACTAATGGAATCAAAAGAAAATTAAATGAATTGGCTACACAACATAATAGATTAACCACGTTATGTGCTTTTTTACTAAATGAGGTTTCTGGACTTAAAAAAGAGCTACATTCTGCTAAATCAAGTGGAGGAAGTTCTATGAAATATAATGCAAATGATATTAAAACTGTTAATACTAATTCTGGAAGTAATTCAGGAAGCAGATCAACTCCTAATTTTTCTGAATTAAAGGCTGATGAAATTTTAAAACAACTATCTATTAATAATTTAGATAATTAAATAAATTAATAATTCAATATATGTAATATGTAATATTTGTAATATAAATAAAAATTTATTTTGAAATTTTAGATATAAATAAGATATCTAAAATTTTATTTTTATAGAAATATTTTTATAGAAATATTTTTAATAACTATTAGAAATTATTTTTTTCAAAGTCTCTTTTGAAATAGTAATATCTATTTTTTTTAATTCTAATAAAGATATTTTCAATTGTTCTTTATGATCTTTCAAATTATTCCAAATGTCTTGTATTAATTTAATTTGTTCTTCATTATATTTCTTTCTTTTTTCTATTTTAGAAACATACTCATATTTTAACTCTTTACCATTTTCTGTTTCAAAATAGCCATATATTTTCAAATTGCCATTATGAACTTCATTATGATGTTCTTGGCATAAAATAACTAAATTTGATAATTTATTTTTAAAAAAAGTATTTTCCTTAAATTCATTTTGCTCAATAATATGATGTGTATCCAATTCTTTTTCTTTTTTCCCACATATTGAACATTCACATATATATAATTTTGAATTATAAGTTGATTTTTTATCAGGAACTATATTTGTTTCTTTTTCTAATAAAATATTTCGAATATTTTTTGCATTATCAATAAACTCTTTATCATCAATGATGAAATTGGCTATTTCAATTCCATATAAATTATCACCACATCCATCTAATAATTTACGACCATATATAAGTTTCCCATCTTTATATTCAATACTTAAATGTTTAAAATGTATGTTTTTAATATTTTTGATTTCTTCCAAATCTTGTAATTTATGAAAATGAGTGGCAAGTATAAATTGCACATTTTTTTTACAAAAACGTAAGATACTTGCTGATACGATAGATAAAGCCGATGTTTCTTCTGTTCCTTTACAAATTTCATCACCTAATACAATTGAATTTTCATCACTATATTTTAAGATAGAACGCAATTCATCCATTTCTACAACAAATGACGACATTCCTTTAAAAATATTATCATCTCCATTAATTCTTGTAAATATTTTTTTATATGGGTAATAAGTAAAAGAGCTCGATGGAACAAAAAATCCTATTTGAGCAAGTAAAATATTACATCCAATCGCCTTACTTAAACTACTTTTACCTACACCATTTACTCCATACAATAAAATACCATTATTATTCAAATAATCTAAATTTATATTATTCGATACATATTCATAATTTTCATTAATAACTTCAATAATAGGATGTCTAATTTGATTGGATTCTAAATAACTTTTATTATTATATTTATTTTCAATAATTGGTTTATTATAAGAATAATAGGTTGCTATTTTAGCACCACATTTAATAAAATCTAAATTACATATAAATTCCGACAAATGATTAAATAATTTTTCATATTGAATATATGTTTCATTTAAAAAAAGGATATATTTTTCTTTTGTTATTATTTTCATATCTTCTTTTTTTTTGATTAATAAATTACTATTTTTTATAATTATATCATTTACTATTTTAACATTGGTTCCTGTATATTTTTTAATTTCATAGTTATGATTTTTTGGAAGATTTTTTTCTAATACATCAGCACGTTTTTTGGTAGTATATAAAAAATATCCTTCTCTTTCATTATATTCCATCTTAACAAAACCACTATTTTGTTCAATATAATTAGATAAAAGTTCCATTTCATTATTAAAATAAAGATTAATATCATCTATTTCTTTTTGTAATTTATCAATTTCTTCATAGTTTCCTAATTTAAAAAAAGATGTTGTAATATTTAATAAATTATATTTCCCCATTTCTTGTAAATCGAATAAATTGGTGTATGTATTTATATAGGATTTAAATATTTCACGGTCATTTTGAGTAATGAAATAATCGTTTAAACATAAATTCTTCCCTACTATGTCTATTAGGGATAATATATTCTCATAACTATATGTTATGTTTAAAAATTCATAGGGATGTAATGTGTTTAAAGAAATTTTACGATGAAGTCGTTCAATATCACATATTTCATTTAATATTGGTTCGATATCATTGAGTATATTTTTATTTTTAAATTCTTCAATTAAATCATATCTTTTATTAAGTAGCTGACAATTTGTAATCGGATTATGTAATATATATTTTAAATATCTACGTCCTAATGGTGTTGATGTTTTATCAATTATTTTAAATAATGAATTAGAATTGGAAGAATTAGAAGAATTAGACGAAGAAGAAGAATTTGGAAATATATTTAATTGATACATTGCATTATTATACAAGATTAAATGGTCCTCATAATTCCAATATTCCGGTTTTTTAATTTTAGTAACAATCCTTTCATTATGTTCTATGGTAAAATTTAATAAAATTAAATAAGATAACAAACAATATTGTCTTTTTTCTAAATCTAAGTACTCTATTCCTGATAATAATTTTGTATTTGGGAATATTTTTTTAAGGAATTCATTTTGATATGAAACTTGAAGATATTTATTATCAATTTTATCTTGATAATGTAAAATTCGATTATCATTATATAAACGCTTTTTAATTTGTTCAAAATCTAAGTGCTCAGTATTTGTACAACATATAATAATTTCTTTGGGATTATTATTTTCAATAAACCGATATATTTCTTCAAAAAATGCATTTTTGTCATAGTATCCCATTGATGCTTCATATAAACTATTCATACCTGTTGATAAATCAATCGACGATAAACCAAAAATATAAATAGTTTGATTTGTTTTATAACATTTTTCTTCATTTAAATAAAGACATACTATATTATTTACATCAAAATTATTAATTTCTTCAATATAAGTACCTGGACTATAAATTTGTGTTATTTCACGTTTAGGATTAGGTGGTTCTGTAGTTTGTTCAATTAGAACAATCGTATAATTATTCTGTAATAATATTTGAATAAAACGTTTTAAAGCGTGTAATGGAAAACCAGCCATTAAACAATTAGATCTTGAATTTTCTAAAATAGCTTTATTACGTCGTGTAAGTTGTATATTAAGTAATTCAGCAATATAAGATGTATTTCCAATTTTTTCTTTTTTATTATCAACTCCGTAGAATTCAAAAAATGAACCTACTTGCATTAAAACAAGTGTATTTAAACCATATTTTTTTTCATATTCTATTTGGTATTCAAAATAGTCATCAATCAACATTGAATCTATATTATAAATTATCATTATTTATTTAAGTGCATAATTTATTAAAAAAAAAAATAATTATTCTGAAAGTATAAAAAAAATCAAACCAAAAATAATTATGAATAGTGATAATAATTTGTTAAATGTTGGTTTTTTCTCTTTTATTATATAAAAACTTATAAAGCTTAATATTATCAATGGTATAACTTTTAAAACTAAAGATATGGATATTAAACTAAAATTATTATCAAATAATTTATATATAAAAAATGCAAATAAAAATAAACTTATAATGACCTTTATAAGATTAATAAATGAAGGGTCTTTTGAATATAGCATAATATAATATGGACCAATTGCAGCAATATAAATAAGTCCTATTATATAAAATAAAATCAATAAACTATACATATATAATAGTATTATTTTATTAATTATTTTGTTAATAAAATAATATTATTAAATAATTTATTTTTTATAATAAATAAAAATAAATTGATTACAATTTAATGTACTTTAGATTTTTTTATTACTTAAATCTACAATGGATTCTTTTAATAAAAAACAAAAAGATGCTTTTGAAGCAATGATAAATGGACACAATGTCTTTATAACAGGACCGGGAGGTTCCGGAAAATCACACGTTATTAATTTTTTTGTAAATTATTTTAAAAATAATATAGAAAAAAAAGATGAAAAAATACATGTCACAAGTAGTACAGGTTTATCATCTTTATTGATTAATGGAACAACGATCAATCAATATGCTGGTATTGGTGTATTTGACAAAGAAAATGAATATTATGTAAAAAGAATTAATCGAAATAAAGCAATTAGAGAACGTTGGTTAAACACAAAAACACTTATTATCGATGAGATATCTATGATTAGTTCTGATTTTTTTGAAAAATTAGACCTTTTAGCACAAAAAATAAGAAAAAATAAAATTCCTTTTGGTGGTATTCAAATTATTTTAAGTGGTGATTTTTTACAGTTACCACCCATTAAATCCACTAATTTTTGTTTTGAATCATTTAGTTGGGATATTACAATTCAAAAAACATTTTATTTTAATGAAATTATTCGACAGAAAGAAGTATCTTTTCAAAATGTATTAAATAAAATACGTATTGGAGTAGTGGATGATGAAGTTAGAAAAACAATTGATTCCTGTTATAAACGTAAATTAGAAAATAAAGATGGTATTATTCCTACATTATTATTTTCAAAAAAAGATATGGTTAAAACATATAATGAAGAAAAATTAAATGATTTAATTGATAAAGATAATGAAAAACAACTTTATGAATCCAAATATGTTTTTAGTAAAAAAATAAAAGATGACTCAAAAGCTGGTTATATTGAACTAATTAATAGTCAATATAGTAATATTGATGACAAAATTTTAATGACCAAATATTCACAAGTAATGTTAAATGTAAATATGCCTGAAGAAGGATTAGCTAATGGTAGCCGAGGAGTAATTATAGGGTTTAGTTTTAATGAATATAAGAATCCGATTGTACAATTTTTGGATGGAAAGATATTAGAAATCAAACCACACGATTATAAAATAGAAGAAGCTAATGAAAGTGTTATTAAAAGACAGATTCCATTAATTCATGCATGGGCAATAACAATTCATAAAGCACAAGGCATGTCTCTTGAATATATTCAAACAGATATTGGTCAATCTATTTTTGAATATGGTCAAGCATATGTTGTTTTATCAAGAATACGAAGTTTAGAAGGATTAAGTTTAATAAATATTGATTATAGTAAAATAAAAGCACATCCTAAAATTATTGAATTTTATAATAAATTAACATAAATTATTATAAATCAATCTAAATAAATTTAAATTATATTTTTTAATATTATAAATATATTATTATATTAAAAAATATAATTTAATTATATATATAATTATATTTTACCTATAATTCTATGTTTTAATTTATCAAATAATAATATTTTATTTTTATTTGATAAATTATTTTTAATATAATCGGTTGCATCTTTTCCATAATAGTTTTGAAATAATATTAATAATTCCTTATCAGTTTTTGATATTGAATAAACATATTTATTTATAATAATCCAAGCACTATCATCAAAATTATGTTGGTTTATTTTTTTCATATTTATAAGTATTTTATTGTAATCATTATCATCAAACATCTCATTTATGCAATTTATAATAGTTGCCATATATATTATATTATTTAGTTTAATTTTTTTAATACAATTAACACATAAATTAATAAATAAATTATTAATAAAAAAATAATTAATTGAGTATAATTTTTATAATTATATACATTTTGATATATTGTAGCACTATTATTATTATTATCCATATATATATTTAATAAATATTTAAATATTTAAATTATAATTATAATTCCAACAATTATTAATAAAATTAACCAAGGTAGAAACAAAAAACTACTAATAATATCATTTTTAATAGAAAATAAAGGTATTAATTGTTGTTTAGACATAACTGATTTACATTTTTCTATATTATTATTTGTAGGATTATTGGGGTCCATTATATAATATGTTTAGAAAAAATGCGGAATATTTTTTTTTTATTTATATGTTTTTTAATTATTATAAATGACCTCTATCCCAGTTTTAGTAGAAGCCAAGAAAGAATATACAAATCAACTTCAACAAATATTATCACCAAGAATTTATGAAGGATTTAAATCAATTTATGAAGAATTAATAAATACATTAAGTCAAGATTTATATGAAAAAAAAACACAAAGTACCAGTTTAATTAAGATGTTCCAAAAAAGTTTAAGAGATATTCCTTTATGGAATAATGAAATGATTAAAAATGAACATTTAAGAATAGAAAAAATTTCTAATTGTGATTATTTAGAAAATTTAATTGAAGCTGTTTTTATAACAAATACAAAAATCTTAACGGCTGTTCAAATTAACAATAAAAAATCAGTTAATGTGACAATAAATGTACCTCAGGCTCAACATTTTATTCATAAATGTTATATAGAATGTTCAAAAGAAATTTATAAAAACCCATATATTTTTGATGTTTCTAAAACGATTACTCCTAAAGAAAAACATAATAATTTAAGAGAAACATTAAATATTATAAATAATTCAATTAATAATGCAATTCGAAATTTATTACCTATTCGTGATCTTTTAAAACAAGGATTAACAAATAATAATTTAAATAATGATAACACGGAAGAAGTTGATAATTTAAGTGAAAATATTTCTATTTTGAAAGATGAAAAAACTCATTCTGATAATGAAAGTAATATGAGTGATGATGAGGAAGTAGAACAAAATGAAACACAAGAAGAAAAAGATACTGAAAAAGAAATAGAACAAAAACCCGAATTAAAAGAAATTATTCTTACAAATTCAAGTAATGAAATTAAAGTAGAAGAATCTTCAACACGTGACGATGAAGATAAAGATGATGATAATGATGATGATGACAAAGAGGATAAAGAAGATAATGAATACAATGAAGAAGTAAAAGAAAACGAAAATACAGAAGATAAACATCAATTATCTAAATTAAGTCAAGAATCATATGTAGTTAATAATAATATTAAAGAATTGATTAAACCAGAAGTGGAAGAAAAGAAGTTTATATTTTTAGGAAAATCATCATCAGCAAATAAAAATAGTAATGATATGATTATTAAAGGAGGGGAACTACAAAATGAAATGAAAAGTGATAAAATAGATGAACAAATTAAAAATTTAATGACAGTTGAAACTAAAAATGTTGCTTTAGAAAATAATCCTACATTAAAAAAAATAGATAATGTAACAAAAATAAATGTAAATTCATCTCCACCAATTAATGAAGTTATAAAACCATTGAAAAATAATTTTGTAAAAAAAATTAGTAATAATAAATTTATAAAACAAATGCCTTCATCTAATAAGTCATCAAAATCATTTTATCAAAAAAAATATGATGAAAATTTAGCAAATTTTAATTTTACAT
>Ga0315284_10016165_pt1 | contig 10594 bp, 11 predicted proteins | sample YL17G09_16_MG_FD_203696 | JGI IMG/M metagenome (GOLD analysis project Ga0315284, IMG submission 203696) | Sediment microbial communities from Yellowstone Lake, YNP, Wyoming, USA - YL17G09_16 | ecosystem: Environmental > Aquatic > Freshwater > Lake > Sediment | place: USA: Wyoming | collected...
TTTATTCACATGTTAGAGAAATTTGGTCGGCTACAGTATCAGATGAATAATAAGCCTACCCGAGGCACTTTTTTCTATTTAGAAAAGGGTAGCTTCGAAGGCAAGTAAAGAGGAGAGGCTAAAGGGATACAAGGTGAAGGTCCAATATCAGCCAGTCCAAGATATGGAGAAAAAGACAAAGCGGGAAGCCATAGGTCAAGTCATTCTTCAAGCCGTGAGGAGGATGAAAGATAAAGGGTAGGGAGGAGAGAAAATGATAGCTATCGACGAACTCTTGTCCCGGATTGAATCCTGCGAAGGAGAGGAATTCATTCTTATCAAGGGCGGAACGTTTTCTTATAAGGTAACAGAAGGTCATGTAAAACTAGATCGTACTAATCAACGGATTCCGAGATCCCATTTCGGAAAAGCCCTTGAGATGGTCCCGCTTGAAGACACCGCGCTTCTTCAGAAATTGCACGGTCCCTCATTTATTTATTCTATTTTAATGGATAGTCGAATAAGGAAAAAAGACTGGTAAGCTAGTTCTATAAAAGATCTCTTTGTGGAGAAGTATTATAAAGACCCATAGAAGCCGACGATGTTATTGAAAGGAAATATAAAAGGGTTCGCGATGAAGCGAACCGGGGTGTCGAACGTTTCTTCGGGGGAGGTGATCCATGATTGAAATCCCGCGAGAAAAGTTTTATTACGTCGCCGGGCCATTCGCCGCGGCCGTCAGTCTCTTTGTATGCGCTGCTAAGAGGTTTGCCGGTGAGGCCCCGAGGCCGGAATACGCCGCCAGCCTAGTTACTAACCTCATTTCGGCTGGGGTGTCGGCTCGGGCGGCCCTCGAAATCAAAAAAATCGCTGAAAATGTGCGCATAACACGGGCAAAATCCGACCTCGGCTTTATGAGAGAGATCGAGGACGTTGGACGACAAGACCGCGTTCTTCTTCTGGAGGAGTTAACCTCTGATCAGCTGGCAGCATATGATCTTAGTTCAAGCATGACCTTGGGCAATATGGTAAGCTCCGCCAGATGGGAAATCCCGGAAGAAAAGAGGGATTATCTCCTGAACTGCTTAAAATCGGCGTTGGGGCAGGCCAAGGTCCTCGAACTAGACACGCAGAATATCTCCGATGTTCTTAGAAGCGTCGAAGAGGAGTTCAAAGGCGGAAATATTGAGAGCCTTGCCCGTTACTTCCAAACTTTGTCGGATTGGACCCTAAAACGGCTGCTTGGAGTATAACTGCTATTAAGGAAAACAAGACCCAGGATTGAGTTGGGATATGGGCGGATGGTTTATTAAGGACTTTTTCCAATATTGGCCAGCGAGTATTGTCAGTCCCTGCCTTACTAAGTGCTCTGCTCAACGTTTATGCTTTATTCGGCTGTCACAACGATCGTCCATTTATTGAGGAGGCGATAAAAGGGATCGGCTCAAAAATATACCCTCAAGAAAATGCCCATTAGCTTCGCGCCCCGCCCGCTTTTTCCGTTTCCGTTAATAAAAACGGCCATATTTCCTGAGCTTATCGGCCACGCTTCTTGCCCTGCAGCAATGGAATTATATGATGGGCGCTACGTTGTCATCGAAGGATGGACAAGGGAAGGCATGATGAAGCTATTATTCTATATCATATCTTCTCGTTACACCGGTCTCGATAAATCCTACGGCGTAGGTGTCCTGACTGACAACAATTAGCAGGGTTCCTTTGTCGCCCAGGCGTTTCAAGTCGCCAATATGGTCATCGGCAACGTTTTTAATCGTGTCCTTATACTTATTGACATCGGCATTCTTGCTAAGCTGAAAAATGTCCTTTAACGAGGGCAAGGCCTCAAGCCTTTGGACGGCCTCTCTCCTGGGATGCTTGTATGTTCCATTTGTCCCGCTCGAGAGAATGCATACCTCCGGCTTTATTACTTTCAATAAATCGTCGCAAGAGCTAGTTTCGGCACCGTGGTGATCCACCTCGTAAACATCGACATCCTTCAGCACCCCGCGGCTCGCCAGTTTCGACTCAACATCCTTGTTGAGATCGGCCATGATGAGGAAATCAAAGCTCCCATAGCTCACCATCAAACCGAGACTGTACCCGTTTTCATCGGAGGGGTAATCAATCGTTCCGTATTCCCCCTTCGCCCGTCCGTTCGCAACAATGCACTCGATATTCACGCTGCTATCCAACGAAATCTTGTTCCCGGGCCTTAGATACTCCCGTTTTCCTTTGGATAGTCGCTTATAATTCATGTAAGCGTCGCTCTTTATCCGGGCAGCAGTCAACCACTTTTCTGAATCTCTGTCATAATATTTATCGGTTATGGAAACCCCCTTATTTATCAGGTTGTCCAGTGCCCCATAATGGTCATCATGATAATGGGTGCAGACAAAATAGTTTATCGAGTTAAGCCCGGCGCGGTTTGTTATCACTTTGTAAACTGAATTTGCTTTCCCGGATTCTCCGCAGTCGATAAGCAGGGATTTTCCGTTGGGAGCAACAATCAGGGTGGAGCTGCCTTGATCCACATCGATGCAGTAAATCTTAAGATCTGCAGCCTGGCATAGCGGTGATAAAAAAGTAACATGAAAAAGCGCCGCGGCGCTGAACAAAAGCGCTCGGCATAGGTTTTTATTCATTTAATCCTCCTTTAGGCCGCCCTTTAATCCTATTCCCGGGATATTTGCCTGAGGAAGTCGTTAAGGCTCCCTTCCTGGTAAATCTCATATCGCGGCCCAAGATTTGGATCTCTGTGCCATTTCGCAAGGCGGATATTACCGTTAAAAATCTCGATTCCCGTGATTCCGTCTTCATACAATCCGCAACCCGTATTAAAATATATGGGGAGAGGGGAAGCGCCGGTTTCGGTCGGGATGATGTCTCTCTTGTTCTTGCTCTCCCGGTCAACCTTCTTTGACAACTCGGATATCTGTTCTTTAGCCCGTTTTATCAGCTCTTTGTTTGAGGGATTGTTTTGGATATCGGCCTCAAGGGCGGATATTTTCTCTCTGAGTCTGTCGGCATACGATACGGAAGCGAAAATGGCGTTATGTGAATGGCCGCAGATAAGAAGCGCCTTTGCGCTTTTTGCCCAGGAGTACATTATCTGCTCGTAGTCCTTCACGATCTCGCACTTGATGGCCGGCGGATGGCGCGTTAAGCCGAATTTCTTCGCCAGCGGTTCTACGAGCCTGAAGGCCCGAACCCAAAAGCGGCTGGACCAGCTGTTTTTATCGGATTCGAGGCTCCCCTGATGGCCGTGAACGAGGAGAATCCGGGCCCTTCCGTCTCTGTCCTTCAGCTTCATCGCTTCGGTGGGTTGGACGGGCCGATAAGGAGCTGATTTTATGGGATCCGGCTGAATGCACCAATCGCAGTCATGATTCCCGAAGATCCGGTTAGTATTGTTGTCCCCGAAATCTCTGATCGCCTGATAAATAGTCGCTTCATATCGAGCTTTGATCTCCGGCAGCGCGAACTGCCAGAGCTCTTCTATATCCCCAAGCAAAATGAGTTTATACCCGGCTCCCCTGTAGTACTTCAAGGCTGAGAGCAGGATCTGCTCGTTGCCGAGAAAATCGTCGGCTTTCTCTCCGTTCCCGAGGTGAAGGTCGCTGAATATAATGTATTTGTTCCCTTCAATCTCAAGTGCGGGGAAATCGTTCAAGTACCATAGTTCGTTGAGCCTCTTAAATGTCAGTTCCTTATCCTGCGGCATACCCAAACCTCCTTATTGATGGCCCCCGGGCATGGATGCCCTTCATCCCTGTATAAGCTGAGGGAAGAATAGGTCCTTTAGGCCAGCGTTTGACATCATGGCTGTCCCCCAATGAAGCCGAGCTATTAATACATAAGCGCCGGACGGCAGCTTGTCAAGCGGACGTTGAACTTAAGCATTCCGAATACAAGATTAGTGAGTACAGGTTGAGCTGCCTGACATGAGAGGGGAGGTAAAGGCCGCAGTTCCCTCCAATCTAAATATTCGATGAGCGCCGACAGGCGGCCTAATAACGGACGAATAATCCGGATAAGAACGACTGAAAAGAAAATACACCCTAGGACAACAGGGTTGTCTTAGCCTCTTTTTACTTGGTTTTGTTCTTAAACCATTGATCGATTTCTACCCTAAACGCGAATACTCTGGAGCGGGGAGAATTCTTGTCAATATGATAGACAGGGAGGTTATAATGCTTCGCCCACTTGATGCAGGTCCCCACATCCCTACGGATATATCCAGCGATCTCCTTCCAGGAATCGAGTCTTTCGGCTGGCTCCAACTTGTTCCCTCCTTACCATCCAGTATTTTAGTCGAACAAATGTGGAATAAATTGAAATAATTGGAGATTATTGGAAATCAAGGGCCATGCCGGTTGGGCCGTTGACATTAAGGCCGTAGGCGCCCATCTTTTTAGCATAACTATTCAAGCTTATTCGGGAGATAGGGGGTAGTTGCCCGAGACTAGGGCCCGGGGGCCGGCGATATCATCATTTTATGATGGGAGGCATCAGTTCTGAGCTTTGTAGCCTGGGTTCACGTGCGCCGCGAAAAAGGAATTTCTTATTCTATTATATGGAACCCTATAAACATTGTTAGGCGTCAAAAGGAGGATAAATGTCGCTAGGGACGTTGATCGAGCTACTAACGTTAACAATTGCCCTCACAGGTCTTCTCCTTCAAACCCGCCGCGACCCGAGTGCGCCACCCTCGTGGAGAAACCTTAGCCGCGGGGGGCGTCTGGTTCTTGTGGTCCTTGTAGTATTAGCATCGGTCAAGATCTACAAGGGTCAGATCGATTCGGCAGCGCAGCGAAAGGCCTCCGAGGCTGGGGCGAAAAGGTTTACCGAGCTTCAAGCCTCAAACGAGGACCTACTCAGTACAAATAAGCATCTCATCAAGGTAATGTCGGTCGCCAGCGGCTATAATGCCCTGCTGTCAGGTATGGTGGTTTTCAAGGAAGTGCCAACTCAGAAGATAGTCGAGGAAGTGCTTCGTAACATATTCTTGAAGTATGCAGAGGTGGAAATCAGCGCCTCGAATCGTCTCGGTAAGTATATAGGCCGCATGGACTACGGTGCGCATCCCGAGCTCAGACGCTACCTAAACGCGCAACGCATCCAAGACGATCCAGAACTCAAGCGGATTCGTGATCTCGTGCCCGAGCCGCAATGGTCTCGAGCGTTCTACTACGAAATTCGATGTGCGAGCCTCAAGATCCTAAACAGGGAGAATATCCAATACGCCCGCTTTGATCCCTTAGAGCGGATCGAAGTCAGGGCCCGAGTGTTCGACTGGTGGCGGGACTTCAGATCGCTGTACGGTGTCGAGATCCTGTATATCGACAAGCTTACCATTGAGGAACTTGGGGATACCCCGATTGAGATGCGCTTTTAAATGTGTTGACGCCTAACCAACAGTTCGAGCTGACGCGGTGGGTGGAGCTTATCGGTTTGTAACTTAGGAGGTCATTCGATGTTTGGTTCTGAAAGCTTGGAGGTGGCGATCGGCGTTATTTTCATATATTGGCTTCTTAGCTTGATAAGTTCCACTCTGAATGAAATGGTAGCCACTCTGTTTTCTTTCCGCGCAAAAGACTTGGAGAAAGCGATTCGGAATCTCTTAAACGATCCCAAGGGCTTAAACGAGGCTAAGAGCTTTTATGAGCACAGCATAATAACGGCGCTAAAAAATGGAAAAAGAAATCCTTCTTATATCCCGGCTCACACCTTTTCCATGGTTCTGAGCGACATCGTTACCAAGAGCGGCATAAGCATGATGAAAGGTGAGGATCTACGAGGTATAGTGAACGGCATTGCCAATGACAAACTGAAGCAATCCCTGCTTACGCTCGTAGATAGCGCGGGGTCGCGGGGCAGTCAGATTCAAGAGGGCATAGAAAAATGGTTTAACGACGCAATGGAGCGCGTGTCAGGCTGGTATAAGCGGAAGACTCAGATCATTATCTCCGTAATCGCGTTCGCCCTGGTATTGATATTCAACGCGGACACCTTCATGATCGTCAAGAATCTCGTTTATATGGCACCTATCCGGACGGCGATCATAGCACAGGCAGAAGGTCTATTGAAAGAACATAATGGCGAAATCGAGGAATCAACGAACAACATCGAATCATCGATAGCGCAGATCAAGGAATTCAGAAAGGACCTCCTTTCCCTCCCCCTGCCTCTCGGCTGGACCGAATACCCCCAGAGCCTATTGGATTGGATTAAGAAAGTAATGGGACTGCTATTCAGCGTCGTAGCTGTTTCCTTGGGAGCGCCGTTCTGGTTTGAATTTATGGAAAAGCTTCTAAAGGTCCGTCTGGCGCAAACAGGCAAGCGTCCGGAAAAGGAATCTTAGACACGGAGTCCGGCGGTGGCGGCATCCACATGAAGCGAGAGGGCGGGCCTACGGGCTCCAAGTTCTTCAGGATAAGGCCCGAGAAATAGCAGTTTTCAGGACCGAAAAGATAAGGAGGTGGAAAATGGCAATCGCAAACTTAATAATTATCGTGATGATCATCTTCGGAGGCACCCTGATCGTCCTTGGGATAATCGTATATTTTAAGTTTCGTCAAGTTGCCGAAAGGGATATAAATAAGCTCAAATTCGATGGCATACTAACGATAGAAACCCGCAGAGGATCGTTCTGCTTTATTGGGTTTGGCGTCATCCTGCTCATCGGTTCGTTCTATTTCTATATCTCCCTTGTAAAGGCCCGAGTGAGCATAGGCATTCAGAATTCTCAGCTGGAGGCTGTGGTCCCCAGGGGGGCCGCTCTGGCCACGCTACCCATAAGCCAGCCCTCGGTTGAAGCCGAACCGAGTCGGGGCGGCTCAATCAAAGAAATCATGGATATCCAGGCAGATACTCTTACTCAGCTTATTAAGCATATCGACGATGAGAAGTTCGCTATCCTCGTTTTAGAGGGAATCGATAAAAACTCTTTCGGATTATCGGCTATACCTGGAGACCAAATGCCGATTATGAGCGATCTCTTACGAACGGTGTCGGATAAGTTCCCTAGGAACGCGAGGCTCCAGCTGGATATCGCCAAAGCTTACCGTTCTCTTTATGAATCTCTTAATGCCACAAAAGAGGAAAAGAGACTATTCCTCCAAAAATGGGGAGAAACAGTTGACAGGCTGGGAAAAACTCCGACAAACGACGAAGGAATGAATTATGGGATTAACCTGCTGAGCGGATTGTATTATCAGAGAGAGCGTCAATCCCAGAATGCCTTAGAGTTCATGTCAAGAGCAGACGAGTCCGCGCCGCCCGGGGAGAAGTATAAAACAAGCTTTAATAAAGGGAGCATCTACTTGGATATGGCCCTCGCTGAGAGTCGCCCCGAAAAAGCTGAAGACTACTATGAAAAAGCCAAACTGCAATTCAGTATCTCTGATCGACTAGCGGAAAATCAAAAGTTATCATTTTGGCAACCCCGCTTCAATATAGGCACAGTTCACCTCCGAGAAGAGAGAGAGGATAAGGCCGTTGAGGCGTTTATAACGTCTTTTAGGCTGGCGGAAACCGCGGGAGAGGGCAAGCTATTTTCTCAATACCTACACAGAATTAAAGATATAGAACGACTTTGTGCAAACAAAAAGTTTCTGGCAATGTTTCCGGAGGTCTGTAACGCAAAATGAATACGGATAGAGGGATGCAGGAACGAGGGCATGCTCTAATATTGAGGAGGTTTGCTTATGCCGAATCATCAGAAATTTCTGGAGCGATTATGGGAGGCATTTCCCGGCCAGGTGTATTTGGCAGGAAAATACGCTGATACGAACCTGGGCCTTCCCGAAGACAATGTTCTCAGGGTCTTTCTTCCAGATTTTCATTGGATAAGCATAAAAAACCTGGAGCGTTATCCGAAAGGATACGGATTCAATGGTAATCTTCAGATTCCATCGAATGGCAAGCCGATTTTCGGAACACTTTTAGATGTTCTTGAAGATATTCATGATTATGACATTCCTTCTAAAACGGCTGGTTTGGAGGTATATCAACTGGGCGACGCCTATGATCTCTGGCGGGAAATGGCTCCTGAGGATAAGGATGCAACTAATGCGTATCGTCGCATTAGGAAAGACCCTGCACTCGAGAAGATTATCGAGCGGCTCGATGGATTATCGATAAAGCATACGCTCGGAAATCATGATCAATGGATTAATAAGCTTGATAAGGCCGTTCTTGATGATATGCCTATGACGCAGGCAAAGACCTCTTGGTCTGCTGCCGGTGATCGCATTATTATGACTCATGGACATGAGTATGACACTCTCGAAATGGGGTTGCCGGACAAAATCCAAGCTGAGGCTGTCAGGATCTGGACAAGCTTAAGAGTTGGAAAACACTCAATCGGAGTGTTTTCAAAAAAAACTAAAAACAATATTCTAATGGTTCTGGGACTTCGCAACAAAGGATTGAGGAAAGATTTCTACCCGACAGTCGAAGCCGACGGTGCTTACATCATCGAAAAAGATGAAGACTTGGCGACTTGCGAGAAAAATTACGATACATTTCTAGACGTTTCTGGTTTTTCGAGGGCCCCCGGAAGCTCAAATGATTTCGCGCACATAGATTACCTTCGTTATGCCGATGAGATCGCGGCGGCTGAGTTGAACCATCCGCTTGACCATAGCGTTCATGTCATCGGACATACACATCAGGCGCGAATGCTACTTGATCGAATCGCCCCTAACAGGCCTTTTGTGACCCTCGACTGCGGCGGGTGGATTGGATTATGCAAGGTTCTAATTAAGGGAAAGCGGGAGGCGGCCTACGTTCCTTCTGCTCAGATTGGAGTGCAATCCGGAAATGACCTTCGCCTTTATCAATTAGGGGGAGTGGGTTAAGCAATATACGGAGGGCAAAGGAAAATAGTCGAGTTCTATTGGGAGCTTCCATGTTGAGTTTCATGCAGTTTGAGAGGATGGCTCAAAAAGAAAATATTTATCCCCTGTCTCTATATTCTACCGTTTGGCAAAAAAGGAGGATCAAGTGATTATCTTTAAAAAGCGGAGAGTCGTGGCAAGCCTGGGAAGCAAGATTGGAATGTTGATCGCTTTGCTTGCCCTATCGTCGCTATTTTCCGCGTGCTCTGGAATCCGAATTGAGGCCGCACGAACGCTCGGAGCGACTGGCCGAAACATAGCACTTCAAACGCAGCAAAACATCTTTATTTCTGATCAGGAGTATCTTCGTGCTCGAGACGTTGAAGCGCTTTTCCACGGATTTAGCGGAACAACGACTTCGCAAGAGTACATTGAGATCCTTAAAATTTATGAGGACATTCATCTGGAGCTGACAAACCGGTCGATGGTCTTCGAAAAGCTTGCCGACCTCTATGATGCATTTGGCGAGTTGGCGGGTTTGGACGCAGGGGGACAAACTGAAAAGACTTTGGCAGACCTGGGCGGTGCCATTGAAGAGTATTCAAAACAATTCAATCAAACATCACCCATCTATAATGATACTACGGTGGTCATATCAAAGATTGGAGGGCTTGTAGCGGCAGAGATTCAGAAGAAAAAAATAAGGGAAGCGAGCATCCGGATCCGAGCCAGAGTCGAGGGCATTCAAAAACTTCTCGGAAACAGCCTTGTTCGTGAGCAGCTGACAGGATTCAGGGAGTATCTGACAAGCGCTAGAAAAGCATCTTTTATCCTCCTTTGGGATCAAGGATTGTACGACCCCACGCCACTCCTTAATGATCTCGGTGCAGAGGCAGGTCTCGTTGCAAAGAAGGACGCTGCGGCAGGGATAAAGCCGAATACTCCGTTGGGAAATGCTCTCGTGGAAGTGCTCGCGAAGCGGCTCGAAATGAAGGCGGACCTTATTAAAAGAAGTTATGACGCGAGTTTAGCATCCCTCGCGGGTCTTATAGCGGAGCACAAGAAGCTTGAGAAAGGGGTGGCGCTTGATTTGACCCGACTTCACGCGATCGCCGCTGAACTTCGCAATATTGTGGTCTTGCTTTCAAACGTGAAGGCTGACATATTTAAAAAATAACAGGAAGGAGGACATCAAAAATGGGAAATAGAAAGAGGATCCAGCCCCAGCCGGCTAGCATTGTCCATGACGGGAAACTGACGGAGAAAGAAGCCCTCATGGCCCTGAGAATCGCTGCTCAATCAGCAACTGATGCCTTGCCCTTGGCACTCGCAAAATGCACGATAAATAATGATCGAGTCAAAATAATGGCCGATCGCGATACAGTGGTGCTGGCGTACCTCAATTCTTTGCGTAAGACGCTCATTCAAACCGAAGCCTTATTTGAAAAAACGGCCGCAGACCTCATGGCAGAGGCTGAGAAGGTAAGACAAGCGAGCGCGTCCCTCCAGAATGCCAGCGACGCCATTAACTTGATGGCTGGGTTGATACGACTCGCGGGGTCGCTCGCTCTTGCCTTTGGGTAAATCCAGGCTTGGGAGCGGCTCAAAATATCCGCTGCCTTTTCTTATGTGGTCGGATCAGGATGCCGCGCGACAAGAATCATCAATAATATGCAACCCAATTATTTCTGTTTAATGTCAAAGGAGGCACCATGGAAGCGAAGTTTATTATCTTTAAGGACACCAGCGGCCAGTATCGATTTCGCCTTGTCGCC
>Ga0315284_10016167_pt1 | contig 10593 bp, 8 predicted proteins | sample YL17G09_16_MG_FD_203696 | JGI IMG/M metagenome (GOLD analysis project Ga0315284, IMG submission 203696) | Sediment microbial communities from Yellowstone Lake, YNP, Wyoming, USA - YL17G09_16 | ecosystem: Environmental > Aquatic > Freshwater > Lake > Sediment | place: USA: Wyoming | collected...
GCTTCTCACGGCCTCCTCGTCGCAGACCTGGTAGCTCATGAAGGGCATGTCGCCGACGACGAAGGTGGAGGGGGCCCCGCGGCGCACGGCCTCCGAGTGCACGAGGCACTGCTCCATGGTCACGGGCACCGTGCCTGAGTAGCCGTAGACGCACATCCCCAGCGAGTCGCCGACGAGGATCATGTCGACGCCGGCGGCCTCCTCGAAGGTGGCCGTGGGGTAGTCGTAGGCGGTGAGCCAGGCGATCTGCTGCCCGGCGCGCTTCATCTCGTGCAGGTCGAACACGCTCTTCTTGGTCGGCACGTCGTCCTCCTTGCGCTCTACAGACTCGCCGGCATAGCGCCGACCGCCCTCAGTCCTCCCAGCCCTCGGGCTGGACCGGCCAGCCTTCGTCGGACTTCACTTCTGAGTACACGAGCATGGTCTCGACCTTGTCGACCCCGGGGATCGCGGCGATGTCGTACTTGATCAGATGGCCCAGGTGTTCCAGGTCGCGCACCGCCACGTGAAGCAGATAGTCGAAGCGGCCCGCCACGTGGTAGCAGGCGCGCACCGCCTGGACCTTCACAACGCCGCGCTCGAAGGACTCAATGCTCTCGGTGCTGTGATGGTTGAGCTCGGCAGCCACGAACGCCTGCAGGCCGAGCCCGAGACTGGCGGGATTCACGAGGGCGCGATAGCCGGCGATGTGACCGTCCTGCTCCAGGCGCCGCACGCGTTCGGACATGGCGGACTGCGAGAGGCCCAGCGCTTGCGCCAGCCTGGCGTTGGTCACACTCCCATCCCGCTGCAGCTCGATGAGAATCTGTCGGTCGAGAGCGTCCACACCATCTCCTTGGGTCGGATGGCTGCATGCTAGCTGAAACATCTCCGGCTCGTCAACTGTTTGCCCGGATGTTATCCTGACGGATGCTCAGGCAATGAAGTTCGCGCCGGGAAGCGAGGGCCATCGCGGAAGACTCTGCGGGCCGGCGCACTCGGCGTGGGTCGCCGTGGCACGAGCTCGGGACCGGGCGTCGCAAGACGTCGGCGCGATACTGTCGACGCGTCCGACCCGACAGGTGAAGACGGCGCCACCACAGCGAGCTGGGACGGCGCCCGGAGGTCTGTGAGGTCGAAATCAACCGGCTGCCGACGACACCCGGTAGCGTTCTCGAACTCGACGCCTGCATCCTTCTCCAGGAGGACCGATGACCTCACTGCCGATCGACATCCAGGGCATCCCGATCGCCTACGAGGTGCGTGGAGAAGGCCGGCCGATCCTCCTGATACACGGCTGGTCCGCGGATCGGGGCTACATGCTGGCCGATCTCGAACCGATCTTCGACGAACATCCCGGGTGGCAACGGATCTACCTCGACCTCCCGGGCCACGGGGCGACCCCGGCCCCCGAGTGGCTCTCGACGCAAGACCATATGCTCTCGATCGTGCGCGACTTCATCGACGTCGTGCTGCCGGAGGGTTCGTTTGCGATCGCCGGCAGCTCCTATGGAGGGCACGTCGCCCTGGGGCTCATCCGGTCGATCCCTGACCGGCTGAGCGGTGCCGGGTTTCTCGTCCCCGCCGTCCCCGCCCCGGACGGTGCGCTGGACGCCGCAGACGCTCTCGTGCTCTTCGAGGACACCTCGATCTTCGCGGATCTTGCGCCCGACGAGGAGTGGATGCGCGACACGCTGGTCGTGCACGAGCGCTGGATGGTCGATGAGATCCGGCTTCACGACATGCCCGCCTACCGGCGGGCCGACTACGGGTTCCTCGCACGGTTGGAAACGCACTTACTCCCGACCGGCGCCGCCGGCCGACCCGGACCTCCGCTCGATCGACCCAGTCTCATCCTCACGGGCCGCCAGGATGCGACGGTCGGGTGCCGGGCGGCCTGGGCGTTGCTGGACGAGTTCCCTCGAGCCACCTACGCCGTGCTCGATATGGCGGGACACCAACTCGGTCGCATCGAGCGCCCGGGGCCCTTCCGGGCGCTAGTCGGCGACTGGCTCGAACGCATGGCCATGCCGCGCGAAGGATAGCCGCGTCACCCGCGCGCATCTGGCGCACTACCGTGAGCGCGACCTGACTGGGGGAGTGGCTGCCGTAGATGCGTCTTCGGCGACGCTCGGCGGTCGCGCACGCAGGCGCCGGCAAGTGGCCACTCCCCTGGATCCGTGCGGGGATCGCGCTTCTCAGGATAGAGTGCCGTCACGGTAGTCGGCGGAGACCAGCCAACGCCAACGAGGAGGACCGGCATGCCCGCGAAGCTCATCGAGAAGACCCCCTCGGCCTACGCCTACCCGCTCCTGATCAAGCACCTGCTCCACGCGCCGCTGGCTCACTCTCCGAACCAGGAGATCGTCTACCGGGACCTGGTGCGGTACTCCTACAGGGAGTTCGCCGGCCGGCTCGGCCGGCTGGCCGACGGGCTGGCGAGCCTGGGGGTGAAGCCCGGGGACACCGTCGGCGTCATGGACTGGGACAGCCACCGCTACCTGGAGTGCTTCTTCGCGGTGCCCATGACGGGGGCGATCCTGCACACCGTAAACGTGCGCCTCTCCCCCGAGCAGCTCGTCTACACGATCAACCACGCTGAGGACGACATCATCCTCGTGAACGCGGAGTTCCTGCCGGTGCTCGAGCAGATCAGGGACCGCCTCGAGACGGTGAAGCAGTTCGTGCTCCTCCACGACGCGGCGGGGCCGCCCACGACGACGGTGCCGCTGGTCGCCGAGTACGAGGCGCTCCTGGCACGAAGCTCCGCCTCGTACGACTTCCCGGAGCTGGACGAAGACACGTGCGCGACGACGTTCTACACGACCGGCACCACCGGGCTCCCCAAGGGCGTGTACTACAGCCACCGCCAGCTCGTCCTCCACACCCTGGCCGGCCTCTCGGCGATGGCCATGTCGCCCGCACAGGGGAGCTTCCACCGCGACGACGTCTACATGCCTCTCACGCCCATGTTCCACGCCCATGCCTGGGGCTACCCGTACATGGCGACCGTCATGGGCGTCAAGCAGGTCTACCCGGGCCGCTACGAACCCGCCGCGCTCCTCGGTCTGATGCAGAAGGAGAAGGTCACCCTCTCGCACTGCGTGGCCACGATCATGTACATGCTTCTCGGGAGTCCGGCGATCGAGCAGACTGACCTCTCGAGGTGGAAGGTGATCATCGGGGGCGGGCCTCTGCCCAAGGCACTCTGCAAGGAGGCTCTGGCCAGAGGCATCGACATCTTCGGGGGCTACGGCCTGAGTGAGACCGGCCCGTTCATCATGAGCGCGCACCTGCCGCCTGACATGGTCGACCTGGACGAGGCGCGCGAGCTGGAGATCCGCTGCAGGGCCGGCCGGCCGAACCCTCTGGTGGACCTGCGGATCGTCGACGAAGCGATGGACGACGTCCCCCACGACGGCAAGGCCACGGGGGAGATCGTCGTGCGCGCCCCCTGGGTCACCATGGGGTACCTCAAGGACGAGCGCAACTCCGAGGCCCTCTGGGCGGGCGGCTATCTGCACACCGGCGACATCGGCAGCATCGACGAGCTCGGGTATCTGCAGGTCTCCGACCGCATCAAGGACGTCATCAAGACCGGCGGCGAGTGGATCTCCTCGCTGGAGCTCGAGAGCATCGTCGGCCAGCACCCCTCGGTGAGCGAGGTGGCGGTGATCGGCGTGGCCGACGAGAAGTGGGGCGAGCGCCCCATGGCGCTCGTCGTCCTCAAGGCCGGCGCTCCGGACGACGCCGCGGCGATCCGCAGCTTCGTCCTGGGCTACGCGGAGAAGGGCGTCATCTCGAAGTACGCCGTGCCCGACAAGATCCTCTTCGTAGGCGAGATCGACAAGACCAGCGTGGGCAAGCTCGACAAGAAGCTGCTGCGGCAGAAGTACGCCGGGTGACCCCGCGGCGGGGCGCGGCGCGGCGCGTCTCGTCACGCGGCCTGCACGGCTGCCGCAGCTTCTTCGGTGGAACACCGTTCGGCCGCGTCTCATCCCGGGCGCACAGTCGCCGTCAGGAGGACGTCCTGCGGATTGTTTGACAAGCCGGAGCGGCTTCGGCTAGATTTCGTCTCCATGGAACGCACGCTCTTCCTCTCCGGCAACGAAGCCATCGCCCACGGCGCCGCGCGCGCCGGAGCCACGTTCGCCTGCGGCTACCCGGGCACGCCGTCCACCGAGATCCTCGAGACGATCGCCCGCCTCGAGGGCGTCCACGCCGAGTGGTGCGTCAACGAGAAGGTCGCGCTCGAGACCGCGATCGGCGCCTCGCGCGCCGGTCGGCGCACCCTCGTGACCATGAAGCACGTGGGCCTCAACGTGGCCGCAGATCCGCTGCTGACGCTCACCGAGACGGGCGTCACCGCGGGCCTGGTCATCGTGAGCGCCGACGACCCCAACATGAACTCCTCACAGAACGAGCAGGACAACCGCAACTACGCCAAGTTCGCCAAGATCCCCATGCTCGAACCCTCCGACAGCCAGGAGGCCTACGATTTCGTGGCCGAGGCCTTCGCCCTGTCGGAGGAGTTCGACACGCCGGTGCTGCTGCGCCCCACGACGCGAGTCTCGCACGGCCGCGGGCAGGTCGTCCCGGGCGTGCCCGTCGCGTTCGAGCCGCGCGAGTACGTGAAGGACGTCACCAAGCACCTCATGGTGCCCCAGTGGGCGCGCCTTCGTACCCGGTTCGTCATCGAGCGCCTGCAGCGGCTGCGCGCCCGCGCCGAGGAGTCGCCGCTCAACGTGCTCGAGGCGGGCACCGCCGACTTCGGCATCATCACCTCGGGGATCTCGTACGTCTACGCCCGCGAGGCCTTTCCCAAGGCCTGGTTCCTCAAGCTCGGCATGTCGCACCCGCTGCCCTACCGCAAGGTGGCGCAGCTCTACCAGCACGTCTCGCGCGTGGCCGTGGTCGAGGAGCTCGACCCGTTCCTCGAGGAGCAGGTCCGCATGCTCGGCCTGCCGGTGATCGGCAAAGAGGCGATCCCCGCGAACGGCGAGCTCGACCAGGACGTCGTCTTTCGCGCCCTTGAGCCGTTTCTCTCGCGGCGGCCGCCGCGGCGCCGGCGCCCGGTCTTCCCTCCGGCGCCCCGCCTCGCCGACCTACCGCCCGCCCCCGACCTGCCGGTGCGCCCGCCGGTGCTCTGCGCCGGCTGCAAGCACCGCTCGGTGTTCACCGCCCTGCGGCGTCACAAGGTGGCGGCCATGGGCGACATCGGCTGCTACATGCTGGGCGCGGACCCACCGCTCAACGCCCTCGACAGCTCCCTCTGCATGGGCGCCAGCATCGGCATCATGGCCGGCTTCAACAAGGCCTTGGGGCGCAAGGCGGCGGTGGCCGTGATCGGCGACTCCACCTTCTTCCACTCGGGCATCACGCCCCTCATCAGCGCCCACTACAACGAGGCCGACGGCGTCGTGCTGATCCTCGACAACCGCACCACGGCCATGACCGGGCATCAGGGCACTCCGGGCTCAGGCGTGCGGCCCGACCTCACCGAGGGTCCGGCGATCGACCTCCAGAAGCTCTGCGAAGGCATCGGCGTGCGCTGCGTCACCGTCGACGCCACCGACTACCGCGCCCTCGCGGCGGCCCTCAAGGCCGAGATCGACGCGCCCGGGCTGAGCGTCTTCGTCGCGCAGGCGCCGTGCGCGCTCATGGTGCGCGAGAACCTCGGCGCGGTCATCGTCGACGACGAGCGTTGCAACCTCTGCGGCCTCTGCCTCGAGATCGGCTGCCCGGCCATCGCCCCCGGCGACGACGCCGTCTCGATCATCGACGGATGCACCGGCTGCGGCCTCTGCGTCGCGGTCTGCCGGCGCGGCGCCCTGATCCCCGCTGGGGAGACGTCGTGAACGGGGTCACCACCGTCTCTCTGATGGGCGTCGGCGGCCAGGGCATCCTGCTGGCCGCGGCGATCATCGCCCAGACGGCCTGCGCCGCCGGCCTGCGCGTCAAGACCAGTGAGGTCCACGGCATGGCGCAGCGCGGCGGCAGCGTGCTCAGCACGGTGCGTTTCGGCAAGGAAGTGTGGTCGCCGGTGACGCACTCCGCCGACGTGGTCATCGCCACGGAGCTCCTCGAGGGCCACCGCGGCCTCGGCCTCCTGGGGCCTGAGGGGGCCCTGGTCTGCGCCGTGAGCACGCGCATCCCGCCGGGCAGCGTGCTGCGCGGCGAGCAAGCTTACCCCGAGGACCTGCAGGCCGCGGCGGCCGCCCGCGGCGTGCGGCTCATCGCCGTCGACGCCGAGGCGCTGGCGCGTGAGGCCGGCACCCTGCGCGCCGTGAACGTGGCGCTGCTCGGGGCGGCCAGCGCGGTGCTCCCCTTCACCGCGGAGTCCTGGCAGCGCGGCCTGGCAGCCGCTGTGCCGGCCAAGATCTTCGCCGTCAACGAGCGGGCCTTCGCCCTCGGGCGCGACGCCGTGGGCAACGAGGACGCACCGGCCCTTTGACCGCGCTCTCCCCCGAGCGCCAGGCGGCAGACGACGGCGGCCTCGCGTAGCAGACGGCCGCCGCCGTTCCGCCGCCGACCTTGCGGCCGGCGGCCCGGACGAAGGTGTGGGTGATGGACATCGCCGGAGCACGCATCCTCATCACCGGCGGGGCACGAGGCCTCAGCCGTACGTTCGCCCTCGAGAACGACTTCGTCAACGGACGGGTGATCCCGGTCGTCGGCCCGAGCGGTGGCGACGCCGGCAAGAACAAGAACGAGAGACTACGGAGGTTGAGATGGATGCGGTGAGTATCGATCCGCAGCGCTTCGAGCGTCTTCTGAACCCGCGGTCGATAGCCGTCTTCGGCGGTGCGCAGGCCCAAGAGGTGATCCGCCAGTGCGACCTCATGGGCTACGAAGGCGAGATCTGGCCGGTCCATCCCAAGAAGGACGAGATCCAGGGGCGCGCCGTGTACCGCTCGGTGGCGGACCTGCCGGGAAGCCCCGACGCCGCGTACGTCGGTGTGAACCGCAATCTCACCATCGACATCATCAGGGATCTCGCGGCACGGGATACGGGCGGCGCGATCTCCTATGCCACCGGCTTCGCGGAGGCGGGGGAGGAAGGTTCCGGACTCGCGGAGCAACTCCTTGAGGCCTCGGGAGACATGGCCCTGGTCGGGCCGAACTGCTACGGGCTTCTCAACTACGTCAACGGGGCGATGCTCTGGCCCGACCAGCAGGGCGGCCGGCGGGTGGACCGAGGAGTGGCCATCATCACGATGTCGTCGAACGTGGGTTTCAACCTCACCATGCAGCGGCGCGGCCTTCCCATCGCCTACATGATCTCTCTCGGGAACAGGCTGAAGTTCGATCTCCATGATGCGATCAAGATCTTCGCTCGGCAGGAGCGGGTCACGGCACTTGGGCTCTATCTGGAGACGATGCCCGACCCGAAGGCCTTCCAGGAAGCGGTCGATGTCGCCCGAGAACTGGGCAAGCCCATCGTCGCCGTCAAGACCGGCCGCTCGCAGGTCGCTCAGAAGGTGGTGGTGTCGCATACCGCGTCGCTGGCCGGATCCGATGTTCTGGTGAGCGCGTTGTTCGAGCGCCTCGGCGTGGCGCGGGTCGACTCTCTGGAAGCGCTCATCGAGGCTCTGAAGGTGTTGCACGTTCTCGGTCCGCTGAAGGGCGGTCGGATCGGGGCCATGAGCACGTCGGGCGGTGATCTCACCCTTCTCGCCGATGCTCTGAGTCCGGGCCTGACCCTGCCGCCGCTGTCGGACAAGGTTGCGGAGGGTCTTCGCTTGGTCGTGCACGAGCGGGTCGTGGCTTCCAACCCCTTCGACTACCAGATGTACACGTGGGACGATGACGAGCGGAACGCCGAGATCTTCGGCGCCTTCATGGCGGAGGACTTCGACATCTCGCTGTGTCTGCTCGACTACCCGAGAGAAGACAAGTGCGACCAGTCGACCTGGGGCGGGGCCGAGCGGGGTTTCGTCCGGGCGACGAAGCAGACCGGCACCAAGGGCGCGGTGATGGCTACCTTCTCGGACACGATCTCGGAGCCTGTGGCGGCGCGCTTGATGGAAGATGGCGTCGCGATGCTCGCCGGCATCGACACCGGGGTCGCGGCAGTCAAGGCGGCGGTGGATATCGGCGCCGCCTGGCAGCGACCCCCCAGCCTGCCGTTGCTCACGGATCCGGCCCGAGAGACGCAAGGTTCCGTCAAGGTGCTGGACGAGGCCGAGTCGAAGAGCCTGCTTGCCCGGTTCGGCGTGCCGACGCCGCCGGCGCGGGTCGTGCGCACCGCCGAGGAGGCGGTCGCGGCGGCCGAGGAGCTGGGCTTCCCCGTCGTCGTCAAGGCGTTGGGGGTCGCGCACAAGACCGACGTGGGCGGCGTCCGCCTCAACCTCCGCAGCGCCGACGAGGTGTCCGCGGCCGTGGCGATGATGTCCGGCCTCTCCGCCTCCTATCTCGTCGAGCGGATGGTCGAGGGAGTCGTGGCGGAGATCATCGTCGGCGTGGCCCGGGATGCGCAATTCGGCCCGTATCTCGTGGTCGGCGGCGGCGGGATCCTGGTCGAGCTGATGAAGGACAGCGCGTCTCTGCTGCTCCCGGTCACCAGAGAACAGGTGTTGCGCGCCCTGGACCAACTGCAGTGCGCGCCTCTCCTGAACTGCTTCAGGGGATGCCCGCAGGCAGATCTGAACGCCGCCGCGGACGTCATCCTGGCCGTCGCAGGCATGGTGGAGAAGGACCCCTCGTCCATCGTGGAGCTCGACATCAACCCACTCATGGTCTTGGCTGAAGGCCAGGGAGCGATCGCAGCCGATGCCCTGATCAGACTGAACGCGGATCGATAGAAACCACAGACGGGCGGTGGCCGAGACGAGGACCCGGCTCCGCCGTGGAAAGGACCGAAACAGATGAGCAGCGATGGGCTGAGGAAGAAGATCATGGACAAGGCGAAGGCGGAAGGCGCTTCGCTGGTCGGGATCGCGCGTATCGCCGACCTGAAGAACGCCCCCTCCTACGCGACCTATGACGAGAACCCCTTCTACCCCGAATACAAGGGCGTGGAGTGGAAGGAGGAGTACAAGTCGGTGCTGGTGTGGGGACTTGCGCACCCGGCAGCGGAGCCCGTCCTCGACTGGTGGAGCCTGAAGGTCAGGGGCTTCACCCCCGGCAACTGCGAGTTGGCGGCTCAGTCCAAGCGGCTTCGGGTCTGGCTGAATGAAGAGCTGGGGATGGGCGCCCTCTCGTTGCCGTACCAGATCGAGTATGGAGGGGCCTTCCTCAAGGATGCCGCGGTCCTCGCCGGCCTGGGCGTGTTCGGCCGGGACAACCTGCTGATCACGCCGGAGTACGGCCCGCGCGTACGGCTGCGCGGCATCTTCTTGGAGGCGGACCTGGAGCCGACCCCGCGGCTTGAGGGCTTCGACCCGTGCGCGATGTGCAGCAAGCCGTGCCAGCGTGTCTGCCCGCGGACCGCGTTCCGCAGCGGGAGGTACGAGAGGACGCTCTGCAAGCAGGAGCAGGACCAGCTCGACGTCGACTTCGAAGTACTCGACGGGTCGATGTTGGGGCTCGACGAGCCCAGTAACGTCACCAAGTACTGCCGGGCGTGCGAGCTCGCGTGCCCGGTTGGGCAGGACGGTGGTGGCGGCTTCGTCAGTCCGCCCGATCGGGTCCTGCCCGACCAGCCCCGCTTCGTGCTGGACGACGAGGCCTGGGCCGCCTTCGGCGAGCAGTTCGAGGGCAAGTCGCGAGCCATTCCCGCGCTGAGCGAAGCCGCCGCCACGTCGAGCCTGTTCGACGGCGCCGAGGCTCCGCTCCGGCTCGAGGCCCTTGCCGAGACGCACGACGTCGCCGGCTTCGACTGCGGCGACGGGGACCTCGACGACTACCTCACCCGGCGCGCCCTCGCGGATCAGCGGGCCGGCAAGACCCGCGTCGCCGCGCGCGACGCGCTTGTGACCGGGTTCTTCGCTCTCAAAGCGGCCACGGTCAGCCCCCCCGCCACGACCGCGCATGCGCCCGGCCAAGGCCCCTTGGACGTCCCTGTGATCCTGCTGGAAAGGCTGGCCGTCAACACGTCCGAGCGGGGCCACGGCCTCGGCGAGGCGATGCTCGTGCAGGCGCTGTCCCGCTGCCTTCAGGCGGCCGACACCATGTTCTCGCGGGCGGTCCTGGTCGACGCAGGGGCCACCGGGGGGCGCGGCTTCTTCGAGAAGTACGGCTTCGAGCCCTCTCCGACGGGTCCGCAGCACCTCGTCATCCGCACGAAGGACATCCGCAAGAGCTTGGCAGCGGCGCAGGGGTAGGCTGCGTCCCGGCCGTCGCGGGCGTCCCGGCGGCGGGCACGCGGAGCAGACGGCCGCCGCGTCGCTGCCTGCCCCGCAGTTGGGCGAGCTGCAGATCGAGCGCCTGAACGCCGTCCCGGCGCTGTGGCCGGCCGGCGCACGCCGGACCTGCGCCTTCCTCAGCGCGGCCAGCGTGCGCGACGCTCGACCTCGTTGAGGTCGAGGTGGTTGCGCATGTACTCGGCGCGTCGTCGCGTGGAGGCGTGTAGTCCCAGGGCGTGAAGCGGCCGCTGCGCAGCGCCGCGGTCAGCAGCCGACGCCGGCCCTGGTCGGCGAGGACCCGCTGGTGCAGCGCCTCGAGGTCCCAGCG
>Ga0315284_10016168_pt1 | contig 10593 bp, 3 predicted proteins | sample YL17G09_16_MG_FD_203696 | JGI IMG/M metagenome (GOLD analysis project Ga0315284, IMG submission 203696) | Sediment microbial communities from Yellowstone Lake, YNP, Wyoming, USA - YL17G09_16 | ecosystem: Environmental > Aquatic > Freshwater > Lake > Sediment | place: USA: Wyoming | collected...
ACTGAAGCTGTTTGAAACATACGAATCAGCCGCATCCATATCCACACCCGCTACTTGTTTGATCGAACCGAATAGAGGCGCAAAAATAGACGTCGTCATATAATCGATCCCCTTGTACGGCGTACCGTCGTAATATTCGTGTTTGAATAACGATAGGCCTTTACGGAATCCGGACATCGACCATACGAAGTTCAGAATGTCTGACTTCGCGTTCGGCATTAGATGCGTTGTCACCGCGTTTATACGTAACACAACGGTCTGCGTCTTACTACGGCTCTCGATATACTGCGAATACACATCGAAGAATTTTGCAAACAGATTCAGCTTATCAGACTTTTCCAGCTTATCTAGATCGTTAGCTTTCCGGCATACGCTGAGCTGCATCAGTAGATCCGCATTTGAATCGATAGATGCTGAATTCAAAATGTATTCCGTCATCCGATCGAATATGCTGATCATGTTTTGGATCAGAGATCCGTCGGCCTTGCATGATAGATACGCATCGAATGCTTCTGATATCTTCAGGTGAGACATGTAATATCTGTAGAGCGGTATATCGTTATGTCATTCCATAACGCGGACTGAAAATATAATCGGGCTCTATTATAATTGTTCTAGTATTTGTATTCAAATTATGCTCGACGAATGCGACAGGCAGCTCATACTGTTCGGCATAAGTCTGCTGATACTCCTTATTATAACAACCATAATATACAGAGCTCTATTTCCAAATCCGAATCAGAGCATACAGAGCATAGAGAACTACGATGGCAAAATATCGAACATTACGCTGAATCAGTGCGGTACAGAGTGTACGATTGGTGGGAACTGCCGGGCCTTTGCGTACAAACCAGTTACATCGACATGCTATCTATCAAAAAAAAATATATTGGGTCAGCCCGTACAATCGGCGTACGTCAAAGACTACTCCAAGCTAGATCAGCGGTGTAATAAGATAAATCCGCTGAACGATATTAATTTCATCGGCGATGTTAGTTTGACGGCGAACTCTGTATATGTATGCTCCGACGGTGAGAATAATAAAACTACACAGTTTCAGTACGCGAATCTCGGATCGTCTTCTTTAGAATCTGCGGATGTAGTAGGCGGTTCGGCCGGGCGCGGTGTACCGACTCATATCGGCGATATACCAGATTACGCGGCCCCTCTAGCTGTGAATTACGACGTGTTCAGCATCAAATACGTAGATCCAGAAATTGAACCTTTGAAAGATCTGACGCCGAACTTCGTAAAGCTAGTCAAACAGTCTGATGCAGAGATTCGGCTGAGTCAGACTAAGACAAAACCAGACAAGAATATTGTTGTGATTGGCGGTGAATTAGAGACCGCTAGATCCGCGTTCATAGAGTCTGATATGGAATTCTTGGGCCAGTACATGCTAGGTCATCAGTGCGTTGTCAATGTGCCGTTCTACGACTGCATAAAGTTCTGCGATCAGAACGATAAATGTGCCGGTACAGAGTGGAACGAAGCGGTTATACGGAACACAGAGGACGGTACGCAGATATATTCGAACGTATGCTGCCCGAAACAGCTGATCAAAAAGATCGTACCGAGACGTACAGAGCATTCGAACGGCAAGTTCTACATCAAGACTGATCTCAATAAAATAAAAGGCCGGGACTCCATCCTCCTATCCAGACAAAATGTACACAAGCCTCTAGGGATATCGGATCTGTCTAGCACGATAGACGGCAAATACAAAAATCCGCGATTCAGCTTACAAGTCACAGACCGTACGACACCAGATATATATTTGGCGTCTCAGCAGAGTACGAACGATGTTATGCCTCTGACAAATATCATACTGCCCGGTGATAATGAAAAAATAAATCTGAGCTAAGTTTCTTGATCAGGATCAGGATCAGCATCAAGCATCAGCCCTTCTTAGAATCCCGCACAGCCTTCGTTGATTTAACAACCTTCGCTCCGGTTTTCTCGATCTTGAGTGATTTTGCATCGGTCTTAGACTTATCAGTCTTAGACTTTTCAGACTTATCAGTCTTGCCTCTACCCTTGGCCTTGGCTTTGCCCTTACTACCTTTGCCTTTGTTATTTGGATCGGCCGTTTCGTTATATTCGTTCAGCTCTTTCCATTTATCGCAGAACTTTGTGTATGCTTTTTCAAACTCATCTAGCTCCCTGAGCCAGATCTGCTCAACCGGCATATTCAGATAGTCGTCGTACTCAGCTTGACACTCCGCTGTCTTCTTTTCGAGCTCTTCGATTTTGTCCGTCGTCAAGCTCAATAGAGACATGTCTGTCAGATATCTGTAAGACTTGGTCGTGTCGTCGGATCTATGATCGTTCGAGAACCTAGGGTAGCCCTTTTCCTCTAGCTGCTCTAGTACTTTGGCAGACGTTACGCGGGCGATCTTTATCGTGTTGTTCAGATACTCTTTTATGAATTTCACTTTGTACTTGTAGATATTCAGATCGTTTTCGAGCTTCTTGAGCCAGTACGCCTTCCGTACACCGTACACCTTCAGACGGTGCGTGTAGAATTCCGTAATGATATGAGTAGTACTGTCGTACTTGTGTATGGTGTTGTGCTCATCGAACAGGTACATCGAGTTGAAGCTCATGGTCTTTCGCATATTCAGAAACTTCTCGAGCGTGTTCTTCTGATACAGAGTCTGTAGATCGTTACCCCTGAACATTAGAGTCATATCGATAGAGTTGTTCATCACCTTCTTCGATATGTCTGTGATCAGTTTGCCGTCGTCCTTCGCCAGAGACAGCTTAGACTCAATCGCCTCTTCGTACGGCTCTATCCACCCGTTGTAGATCGGGATCTCCGTAATGCGCACAGTCTTGCCATTAATATCGTACAGCCCGGTAAATTCGTACTTGTTCGGGCCGATCATTTTAGTGCCGGCATTATTCTTGTACCCGTTGTACCACGGAACCATAGAAACAGGCTGCTGTCCCTTGATCACCCTCTTCATATTAAGCACGATGTCTTTGGGGTTGTACGGCGGGATGTTGAAGCTGTATCCTGTACCGATGCCGTGTCCGCCATTAACTAAAACCATCGGGATAATCGGCTCGAAATTATTCGGCTCGACCTTCGTCCCATCGACATAGTTATAGTCCAGAATTTCATCATCTTCCGATCTGAATATGGTGTTCGTAATCGGCGTCAGACACGTGTAGATGTATCTTGGCGCTCCGGCTTCCGCACCTCCCATCCGCCGATATCCGAAGTTACCGTTCGGCTCTAACAGATTTATGTTATTCGATCCGGGAAAGTTCTGAGCCATATTGATAATCGTGCCGAACAGAGACGTCTCACCGTGATGGTAGTCCGTGTTCTCCGATACGTACGCTCCGAACTGCGCGACCTTGGATTCCGGCGCATTACGACCCTTCTTGAAAGCGCTGAACAATACCATGCGCTGAGACGGTTTCAGCCCGTCTATCATGGATGCTATAGACCTCACGTTGTCGTACGTTGAAAAGATCCGCAAATCCTTGTCTATGAACTCCGTGTACGTAATAGAACCCATACCCTTCGTGTACTGTATAGAGTCCTCCGGCCTGTACGCCTTCAACCAGTCCTTCCGATCGTCCGCCCTCATCTCATCGAACGCCTTCACAATAGATGCGTGGGATTTGCTAAGAGTGTACGCGAACTCATTATCTATCTCCTCCGTCGATCCGGATTCGGCTTCTACGGCTTCAGCTTCTGCTTCTTCAGCTTCTGCTTCTTCAGCTTCTGCTTCTTCAGCTTCTTCAGCATTCTTGTCAGCCTTGTCCGCCTTATCAGCCTTATCAGCCTTATCAGCCTTATCAGCCTTATCCGCTTTCGCTTCGAGCTTGGCTTTTAGTTTTTTTAGCTCTTTGGTGTCCGTATTTGCGTCGGCTTTGGTATTATCCTCCCATTTGAACGTGATCAGATTATCGGCGAAATCTTTGAAGGATTCCCTAGCCTCCTGCTCCGTCGATGTGCCGAGACCCTTGTAGTACTTGTAGTTCCATTTCGACATGTCGACCGTCTTCTTCCACGCTTCGAACTCTGTCGTCGTGTAGAAGTTTTTGCACGATGTCTTCTTTTTGTCTGTCTTCTTCCAGGCCTTCACGATGTACGTGATGTACGCTTTCATAAAGCCGTCCATCTGTAAAAGCTCGGGCCAGAAATATTCGAAGATGTTGATCAGCAGACCTTTGATATGAGAGCCGTCGGGATCCTGATCTGTCAAACTAATCACAGACCCGTATCTGAGCTCCGATACGTTCGAATACTTCTTGCCCTGCCGCAAGCCCAGAATAGCCTTGATGTTGTTGAACTCCGCGCACTTCTTGATCTGATTCACCGTCGCGTTTCGAACATTCAACAGCTTGCCCCGAAGAGGGAACACGCCGTAGTACTTCGATCCGATGACGCCTAGACCTGACACCGCAAAACTCTTCGCAGTATCACCCTCAGTGAACATAATAGACGCCTGAGCTGAGCTACGTGTACCTGCTACTTCGGCGTCTATCAGCTTCGGGATATCTGTTAGCCTGCTCACCTTGCCCTTCTCACCTTTCGACAGCTCTCTACTCTCCTTGAACTGAGACAGCGCGACGACCTCTTTCATCAGCCCAGTCTTACACAGCTTGTCTATGAAGTCCGACGAAATTTCACACCGAACATCTTGACAAGTGGGTTTATGCGAACACCAGTCTGCGATCTTCGAATCTAGCCGCTCTTTCGTCTGAGAGTTGAAACACGGATCCTCGACGACAGCATTTACGAAGAAAGTCAGAAACTGCTTCACCATCTTCGGGTCTATCTTCAGATCTTTGTGCTCCTTCTGCGCTAAGATGTACTCAACGACCTTCTTGACTATATTAGACACGACGTGATCGACATGGAACCCGCCCTGGAATGTAGATATGCCGTTCACAAAAGAGATGTACCGATCCCCCTCTCTCGTGTCTCGGCTAAATCCGACCGCGATCTCCCATCTAGAATTCACCTTCTCATGGATCGTCTTGATCTGATTAGACTTGCCGTCCGTATCCTTCTTGGCGTAGTACATCTTCACGTAGCTGTTGAAATCTTTGCACTTGATCTCAGAGTCGTTGATGTACACTTTAACACCGGCAGATATGGTGCATGCCGCTATGTCGTAACATCTCTTGACTAGCAGGTTGTACATGTCGTTCGTTAGGCCCGTCATCCCGAACCTCTCGTAGTCCGGCAAGTATGAGAACTCTGTGAAGGTTTTGGTCGATTGTGGTATGTGCTTTTTGAGGATCGATAAGTCACCGTCCTTCTCGATGCGATTACCAACAGATGCGACGTCCACCTCCGTTCCGTTCAACTTAGGCAAGCCGATCTCACGCATATTATTTTTGAAGACCTGCTCGTACTCGATCTTTTCGGATTTCTTCGTCTTCTGTAGATCGCTGTACCCGATGGTATGCACTTTGAACGTCTGCGCGTAAATGTTACAGTTATGGGTCACCGTAAAATCGCTCAAGACGAAACGCTGATTCCCATTGACAGCCAATCCAACAAATTCACCTTCTTCGACCTCCCTGATCGAAATGCATCCGGTACCTGTTGTATCGCGTTTAACCGGCGCGCTGCATTTCTTTCTAGCGACCTTGGTCGGAATGTCCTGAGCGCCCTCACCGGATATATTCATCATGATTGCTTTGCCAAAACGCTTCTCACCTTCGTACGACCATGTTGTATTTATGATTTGGTGACAGCACATCAATCCCAGCGATTTCACCAAGAGTATGATGTCATGCGCCAGCTTCTCATGATTCATACCCTGCGAGATATTGATACGCGTACCTTCTCTAGTGACATAACCATCCGAATCGAGAAGGCCTGCTAGAACTTTCAACCTTACGTCTCTTGAGTTCATGAGATACTCTTTCGGTATATGCTTGTTCTTCACCAAATTGTACTTGGCCAGAAGTTTCTTCAGAGGCGCGACACCACATTTAGAGAGGGAAGTGATCCTGAAATCGATCCGATAGCTTTTACTCTGAGTGAATTTCGCATCGTTGTTCCTCCCCCATTCTTCCAAATACGTCAGGATTTCAGGGTCGTCGTCGGCATTAATTGCAAATCCATATCCTGTGTGATAACCATCGCCAAGCCACAAGCCAAGTACGTACGGATCTAGCTCTACTTCTTTTGCTGGCCATTTGACACACTTGCCAACATATCCCGATAGCCTCAGCTTGAAAGTCGGGCTCAGCTTCTGATAGTCCTTGACGCTGATATCGATCGTATTGTCGTCCGAGATCTTAGCAGCGAAAACTTTCATCTCAGCCAATCCCTTCTTGACTTCCTCTGTGTCGGGGGCTATCATCGTAGGTGACTTACGGGGCTCAGCCGGAACTTCGATCCCGGGGTGGCATCGTGTATAGTGACGCTTCAAATTAGAACTCAGTTCTTCTGCACACTCCCCGCATTCGATTTTAGCCTTCGGATATACGCGGATTGATTTCTTATTGATCGAATTACTCGCCTTGTCAAGCCATAGTATTGACCAGGATTTCTCTGTCTCGCTCCAGAAGATCACCTTGTGATCTGGCATCCGCAAGCACAGTATATGATCCTCATTCACAACATACGGGTCGCATTTCTGTTGTGTGATCTCATAGAGCTTTCCCTTGCCGGTTTTTTTACCGCGAACAATCCGCGGGGTACCATCGTCACCGATCAGTTTGTCGCCCCGTTTGATGTCTTCGACTTTTTTGATGTCTCCGGTGAAAGTGGGTACAAGGGTTCCTTTTTTTAGGCACAACTTGGTCCCGTATCCGTTGCGCCCCCCTACGGTCTTTCCCGACACGTCGTAGTTAGACGACGTCAGTAGATGGCCGAACAACATTTCAGGCAGATACATCTTCTGTTCCTTATGATACGCGACCGGAATGCCATTTCCATCGTTCCAGACCGTAATAGCACCTGTATCCTGGTTGATCGTGACACGGATAGTTCGGCACGTCGGATCTTTGACAGAGTGATCGCGGGCGTTCACTATTATCTCATCAAATATCTTGAAAAAGCCAGGGATATACCGGATCATCGAATCAATAATCAGCGGCCTATCTTCCTCAGCATCATCATAATCAGGGTTGATGATGAACATGCTCGAATCTACCACTTTTGTCGAACCGATATACGTATCCGGCAGATCCAAAATATGCTGATGATGTGTCTTGCGCTTGTACACATCCTCTAGAGCCATCTCCGCCTTTTTGTTCTTGTTTTTGGATGATGTTGACTTTGTTACAACCTTAGAGGCCTTGGCATCAGACGATTTGGAACTCATCAAACTATAGTTGTTATAGTATAGCATATCCTCTAGGCTAGACGTATTTTTATCAATTTTTTGCTGAGCTCCATCGTAATTACAGCATAATCGTACGCAAATCAAACAAGTTTAATATCATCCTACGATATTATAGCAGCATAGTATCGGATGTCGAACCATAATTTCAATTCGATATACAACCAGCACCCAAATATCAGCACGTCGAACATCGTGCACGATAAATCACACGCGGGTATACAACCGAACATCCGGATGTTAGAGCACATAGGCGATAGTAGTTCTGTCGATAAAGATGTCGGGTACACAGAGCTGCAGCGCGACATCATAAACGATTCTGAATCGAAGCTGTACAAACGGCAGCTGCACGATGTCAGCTCAAACGATCCGGTAAATCCTCACGGCGATAAGGGGTTCGACTACAGAGACCATGTCGAAGAGATACAGAAGGATTACGAAGACTTCGATCCGCACACGCAGTATCTGCATAAAAACGGTCTGATCGGGCGGAACAAGACGCGGTACATCACGTCGTATGTCAATATCGATTCTAGAGATCGAGCAAAGTACCCGTCTACAACTAACGATGAGCCAATTATGTTAGAGCCCAATCCCTTGTCGTTCGATGCGAATATACTGCGGTTCGACATAACAGACGTCGATAGGTCTGTACGATCTGCTCTGACACCCGGTACTAAGATCATAGTTCGCGGATTAGAAGAGTATAGGTACACTCTACGATCGGCCGTACCGGATAACTTCGGATCGCTAGTCGATTCGTTCGTATTCGAAGAGGACAAGCAGTACATGAAAGTCGAATCGAATAACAACATGGATATACAGACCGGGAATATCGCGGACGTCAAAGAAGCGTATGCAGATATACAAGTCAGGTTTGAAGGATTTGTCGGCGATACGAAGACGCAGTACTTCTTCGATCTGACGAAATTCATTCTAAGTACGGCACCGGATATTTCGGATCCTACGAACACGGTATTCAGCATCAGGGAAAACGTGTACGGTGATATGCTATTCAAGATCGCGGATTTTACAGTAGACAGATATGGCATCGTGATACAGGATAATACGCTACGACCGTATCTGGATGTCATAACGTGGACCAACGTATCTACGATCCCAACATTCATATCCCTCCCCCCCGTCTATTTTACGACGGCGGCCGCCGCTCTGTCTAGTCTGCCGGCTCCGGTTCTGCCGACGTCTTTCGTAGAATACATGACGTACATTCAGAGCGTACAGAATCTCATACGGTCTCTAGTACCGGCTTTTGTCGGATCCGGGGTTACGGCTTTTACACAGAACTACGCGGATAACAACGATACGTACAGCACATCCGTACAGTTCGTTCTGTCTAATATGACATCGATTATGCCGACATCGCGCATCGGGAATCTGCCGACCAACTTCCTCAACTCTACTCACCGTATCTTCTTTACAGCGTCTGACGTCGAAGCTCATCTGGCGAATCAGCCTCTGACGACAGACATCCCGAGCGGCTCTAACTTCTTCATCGAGCTAGATCGGCCGTACGTACAGTCACCATTTACATATACGCAGCCTATCGGATCATCTGTACTGACGGTTGTGATCTATACACCCGGGATCTACGATGTACTGCTGGCTTTCAAACACTACGGCGGTGTACCGAATCGGCTGATCAACGCGTACTACCCTCTGGGCCCGTTCACAGATGCCGGGTTCCGCATCATAGAAGACGTACTAGAGCAAAATGGCCGAACATACGCTCTGGTCAAACTAAGTAGATCCGGCTTCTTGAATCGGACATTCGGTGGGAACTGTATAACGATATCCGTCGTAGCCGTCGAAGCATCCGGCTTCATACAACCGAATAGCTACGTTGTGCAGTTCGGCCGGGCGTACTACAAAGTCGTGCAGATTAGGATGATTAGTTCGCAGTTCCCTATTACACAGAAAGCGTTCGTCGATGGTGTGACGGGCGGTACGAAAAACAATATGCTGTACTGGCAGAATCTGGACGATGGGTCTGTTGTTTATTCGATCGAAGTAGAGCCCGGTAACTACACATCGGCCGAACTAGAAGCAGAACTAGAATCAAAAGCGGCACAAGTCATGCGGTTCGATGAAGAGGTGCCGCGTAATATACAAAACATTCTGAAGTTTGATATAGATACGGATACGGATCTTGTGAAAGTACAGAGCTACAACTACTTTCTATCACCGGTCGAACCTTTCGTTGTGTCGTATAGCTTCGTCGATATCAATACGATCGGCGATCCGGCGAATACCGTACCGAACAACGCGTACTATATTTATCCAACGGGGCAGTTCTATTCTAATTTCCCGGCATTCACGATGTCTGACAGCTCGTACAGGGTTCAGATATATCAGCCGGCTCACGGGCTCAGCGTGTTCGATGAGATAATTATAGAAGGGGCGATCAATTTTGGCGAAATAGGGCCGGCTGATTTGAACGGTACGCATGTAGTGACACAGGTAATCGATGCAAATAACTACGATATTGTTCTGTCGAACATCAATCTGATCGTGCCGATAGATCCTTTGGCGAAAGGCGGGTACAATGTATCCATACTGATACCGATTAAATTCCGTCTGCTGTTCGATCGGCCCGATACCGTAGGTGTACAGCTAGGATTCAGAGATGTCGGGCTGTCTACGTCTATTACGCCGTACGATTTTGTCATTACGAACGATACGCTGTACGCCGATGAGAGTCTGGTAAATGTGCTGAGCCTGATAAATCCTAATGCAACAGACATAACAAATACTGTAACTGGAACCGTATCTATTCGGAACTCTGTTGTGCTAGTCGGCCCGCCGTACCTGCTAATCGTGTGCCCTGAGCTGTCGAACGTGACAGGTCGGGGAAAGGTGAAAGACATATTCTACAAAATCAATCTACGGGACAACTCGAGAAACAGCGGATCGGACGATAGGCTAGAACCGATGGCGTACGATACGTATGCCGATACGCCGATATTCTACAACGAACCGCTACGTCAGTTAGATCGGCTGACTCTGAGCTTCGTAACGCCGGACGGCGATGCGTACGATTTTAACGGAATCGATCATTCTTTCGTTCTGCAGATCATCTCGTTCGAAGAGATTCCGGAATCTACGTCGTTAATTAAACGATAAGCGGTCTGGCTTTTGCTTTGGCTTTGGCTTTTGTTTTTCTTTCTTTTTTAGCGGCAGCTCTTTTGATTATGCCGTCTATCCGCGCCCTCTTTTTCAACAGATCCGGTTTATTGAGATAGTTGTACGC
>Ga0315284_10016169_pt1 | contig 10593 bp, 21 predicted proteins | sample YL17G09_16_MG_FD_203696 | JGI IMG/M metagenome (GOLD analysis project Ga0315284, IMG submission 203696) | Sediment microbial communities from Yellowstone Lake, YNP, Wyoming, USA - YL17G09_16 | ecosystem: Environmental > Aquatic > Freshwater > Lake > Sediment | place: USA: Wyoming | collected...
ACGAATTCGTCCTCACTATGGAACTTGATATAGTCCATCACGGCACTGTATGGGTCAACATAGTAGTCCTTGTCCCTCCAAATGGCATAGCAGCCACCAGAGAACTCCCCAACACGAGGCTTAGAACAGGTGTAGGCTACATTTACGATAAAGGGCTGGTCGCTATCAATAGCCTCCAGCAAACCTTTGACAAGGTACATAAGCTCCTCGTCCATATAGTTCTCGTCGCTGTGCAACCAAATGGTCGTCTTGTCGCCTTCTTTGAGAGGGAACGTGAAGTTGATACCACCATACCAGTCAACCGTACCGCTCTCATAAAGCTCTTCAAGCTCCATGAGAAACCCAGCAACGGCACTTACCTTGTCATCAGGAATGACCATCTGCTCACTGAACTGCGCGTAGTTATTAGCCATAGGACTCCTTTCCTCGCATTACTGACTATCACAGTATAGCACAGTTAGACAGCCACGTCAAGCGCAGCTAGCTCTTCTTCCATATCTGTGACCAGTGACTTCAAGAACTCTATCTCTGTCTCAAGCTCTTCCACACGTTGCTCGGAATCCTGCCCACGCTGCTCTTCTTGCTGTTCACGTACTTCCGCTTCACTGTCGTGGAGGTCTGATTCGAGGCGACCAATCTGCTCAAGCAAGTCAGAGTTTTCATAATCAACTGCGTCACGAGACTCCTCTAAGTCTCGGACCTCTTCTTGCAACTCTTCGATAACCGTGGCGGCGAGCCTCTCAAAAGGAGTCTCGTCAAACCACCCACGCTCACGCGAGAGTCTGGTATAAGCCTCTTCTGGGGTCTCAAATCCGTACACGGCCACCTCCTTTGCTGACTCCTATAGTATAGCACAGTTAGGCACAGATTACAAGCTTTATTTTAGCAGCCCATAAATCCCATATTACAGCTCTAACTTTGAGCGCTAAAATAAAAGCTCAGCATGCAGCAAAAAACAATGCCGCAATAAGGATGAACAAGAAAATGCCAATGACTCCGTAGATAGCCTCGGCCACTGCACCACCTTGAGCACAGAGGTAGAATACTACTACAGCTAAAACGAAAATAGCGATGAAGGCTATCATTCCTCTCCCCTCTTCTTTTCGTAGGCGGGGCAGTTCGAACAAGTGAGAGCGTAGGTTCCAACTCGTTCTAGAAAGTTTCCGCACCAATAATACTGTGTTTGAGAACCCACCTCTCTGCGACGAATGCCAAGCCAGCGACAATCCTTCTCTATGGTGAGAGACTCACGCATCATGCCTCCTCTCCGACCACGAAGTTGTACGTCACCATATGTACGCCTTCTGCAGGCCGATAGGGGTTTTCTATAGGGACATAAGCGGGCACGGCAGTACGCGCCAAGCGCGGCCTACGATGAGAAGTGATAGTACCTTCACTCAGACCCTCGATACGGTTATACGCCAAAGTCGCGCTGCTGTCCCACCCAGACCCTTCCAGAACTCGTGCCCAAGCACGTAGCTTGTTCAGGTTAGTCATACGACGCGTTGCAGAGTCACACGCACGCCTTATGTAATAGTTTGGGGAGTAGTGATACTGATAACGCGTAACGATACGGTCAAGTCTCTGATGAGCGTACTCATAAGATTCGGTGTAGTTAGGCATTCAGACTCCTTTCCTCATTTACTGACTCTCATAGTATAGCACAGTTCTACACAGATTACAAGCTTTATTTTTAGCACACGGAAAAGGCCCACCACTAGGGCGGGCCAGCTCCGGTCAGGAGAGAGGAGGTAGAATAACTTTAGATAGTGCCCTCTCCAGCACAATCACACATAGTCACAGGCCCGCCGCAGACAAAGCAAGCCGGGACAAACTCAAAGATAATCTCGTTACCGTTGTCCACAGTCCAGCTGCCGTCCGGCTCTTCGACTAGGTGAAGTTCATCTGGAAAATCAACCTTGCCAAGCTCTTCCACTTGCCAGTTTTCGATAGGTATGCCACTAACGATAGCCATTAGGACGCCTCCTTCTCTTCTTTGAGCTTGAAGTGCAAGTCAACATTCTTCCTGCTTTGTTCCAGCCATGCTTTGATAAGCGGCAGCAACTCAGCACTATAGTAATCAGCGCCACGCCAAGCGTTTCCGCCAGCAGAAATCAGGCAGCCTTGCTCGTTATACTCACCGTTCATGTAAATGTTGCCTGAAGCTGCCATGTTCACGTCCAGCACAGCGGTGTTCTCAACGTAGGTGGGCGTTACTTCACCCGTACCAGCACAGTACTCGCACTTGTGGTGAGAGCCATCTATCTTTTTGCCCTGATACTCGCCCGTGCCGCCACAGCGTGAGCAGATGTAGTCTACGAACATCGTAGCCAAGAAGGTGTGACCGGGGTTTTCCGCAGGGTCGATAAAAAGAGCTGTGTAAAAACCAGCACCCCCAACACCATTTCTGTGATAATCGGCTCCTAGAAGCTCAATGGCCATTAGGAAAAGTCCCTTCCGACCCAATGCACATAGACGTTTCCTTGGTCGCCAGCGTCAGGCTCAGGGTCAGTCCAGTCAAACTCTACCTTGGCACCCAAAACCTTAGCCAACTCCTCAAGCAAGACCTCAGCGCTGTCGGCCTGCAACCACATCTCCTGACCCGGCATACCGCTCTTACGAACCACGACAAACACGTCAGACATAGTAGCTCCCTTCCTCGTTTCTACTGACTACTAAAGTGTACCATAAATCTAGACCAAAGTCAAGTCTTATTTTAGCGGGGCGGGTGCAGGAACATCATATTAGTAGGCCCACACGCGATTGTGAAACTTTGCACAAGCTCTTCTAAAGTAAGGGGGAGCTGAGCCACGGAACCCAACTCCCCTGCGCCCGCCAGCGCAAACTTTAGGTGATACGCCTCACACTAAAACGCCGTGACTTTGAGGCAGCAACCATATGCTCCTTCTTGAAACTGGTAGCCCACGTTACGAGCCAGTCAGACACCTTACCGCGCTTGTGCGTACCAAGCAGCGCCATGAGCCCTACCATGCACTCATCCTTCTTGTCCTTAGCCTCAGACTCTATGCGCTGGTATTCATCGTAATCCTCAACCAGCTTTACAGCAGCCGCGATAAGGTCGGTGTCAGTACCGTCGTCGTCCGGGAACGCCTTACGCATCCGGGCAACAGCTTCCTTTACCTCACGATTAGCCATTCTGTGTCTCCTCTCGTTTGCTGACTATTACAGTGTAGCATAGTACAGCACAGAAGTCAAGCGTTTTTTACAGACCGAAAATCATGTCTGGCGCAAGCGTAGGCTTGAGTCTGCCAGAGAGACACTTCTCATATTGAAGAAGGGCATACACATTTTCACTGATATCGCTGTAGGCGTCTTCCCAATCTTCCGCAGAAAACTCGGGGCGGTGGGAGTAGTCCCCAACAATAGAGATGCTATCGCCGCGCCACCAGCCAACAAAGCCATACAGCTTGGCAGGAGCGTTCTCGAAATCCCAATCGCCTCCACCGTCGCCCAGCGAAGACTTCTCCAGCAGGAGCACGATGAGAGCAGTCTGCATACCACCGGGGCCGTCCATTGGCCACTCATGCAGCTTGGCGACCTCGTTGAATGCCCAAGGGTTGAGCATTTCCTTTTTTGTCTCGTTATAAATCTTCCAGTACTGACCCACAAGAAACCTCCTTTTTCGTATTTACTGACTACCTAAGCATACCATATTTCTAGACCGAAGTCAAGCTCTTTTTGGTATAGGAAAATCAAGGTCTATGAACGCAGCCACGCGCCCACCATCAAAAACTTGATAGCGACGCTTCTTATACCACACCCAGCACCAGTTCTTCATGAAATGCTGACGACGTAACGCTACACCCTCATCAGGCTTACGCGTCTGAATGTGGCGAAGCTCTACCCACAGTTTGTCTTCCATTACAGCAGTCCGTCCATTTGCATAAGAGTCTCAATGACTTCCCAGCCCAGCTCGACAATCCGGTCTTGGATGTACTTAGAGTTCCGCTCAAGAAAGTCGATAGCCTCCAGCTCAGATATTTTAGGCTGGTCATCGTTATCCGGGTCTTCGGTCAAAGACAACACATCCCACATTGTCCACGACACTGTAGCGTATTTTGTGTCTGTACTCATTGGGCCTCCTCTAGGTCGTCTAGCATTTCTTCGGCATCTTCGATGTTCTCTACATCTTCAAGGTCTGTCCCGTTATCAATAGACGGAGTGTTGCTAGGAGCAGCAGAAGGGAGAACCGTGGGCACTATATATTGCACAGCAGGCGGTATGTTGTAGGTCGGCGGGCTGGCGGTGCCACTATCACTTGAAGCTACAGAAGACACAAAAGCAATAAGCAATAGACACGTTATGATGAGAGAGATAATCGTTTTCACAAAACCTCCTTTTCTCATTTACTGACTACTATAGTATAGCACAGTTGGGTACAGAAGTCAAGAAAAGAAAAGCCCGCCGTAGCGGGCCTCCCTTTGTAGGACTACTTAGCAGCCGCTATGAGCAAGCCGAAAAACAATCCCACGACAACACAGATAATCAAGAAAACATCTGTCGGCCACCTCCTTTCTATCGCCTAACATAGTATAGCACAGTTCGGCACAGTTTGCAAGGGGAGTTTAGAAAAGCATCTCCCCTAAAGGGGAGATGCTCGGTGTCACCAGCCTGCGTATTTTTTATAGTCTGCTTGGAAAGCATCTTCCAAGTCTAGACTAAGAGTCTCGTCACGACGAATAGCCTCATCCCACTCGGCATCCAGCTGTGAGGAGAAGTCAAGGTAGTCGATAGTTCCGTCTGCGCTTACAGTGTACGCACGATTCGGCTCCGACTTCCATGACAACTTATCCTCACTGCCAGACAAGCTTTCGTAATATGACTTACGGGCTGTCTTATCTGCGGCCACAGCACGCCTGTAGGACTCTTTCAACTCGTTCAAGTCCAGACCCCAGTCTTTATACCCCTGCTCAACGATAGAGTAGTAGTACCCTGACGGAGCGCTCCACGTATAGGGTTTGTTTAGCACATAGTAAAATACCGTGCGCCGCTCACCGTTCAACGTGATATGGGTATACCTTTTTGAGTAGGTACGGGGATACCCTTCGTAGCGGTCAAGTGCCCGCTCATCACGAGCCGACACCTCATAGAGGCCACCCACTACAGACGCTTCATCATGTGCCTCGATAGTGAGCACATTTGAGAAAGACAAGAGCTTACCCGGCAAGGAACCTGCAATCACAGGTACGGAATCTTTGCACCGCCTTTTCATCTGACGGATATCGAGATTAGAGCCATAGCCAAAATAGAGCTTGTCCTGCTTCTCTTCACGCTTCTCACCCTTGAGCCACTTGATAGCGTCACGACGCTCAATCCGCCGTAGCTTCTTCGTCTTCTTGTGTTTCATCCTACCAGCCTCCTTTGTTTGACTACACCATTATAGCATAGTTCTGTACCTAAGTCAAGAGATTCTGCACTGCAGCCACAAGAATCTTTATCTCAAGAGCGTCGTCATAATGATTTTTGACGTAGGTATCAACGTCGTCGTCAAAAGTGTCGTCGGGTACACGGAGCACACGGCTTCCCTCAAGGTCGGTATAGGTTTCTCCATCATTCAGGATTACCACGAGCATAGGCACCTCCTCTCGGAGTGCGGCGATTTGTGAAACTTATCACAGGACAGTCTCAATCCTAATCAGTCCTGTATCATGCAAGTCCGTTAGAAAGTGCCCCGGTAAATCGGTGCGGATAATAGCACCGTTATACATCTTCACCCTACGGGCAACGGCACGCATATACCGGGCATCGGTTTTTTCTGGGCAGAGCTGGTCTTTGTGGAGCTTGGCCAACACTTCAGCCCACTGTTTACCCGTATACGTGCGTCCGTTGTCGTGGATTGTCACAGCTATCATGCTTCACCCCCTGCGGCGTCATAACGCGTTGCATAGAACTTATGCACGTCTGTCGTTATCAGACCTGTGCGGCGCATGAGCGAAGCAAGGATAGAACCCTTCTTAGGAACCCTGCCGCGCACAGGCTTACCCGCCACGGCGCTTGTGATGAAACCCTGCGTGAGAGCCACCCACGCCGCTATTTTAGCGAAGTTGGTAGTTCCGCCGTGCTGACGATACTCAATCGTACCGTGCATGGCAGCAGCTTCAAGATTGAGCTTCACATAACGTGTGCCGAACATGTTACGCAGATGATAAATATCGTAGGAGCTATCAACCCGCTCCCAAAGCTCATCGACCGTAGCGCCTCCATAACGACCCTTCAACGAGCGGCACCACTGATTACCGTTGCCACGCCGCGAGGGGGCCATAAGAAGGTCGATGGTGTCCTCATACTTGATATAGGACTTGACGATATCCTTCCACGCCTCAAGTTCAAGGTCGCGCGCATCGTGGTGCACGTGCAGGCCACAAGAGCGGTTCACTTTTACGCTCATCTCATTGAGCACCATGCAGACCGTTTCAAGTTGCCGCAGGCCGTCCAGCCCACGCAGCGGTGGAGAAACAAGTTCCATAGCGTAGAAACCAGTCTCACCATTGATAGTCGCGTCCGTCACGATTTTCCAGTAGTCGCGCGTACTATGATTGTAGTGTTCACTGTAGCACACGATATGGACGGCGTTCAGACGCGTAGCAAGTGTACTAGAACGGTGTGGCAGAATGAACTCAAGCTCGATACCAAACGTCCTGTTCTCGTCAATGCGAATCTTCAAGGCAAACTCCTTTCTCTAGCTGACATAGAGAGTATAGCATATCGGTAGACCTAAGTCAACCCTACAAGCACAAATCTTTTTAGTCCCGCGCGTATCTTCCTCACTAAGAGTACCATAACGCTGCACAAAAGTCAAGAGCAATATCCCACGCGCCAGCGCAGACGCGCAGCGATTCGTGCTACTTCTCGCAAACGGCAGCGATTTATGCGACCATGCATAGCCTTGATACGGCTTTTTCACACGGCAAAATAAAAATGCGAGAAAACCCCGGATTTCCCCGGTTCCGGAATAAATCCCCTACTTCCCGGAAGAAACCAAAATAAATCCTGCCACAATTATGAGACCAACGAATAATCGCCTGCCACAAACATGACATTGCAAAATAAAAACTTGCGAGAAATCCCCGGATTACAAAAAAGATGGTGAGTGCACTGCCGGGAGGACTTATGCACACTCACCATCTTCCGCTGCGACAAGAGGGAGAAGCTGTCAGCAAACCTCTCGCGCGCTATGATGGCTACCGAAGGAGCAACGGGCCACCATTACTCGAAGCTTATACCACTAGTCGGATAAAATCAATCCTCTTCAGGAGGAGTTATCGTCAAATCTTCTGTGGGGTTGTAATTAGACGGCTTGTACACACGAGCCGCTACCTTAGCAGCTTCATTACGAATAGCTATCTCTGCCTCTTGCACGCCCATACGACCAAGAAGACGACGCTCTTCTTCAGCCTTGTCGGCGGCAATACGTTCAGCTCTACGCTGTTGTGCCCGTAACTGTGCATACACAGCAGCATCCCGGATAACCACCATGCGCTTATCACCTACAACACGGAGGTCTTCGATATTGAACTTATCTTCGTCTATCAACTGGTGCACACGGGCTCGTGATAGATTCAGGATGTTGACAATCTGGGGAATAGCCATCCAGTCCTCTAGTGGTCTGATTAGCTGTTTATCCATTAGCTCTCTCCATCTGTATTTTAGCTTTGGACTCCTCGTACCAACGCTCAAGCTCTCCAGTTGTTAAAGAATCCTTTACAACTAGTGCATCCTTCGTGGCGAGGCATTCATTATATGACGTAAGTATAGAATAAAGCTTACCTACTGTCAAATTATCAGCGAACGTGATGAACAAACGCTCTATCATGCTGCCGAACTCAGCCACATTCTGTGTAGGCTTGTGGCGCAACGCATAGAAGCGTGCTTCATAGTCTGGAACAACCACTTCAATGTCCCAGTAATGACGAATAAAGCGCAGGGCCTCAGGAAACGTCAACTCTTCCTTGTCTTGCACAAAGGTTATAACGTTCCAACTCTTGTCGCAGGTGAAGCAGTAGACAGAATTATCTTCTGGATAGACGCGAGCAGACTTGTTGACATCTGTGCCATGGAATGGACAGTGAATCTGCTCCGGAAAGCCCCCGCCATAGAACTCTACCCCATAGGCTTGAAGAACGGGGTAAATGCTCAACTGTGCTAGTATTGTCTCAACTTCATTCAACTGTACTACCCTGTCTATTCCTCTATGATATACTGTGGTATATTTGGCGTCACGGTACATCACGATAGGATTGATTATGGGCTATAGACCATATTACTGTACGATTTATGCCTAGGCTAAAACCTATTTGAGTGGGGGTCAGACCATCTTTTAGAGCTTGTCTTATCTGCTCTAGTTGTGCTGTGCTTACAATCTTCTTACGAGTTGGCAGTCCCCAGATAGCAGGTGGGTGGCAACGTCTTACAGGGACTTTATCTATCTCCATAGCTTCTTTTGCAGTCATTCCTTTTAGGTGCGCTAAATTAAGGCAGCTTGGATTGCTACAAAGATGTTTTACCACTTCTGGTGTCTCTCCCGTAGCATTCCAGTAGACCCACTTGTGAAGAAACTGAAAACCGTTTCTTTGACAATGTATATAACCCTTGCGTGTACGGCTCTTATGACTTATGCACTCATGACAGAAGGGGTCCAGTCCAAGGTCTTCATTCGTCTCATAATAGACCTTTTCACAAACGATAGTTTTAGAGGAACTCTTAGCCATGACTTTGTTCCTTAGTAAGGATATTGTTTACTGTCTACCCAACGGCAGAGTGCAGCTGCGTGGGCTTGGGCTATGAAGGGTATATCTTGTTGATTTGTTTTTGCTACGTCATTAATCAAATCAAACGTCAGACGGAGCGCTTCTTTGTAGAGTTGCTCGTCTGTATAAGTCTGTGGTGGAGAATCCTTCTTTAAGTTCATTTACCCCCCTTTGCGGCTGGTGGTACCAAAACTGCGGGGAAACCCCGGATTCTGGCTCCTAGAGCTTCTGACGGGGTCACCAAGCACCTGCCATGAATGCTAACTGTCCAGTTTCATCAAAAGAGACCATATGGTGACAACTTCCGCATGTATAGTAATAATGCTCTTCCTCTTCTCCTCCGTCTGGGGTAAAGAGGATTATGCCGGGGCCGAAGAGGGCTTTTTGTTTGCAGCAGGGGCAATTAGGATTATCGGGTTCCATTTTTATCCTTTGAAAACAATGTAGTGAAAAGGAACCAGTAGAAACGGTGCCACTGATGCTTTTCATACATCTTTTTAGGTCTGGCCAACATCAGATGTCCAGAAGGTCGTCATGGACAGAAGCTTGCGAACTGATAAAGCAGACTTCAGGTCGCCACTCAAGCGTGAAGTCCGGGGTGCGGTCGGAGCCGTCCCGGTATTTTAATATCTGGCAGAAAAGGTCGTGCGTGTCCTGCGTTTGCAGATGTGACCAGATAAGGTCTGCCGTTTTCTCTGCTTCTGAAGTTTCCGCAAGACAGGACTTGTCGTAGCGGCCTGTCTGCAAGGCTTGTTGCCAATGGGCACGTGAGACCTGATAAGGGGCCAGCAAGAGCACGCCTGTCGTATCGTCTAGGTGTTTATGGTTGACGGCCATCTGTTTTGCATCGGTGATGATATCGTTCAACTCTTCCCTGCGGGAGCCTCTTCTATAATCAACGCCTGCCAAACGCAGTTCGTCCCAGACCGCCACGTGGGTGTGGAACTCTGTCTCGTATTTTGCCAAAAGCGCAGAGAAGTAGTCTACCGTGCAACGCTTTGGTATCTGCACAATCTTGAACTTCCCGTAAGAAGGGTCTGTCGCCAAATCATCGACAACGGCAAAGAACAGTTGCTCCTCCAGTTCGTTGAGGGTGCCTTTCTTCAAGGCGTCTCCGGAGATGCCTCGTGGAGAGTGGAACTTGGGATTTACCGAATGTCTGCAGATAAGCCTTCTGCGAACCTGCTCTCTCAGCGTTTCTGCTGTACCAAAAACAACGTTCTGTCCGTTGAGCATGGCGTTATAGGTGATGTTGATGCACTCGGTAGTCTTGCCCTCAGCGGTATTGTGTACAAGGAATGGGGCATAGTACCAACCACTTTCTGTCTCGATACCATAAACAGTCTCGGGAGGGAGGTGCTGAATGTCTTTTATTGGCATACGAACAAAGTCTTTTTCGGCGTGCTTAAAAGCCAATTGTTTTGAAATAGTTAATTTATAGTGCTCCCCTGAGGTTCCGGGGTATTGAGAATCTTTGGGTGGAATTATCTGAAGAGAGCCACCTTGCCGGATTTTTGCGTGAAGAAGAATCAAGGAAGACATAAGCTGTTTGTTAAAAGAACTCCAAGACCGTCCAGTCCTATCGGGCAAAGACAAAGAGCCGTCAGAGTACGAAGCAAGAAAAGCCTCGATTAGACCGTGTGGCAAAGCAAGAACCCACCCCGGTATACGCTTAGTTAAAGCACCTGTGCCAAAGTTGTCTTTAATCCACTGCGTAAAATCTTTATTGCCCACAGTAAGACGGGTCATTTTAGAATGTTCTTTTTGTGTGTAGCTGTTTACTTTGTAAGAAAGTCCCATGCTCTTTACAGAGTCTTCTATTATT
>Ga0315284_10016170_pt1 | contig 10592 bp, 8 predicted proteins | sample YL17G09_16_MG_FD_203696 | JGI IMG/M metagenome (GOLD analysis project Ga0315284, IMG submission 203696) | Sediment microbial communities from Yellowstone Lake, YNP, Wyoming, USA - YL17G09_16 | ecosystem: Environmental > Aquatic > Freshwater > Lake > Sediment | place: USA: Wyoming | collected...
GGGGCAATGCGGCTCGGGAAACCGCGCTGCCCGGGCGCGCCACCGACGGCGCAGCCGCGCATGAGGCACAGGCGCCCTGTCGGATCCTGATCAGGCGGGGCGAGGCACGGCTGGGGCAGCGCGTGCAGAGGGGCACCCCTTCCGGCGCCCCACGCGCTGGCCCGCCGGACCTATCTGTTTTTCCCGGCCCCATCGGGGTGGCGCCTATCTACGTACGCACCTCGGACCGGGGACGCGCCTGCCGGTGTGGGGTCGAAGGTGTGGACGCACCGTGAGTCCGGCTACGGTATGTGTGTCGCACGCGCACGGTAAGGTGGCGGACGGGAGTTTTTGACAGTGCAAACGAGCGCGTCGTTCTCTTTCATTTTTTCTCATTTTTCTCTTTGGCCACACAAAAAATTCAACCATGCCCACAAACCAGCCCGGCGGCCCCATCCCGGCCTCCTCACGGGAGGGACGCGAACGTCAGAGGTATCATGCCGAAAATGGAGGGCGTCTGATCGCGGGGTGAGTGCTTTTCTTTTTGGAGAGAGGAGAGGGAGGGAAGAGAGGGCACTTTGCGCTCTCTCATCGCCTTCTCTCCCCACCGCCCCCACACGCAGCACCATCCCCGTCCGCTGGCCTGGCGGCCCCGAACCCACCTCTCCGGAAGCCGTGGAAGTGTTGCTGGTCACGTCCAGGAGCGGGAAGGGTCTGGTCCTCCCAAAGGTAAGGGAGAAGGGAGAGACGAGGGGCGACCCACCTCAACCGAAAACCCCGCTTCTTATACCTCCTCCGCCCGTCTCTCTCACCATGCACATCCGCTCCCTCCTCCCCACGACACAGGGCGGCTGGGAGACGGACGAGACCCTGGCCGCCGCCGCTGCCCGGGAGACCGTGGAGGAGGCCGGCGTGCGCGGGGTGTTGGAGGAACCGCCCCTCGGGCCGTTTGCGTGCGGCCCGTCTGGAAAAAAGGCGACGACGAGCACCAGCGCCGCCGCGGCGCCCTCCTCCGCCTCCTCCACCACCTCCACGGCGCACATGTTTGCCATGCGCGTGGTCGAAGAGCTGGAGACCTGGCCGGAGGGCGGCCAGCGGACGCGGGTTTGGCTGCCTCTGGCCGCGGCCCTTGGCGCGGCGCGGCATGAGTGGATGCGCGAGGCCTTGGGCGCCTGGGTCGGCCGGCGGGGGTGGGCTGGGGAGGTGGCGGTGGATGAGGTCGGGGCGGCGGCGGCGGTCGCGGCGGCGGTGGTCGGGGTGAGGGGTGGCGGGTAGACAGGAGTAGAAAAAGGTTTGAGGCCTCAACCATTCACCAACCTCTCCTCACTCGTCACTTCTTTTTGGAGCAGGGGCGTTGCGTCGCCCGCCGTCCACCACACTCCACACACGCACACAGCACCATGTCTGACCGCCCCACGGACCACTTGCAGCCCGCCGCCAAAAAGCGGGGGTCCGACCGCCAGCTGACCAAGGACGACGGCAGCAGCGGGAGCGATGAGGAGGTGAGAAGCAGGGGGGGGGCGCGAGCGACGGCGTGTGTGTGTTTTCTCCTGGCGCCATCGCCTTCCCGCTCACCGCGTCCACCCCCTGTCCCTCTCTCATTGCTTGCAGGGCGCCGCCGAGCCCGGCACCTTTGCCCGGGCCCCCGACGCCGTGCTGAAGGCCCGCAAAATCGTGCGGGCCCGGCGGCCGGGCGGGGGCGGTGGTGGGAGCGGCGACGGCGGCGGAAATGACAACGCCGGCACGGTCACTGCCAACCCGTTTGCGGGCGTCTCCCTCGTTGCCGCGCCCCCGATGCCCCCGCCAGCGGATGGGGAAGGCGGGTCGGTCAACCCGTTTGCCGCGCTGGCGGAGGTGCAGGTGAGAAGACGGAGACAGAGAGACGAGAGCGGCGCGTGAGACCGCGGCACTCAACCTCTTCATCATCACCCCCTTTTTTCATCTCCTCTTCGACCGCAGCCGCCCGCCACCGCGACTACCGCTACTCCACCCAGCTTGGCCGAGCCCGCCCCCGCCGACACCAAAGCCCCCGCCCGCACGGAGGATGGGGCGGGCGAGGATGAGGAGGCGGCGGCAGCGCCTGCTGCTGCGTCTGCTGAGCCGCCTGCTGCTTCCGCACCACCGCCACCACCCGCCACAGGCGGCTTTGGTGGCTTCGGCGCCGCCGCCGCGTCCGGTGGCTTTGGCGGCTTCGCCGCCGCCGCGGCGGGCGGCGGCTTTGGCGCGGCCGCTGCTGCTCAGGCGCCGCCCGCGCCCGCCCTGGCGGGGGCGGCTGCGGCGCCACCCACCCTTGGCTCCGGCGGCTTCGCGGCGTTCGCCGCCCCGCCCGCCCCGTCTCCAGGGGGTGGCGGATTTCCTCCCGTTGCCTCCATCTTTGGCGGCGGCGGTGGCGGCAGCAGGAGGGCGGGCGGCGGAGAGGGAGAAGGCGGGGGTGGCGTCGGCGACGCACCCACAGACGCCTTTGGTGCGCCCGCCCCCCTGAAACCCGTCGCCCCGCCGGCCGTTGCCTCCCTGCCCCCCGCTGCCGAGAGGGTGACGGGGGAGGAGGGCGAGACGCCCGCCTTCAGCGCGGAGGGAGTGCTGTTCGAGTTTGAGGGCGACCCCAAGAGCGGCGGCGGCGCTGGGGGCGGATGGAAGGAGCGGGGGAGAGGCGAGCTCAGGCTCAACCTCTCAGACGCTTCCGCCTCCGCCCCGCGCGCCCGCTTGGTCATGCGGTCCCGGGGCCACCTGCGCCTGCTGCTGAATGCCCGGCTGTGGGCGGGCATGGCCGCGGCGCGCATGGACGGGGGGAAGGGGGCGACGTTTGCAGTCGTGAACGCGGCGGGCGCGCCTGGGGACGCTGACCCCACTGCCGCGCCGCCCGCTGCTGCTGGCGCGCCGCCGCCCGCCGCCGGCCCTTCCTTGTCTACTTATGCCTTCCGGGTTAAGACGGCGGACAAGCTGGATGAGTTCCTGGCGGCGATTGAGGCGCACAAGGGGGCGGCGGCTTGATGTGGGATTTGAGAGAGGTGGTTTCATTTCCGCGTCAGGTCTGTGAGAGAGCATTTCCTGTTTCACACCACACCGCCCTGCACACTCCACGCGCGCGCGCGCGCGCGCAGCAGCGAGAAACAGCGGTCACAAAAAGCGCACCGCGCCCCACCTTGCCCTCCTCCTCACTTCCCGCCCGCCGCGGCGTAGCGCTCCCCGACCACGCCCCAGTCGATGAGCTCGTTGATGAAGGTCTGAATAAAGTCCGGGCGCCGGTTCTGGTAGTCCAGGTAGTACGCGTGCTCCCAGACGTCCATGGTGAGGAGCGGGACCTGGCCCGCCTGCAGGGGTGACTGGGCGTTGGGCGTCTTGGAGATAGCCAGCTTGCCGGTGGCCGGGTCGAGGGCCAGCCACGCCCACCCGGACCCGAACTGGGTCGCCCCCGCCGCCGCGAAGTCCTTCTTGAAGGCATCCAGGCCGCCCAGGTCCCGGTCGATGGCGGCCGCGAGCGCGCCGGCCGGGGTGGTGGGCGACGGCGACATGCCCGCCCAGAAGAAGTCGTGGTTGAAGACCTGGCCCGCATTGTTGAAGGCGGGCGTTGGGGACCCGCCGTTCCAGGCGGCGGCGATGATGTCGGCCAGGGGCTTCCCCTCCAGGGGCGTGCCCTTGATCTGGCCGTTCAGGTTGGTCACGTACGCCTGGTGGTGCTTGCCCCAGTGGAAGTCCAGGGTCTGCTTGGACATCTTGGGCTCGAGGGCATCCTGTGAGAGAAAGGGTGAGAGAGGGTGAAGATTTTGTTTTTGTTTCTTTGGCTAGGGGGCGGGCCGGCTCGTGTGAGAGAGAGATGTCCTCCCTCCTTCTCTCGCTCTGCGCGCCCGCCCGCCTCCACATTCCACGCACCCACCCACGCCCGCATTGCATGATCCAGAGGGTTCGCTAGCTTGTGGGGTGGACGGGTGGGTGTAACAGCGCCTGTCTGGGTCCGAACGAACGGGCTTCGAATCATCTCAAAACGAGACCGCGTGGAAGACTCTCGTCGCAACTCTCTCTCAATTCATCCATTATTTTCTATCTCCTAACTCACCAGCGCAAAGGGCGGCGGCGTCAGGGTCAGCTCGGCACGGACCTGGACCGTGCGGGCCTGTGTGGGTGGTGTGGTGTGGGTTTGGGTGTGAGTGGTCGGCGCGGGGCGGCGGAGAGAAGAGAGGTGGCCGCTTCGTCGTGTATTTTTTCTTCGCGTTTCTCCACCTCGGCCGCTCTGATTATCTTGCTCACCTTGCCAGCCCGACGGGATGTCAAGGCACGGGTGGCCAAGGGCTTGACAGACAGGAGCATTTTGGTGGTTTGGCGGATGAGGGTAGGAGAAGATGGAGAAGAAAAGATGATGTGGGAAAGATGATGTGTTTCTCAACTTCCTAGCGCTAGCCTGGTGGCCTCTCGAGACAAAAAAAAATGATCACCCTCTTTACACCCCCCCCCCCGCACGCACGCCCACGCCATCACTCTCCTATCTACAACTGAGTGTGCCAGGTACGTATGATTCAATCTCATCCAAACAGGATCTTGCCCGCCATCGCGAAGCAGGACAGGGCGACCCAGGGGCTGAGGCGTTCACCTGGAAAAATGGAGCGGGGAAGGTTGATGAAGAAGGTTGAGCGGATGCGGCAGAGAGAAGAAGAACTTCCTCTCTCTGATCCCTCTCTATCTCGCCACTCACCAATGCGGGCGGCCTTCCAGAACAAGCCCCGGAAGCTGTGTTGGAGAAGGGAGAGAGAGAGAACGGGGACGTGAGCTGAAGAGTGGGCGCTGCTCGCTCGCGCTCGCATCAAAAAAATGATAGAACGCGCGCTCTGTCCTCCACTCACTCACCCTGTCCGCTCCGCCAGCATGCCCGGTGCCCGCATGCGCACAAATGTGCAGGTGGTGATGGTGAGGAGGACACAGGTCAGGAAGGCCGTGAAATCAAAGAGGGCCGACATGGCTGTGGGAGCTCGCCTGCCACGGAGTTTGGTGCCGCGCGGCGCGAGCGAGAAAAAACAAGTGGGACCGGCAGCACTACACACATCTTCTCCCCTCCCCTCTCCCCTCTCCCTCCCTCACATCAAATGTCCTCGTCCGAATCCCACACCGGCCCGTTGTCCAGGTCGTCCAGGCAGCCCTCGAATTGGGCGGGGTCCACAGCGTACCGCAACAGGCCGCCAATGCCACCAAACCCCCGGCAAAATTGGCTCCCCTCCTGCGACTTGTTCGTCACAAATTCGAGCGTGCACCCGAACTTCTTGTAATTCTCTGCCAGCCACTCCAGCAGGGGCATCGTCTCCTGGACCTCGAGCTCCGCGCCCGTCGCCTCGTCCCGGAACGCGCCCGCCGACGATGCCTGGGCGGGAGTCATCAGCTTGACCTCGGCCTCCCCGCTGATGCTGTTCATGACGGTGTACCGGACCACGTCCAGGGCCTCATACACCATCAGCGTTTCCACGGCCCCCATCTCCAGGCAGGAGAGCGTGTCGGCCACCCCGAAAATGTAGCGGCCCGTATCCTGCGCGATCTCATCGAAGAATTTCGAAATCAAGCGCTTTTCTTGAACGAATTTCACGTTGGCCAGCGTGTCCGCCGACAGCTCGATCGCCTGGTTGAACCCGTTCTCGCCGCCTGTAAAGAGTTGGGGGAGTGCGGGGTGGTGTGTGCGTCAGTTTTGTTGTTGTCCGCCCCGCCCTCCAAAGGGTTTGAGGTTAAGGGAGGGCGCGCAGCGGGCACAGCATGGAGAGAGGCCCACAAGGGCGGGCCCCACCCACGCGCCAGGCGCCGCGTCCCCCCCATGTTTTTTGAATGTGCGAATGAAGGGCACAGGGCGGTTGGTGGAATACTCTAGGGTCGAACCGCCATTTAATCTGAATGCCACTGGAAGAATGGGGCCCGCAAAAAAAAGTGGAGCCGAAACCCCATTTTTTTTTGCGCGGCCCCAAAAGGCACGAAATTGGTAAAGGCACCCATGATTCATTTAGTATTAATGCCGCACGCGCGCGCAGCAAAGGACGGCGCGCACACGGTGCGGGTGTGGGGGCAGCAAAGCAAAAGGAAGGATAAAAATAGAGGAAGGAAACGGCGCTCACCGTAGGACACGTCCACCACCGCCAGGACGAGCGCTTTCAGGCGCCCATCAAACAGGTCGCTCTCCGACAGCTCATTCTTGAACTCGGCACTCCCGGCCAGGACCAGCCCCGCCACGTTGGCCTTGTCCCCGCCCGGGATGAAGACCTGGACGGCCGTCTCCGCGACCTTGCGCACATAGTTGTGCCGCTTCTCCATGCGCAGGCGGGCAAAGCGCAGGGCCGACTGCCCGCCCCGCCCGTGCTTCTTGGGGAGTTCCACCGAGAACTTGTGCAGGATGTCCCGCGTGTTGCCGGAGAGGGTGCCGAACAGGGCGCCATTGCCGTCCATGATGATGAAGCCGTACGTGGAGTCCGAGTCGAGTAGCTCGGCCAGGGACTCGGTGTGGAATTTGTTGTCGCACAGGTACAGGGAGGTGTTGATCGGCTTGAACGGCTCGAAATCGATGTTGAGCCGCTTCTCCTTGCCGTCATCCGTCAGGACGGTGCCCGTGAAGAGGACGAGCCCGTTGGCGGGGACGCGCGTGTACAGTTTCAGCCGCTGCTGGGCGGAGGTGATGGCGCCCAGGACGGACTGGCGGTTGACTCGCGATTTGATGTTGCTCGCCGTCCCGTACTCGTCCGCCAGCATTTTCTGGACGCGGGAGACCTGGTCCTTGGGGGGCAGGATGAGGGAGATCATGGAGGTCCCGTTGCCCCGCGCGGAGTCCAGGCCCTTGATGAGCTGTTGTGTGCGTAAGGCGGGAGAGAGGGGAGAAAAGAGAGTTGTCCAGGCAGCAGAGGGGGCCGCGAGGTTGAGAAGGGAAGATCTGGGAGAAGCGACGCCCGGCGTTTCTCTTCTCTCTCGCACACACTCTCCCACATTCAACTCACCCGCTTGATCTTCCAGATCTCGATCTGCTTCTCGGCCTCGTCGCCCATGGTGTGCGGGTGGGGACACAGATGCAGCCCGTGGAGAGAAGGAAGGGAAGAAGAGAAAACCCGCGCCGTTGTGTGCAGCGAGTCCCGAAAGTTGTTGCTCGTTGCCAGAGCTGGCACGTCCGCACGCTCACAGGGCAAGCAGCGGCGGGTGCGCTAGCCTGTGGATAGGTGGCGTGGGTGGGTTGGTCGCGTGTCATTGGGTGGAGGAGAGACGGGGAGCGCGCCTCTCGCGGCCGCCGCCGCCGCGTTCCGCGCGCCACTCCCCGCTCTGTACGGCTTGGAAAACGCCGCCGCGGCCAGCACGCACCTGTGGATCGGGGTGTTGGCCAGGGAGGCCCCTGGGCGAAGCCGAGTGTGCGAGTGCAGCCACACAAGCCGCGTGGAGAAAAATATGAGGCTGCAAGCGAGTAAAAAAAAATGAGTGAGCTTGCCCTTCACATCTCGTTCACTCCTTTTCCCACCCCGGGGCGCGCGTGGGGTCCCGGCCATCCGCACACGCCGCTGAACCACACACGGGCACGCCTGAGTGTGTGCCTTTGCCTAACGACCCCCATGGACGGCGCCACGACCCCTCGCCCCGGCCCACACGGCGCTAACACCGGATGCGGGCCGCCGCCGGCCGGTGCAGCGCCGCCGCCTCCCTCCTCCACGACCGCCCCGCCCACGCCCGTGCCAGGGCCCGGGGCATCGACCCGACCCGCCATCGCACAGCCAGATGTCGCCTTCACCCACCCCCCTGCCCGCAAGTCTGTCTCCTTTGACTTGCCACGCCCAGACACGGGCTTGGAGGCCGCCGTCGCGGCCGTCTACATTGAGGACGAAGAGGAGGAGGAGAGCGGCGAAGACGACGCCGGCATTGACGCCGCCCAGCTGGAGGCCGCCTTTGAGGGCGATGGTGAGTATGGTGGGGGCAAGTGTGTGCGCGGGCGCGCGCGCGCGCTCTGAGCAAGAGATTTACGCGCGAACGCTCGTAGCACCGAAAAAACCTAGCCGCTCACATCCATCACCCCCAGGCCCGCTCGCCCGTGCCGCCCGCCCCTTGCAGCCCGACGCCGGCGCGTCCGAGGGTGAGGACGCTGACGCCGCCCTTCTCGCTGCTCGCCCCCCACGCCGGGTCGCCACGCCTCTACCCCCCGCCGTCCTTCCCCGCGGGCGGGGCGGCAGCAGCGGCCCCAAACCCCGGCCGCCCACTGCACCCCACTCTGACGACGTCTCCGACTCGGGCGACGAGCTAGCCTGGCCGACGGGCGCCCCTCGCCCGGCCGGCGCGGCAACCGCGGCCAAGGCGGCGGGCGCGGTCGCGGCCCGGGCAGCCAAGAACGCGGGCGCCCGGGACAGGGACAAGGCGGACCGGGCGACAGTGGAGACGGTCCTCGACCCGCGCACCCGGCTCACCCTGTTCAAACTGCTGAACGCGGGCGTGCTGGGCGCCATGCACGGGTGCGTGTCGACGGGCAAGGAGGCCAATGTCTACCACGCGGTCGCCGGGAGCGGGAGCGGCAGCGGGCGTGCGGCGGCGGCGGCGGCGGCCACCACCACCACCTCCACCACCCCAACCACCGCGGCCACCTCCCTGCCCCCGCCCGCCCTCCCGGGGGCCGACCTGGCCGTGAAGGTCTACAAGACCTCCATTCTGGCTTTCAAGGACAGGGAGCGGTACGTGACGGGCGATTACCGGTACACGCGCGGGTACTGCAAGTCCAACCCCCGCAAGATGGTGCGCATGTGGGCGGAGAAGGAGGCCCGCAACCTGGCGCGCCTGGCGGGCGCGGGCATTGCCTGCCCGACCGTGCGCTGCCTGAGGGGCCACGTCCTGGTCATGGACTTCATCGCGGACGGACTGCCGGGCAGCACTACGGCCGCGCCCCGCCTCAAAGACGCGCCCGGGCTGGCGCGCCGCCCAGCGCTGGCGGCCGCCCTTTACCGCGACGCCCTGCTGGCCATGCGGGCCCTGTACGCCCGGGCCCGCCTGGTGCATGGCGACCTGTCTGAGTACAATATGTTGTTGCAGGGCGGGCGGCGGCTGGTCATCATTGACGTGAGCCAGTCCGTCGACCTCGACCACCCGCGCGCGTTTGACTTTCTGCGCGCGGACGCGACGCACGTCTCCTCCTTTTTCGCCCGCCTGGGCGTGCCGCCCCTCACCCTGCGCGAGGCCTTTGACTTCATCGTCGACCCGATTGATTATCGTGGGGTGGATGGTGAGACAGTCGTGCTGGAACGGCTGTTGAGTGCCGCGGCGGAGCTGGTGAATGGTGGCGGCCGCGGTGATGCCAACGCTCACCCGCCCTCCGCCGACGCGTCCTCAACCCTGGCCGCCGCGGCCGCCGGCCTCTCCCTGGAAGACGCCGCCGCCAACGCGGGCGCAGAGGATGCCGTCTTTGCGGCCGCCTTCATCCCCCGCCGCCTGCTGGACGTGGCGGACCACGAGCGCGACCACGACCGCCTGGCCGCTGGGGGCGGCGCGGCCCAGGGGATTTATTATCAAGCCCTCGCCGGCATGACGCAGGACATGACCCGGGTCAAGCTGGAGGGAGACGCGGGAGGCGCGTCGTCTGCTGGTGAGGACGACGGGTCGTCCTCGGCCTGCACGTCGTCGTCCGGCAGTGATGAGGAGAGCGGTGCGAGTGGGGATGAGGACAATGGTTCCTCGCGAAAGCGCCGCCACCGGTCGCCCGACGCGCCGCGGGACCTGGAGGCCGAGAAGGCCGCCCGCAAGACGCACAAGGCCGCCGTCAAGGCTGCCGCCCGGGAGCGGCGCAAGAAGAAGACGCCCAAGCACATCAAGAAGCGGGCGACCAAGAAAAAGAAATGAGAATTAGTTGTGTAAAAGATGAGTTTTTTTTTCCGCTCCTATTGCTCCTCCTCCTCGGCCGCCGCCGCCCGGGCCTCCTCCTCCTCTAACTCTTCCTGCATTCGGCGGACGATCGCCACGACGTCGGCACGCCGAGCTCCGACGGCCACTCCACTTGCGGGCCGCCGCCCGCGCAGCAAGCCGGCCAGGCGGGACGGGGAGGAGCCCGGGCTGGCGCTGCTGCCTGGAAAGCCTCCCCCGCCCTCATCGCTCCCGCCGCCGCCACCCGTCACGTCCCGGTACTTGAGCAGCAGGGCAGGAAGGGTGGCCAGGTCAAGGGCGCCAAACCTGGACGCCCGGACTTCGCGGTCCCCTAGATCGGCCAGGCCGCCCGGCGTCAAAAGGGCGTGGCAGAGCTGGGCGGGCGCGGCGAGGCCGTCCGCCCAGGCGCCGCCGCCGCCGCCGCCGTCACCACCGTGCCTGGCCTGGAGGGCGTCCACGGCGGCGACCAGAGCGCTCACATCCGCGGACACGCGACCCAGGGCGTGAGCGTTGAAGGCTGGGACGGCATCGCCAGCCATGAGGTTGACCCAGGCGTCGCCCGCTGACCGGACGGCGGCCGCGGTGAAGGACGCCGCCCGGGCGGGGGGCAGCGCGCGGGCGGCGGCCTTGGCGGCCCGGGCGAGGACGCCCTGCGTCGCCGCGACATGCAGAGAAGCAGGGGCGGCGGCGGGGGCGGTGCTGCCCGCCGCCACAGCGACGACGACGGGCACGGGCGGCAGCCAGGGCAGGGAGGCCGTGCGCGCGAGCGCGGCAGC
>Ga0315284_10016171_pt1 | contig 10592 bp, 19 predicted proteins | sample YL17G09_16_MG_FD_203696 | JGI IMG/M metagenome (GOLD analysis project Ga0315284, IMG submission 203696) | Sediment microbial communities from Yellowstone Lake, YNP, Wyoming, USA - YL17G09_16 | ecosystem: Environmental > Aquatic > Freshwater > Lake > Sediment | place: USA: Wyoming | collected...
TCTCCACTCGTTGATAAACTTCTGCATGTTCAAATCAGTTGTTTTCCAGAAGTGACGATACACAGTCAACGTCGGTTTCTTTGTAGGACCTCTTAAGTGCATAAAATACTCTATATTGTCCTGGACTTTACTGTAAGAACTACCACAGAACTCTTCATACACCTTCCCAGATCCATTAACACTGACTATAACATTGATGTTATTATTTATCAAGTATGAAGCAACCATACCAAGCATAGAACCGTTTGTTATTATACTCTTGGTACACTTCAAATTACCAACTGCTTTACAGAAGTAGTCGAAGTCCGGGTGTAGTGTAGATTCACCTGAGAAGTTTAGGCATAAGTTCTGTAAATCCTTCATCTGTCTGACTTCATTCATGATCTTATCAAATAGATTCTTACTCATATACCCGCGGGGTCGGCCGGACGACCGAGCCCAACAGAACTCACATTTGTAATTACAAAAGTTAGTCAGTTCTATTGCGAGGGTTTTGAGGGTTTGCATTGTTTATCCTTCTTAACTTCTGGATGTATAATCGGTTCGTGTTTAGGATTCATCCCAATACCTTTTGTTTCTGTAAGTGATGGTTTAAAATCTCCCATAAATTCCATAGCAAAAGTGTCTTCATTAACTTCATTTTTCCTCATTTCCTCAACATACTTTCGTTGTTCAGGAGTTAATTTATTTCCAATCCATGGTTGTGATTCAAACCTCTTTTCCTCCAATAAAGGCCAATCTCTTATTCTCTTCTGTTCGTCTATTGAAATTTGAATAAGGGTGTGATGAACCCAGTCAATAAAATCAAAATATCCTTCCATTAATTTCTCATGGGTAGGATCTTGAACAAACAACTTGTGTTTGTGTAAGAGTCTACTAATATCCTGACATTTCACAACAATATCAAAAACCCTTTCATCGGATATCATTTCTTTCCCTTCTTATTCTTGAATGTGGATTGCTGCTGCCTTATTTTAGCGATTTCTTTTTTATATTCATCTATCGCTTCCTTATCATTTTTATCTACTCTTTTTAACCATCTTTGTTCTGCTTCTATGGCCTTAGTAAATGCTCCTTCTTTCGTGAATGATAATGACGATGGAAGTCCCTTTTCGTTATATTCGTCCAGGGAAAAATCTACTTTCCAGCATGGGTCTATATTCTTGTCCCACCCATAATCGAAATGTTTTTTTGAAATCTTTACCCATGTAAATTCGTCTTTTACTACTGCATACACTCTTATTGGATATTCAATCTTGAATCCATATCCCTGTTTTTTATTCGGTCGTTTAATAGAAGTAATATGTAGTTCTTCCATTCCTTCCATATACCGATATAGGATCATTCCTACTTTAAGAGTTTTCATTATTCCTCATCCCTGTCATACCATCTCTGAAATTCTTCATCTGCATATTTTTGAAATGGAATATGATCTGCATAAGCATCTTGACCCGGAGTCTTGGAATCTTTATATTTATTCCTCAGTGTTTCTTCGCCATCGTCATTCTTCTCCAGAAACTTTTCCCAACAGTCGTCTATATGTCGGTCATACCAATTATCCCATGCAGCGTCAATCGGTCTATTCCCGGGTATGTCCGACTCTCTACAGCCGGGTGGTAGATTCCAACCTGTCATTTTTCAACCTCTTTAACATTTCCTCATCGAGATTAACGGACTCGTCCCATATTTGTAATTTAGTTGTTTTCTCCGTCAATCTGTATATCCTAACTTCTATTCCTTTCTTTGTATAATATCCTTCCGATGTCAACTGAAAAACATTACTGAGGATGTTGTCAGTCAATAAATCCCATTTCCACCTGAACCAGTTCTTCCTACCTTGAAAATGAGATACTGGTCTACCACTATGAATTGACACCTTTGGCGACCTGCTCATATAGACCCGGATGAATCCTGTCTTCCCCATATATTCGATTACCTCATCGAGTGTGAATGGTTGAGACGGAGTATATTCCAAGTTCATTTCATCATAAGTAACAGAACATATTTGATCCTTAATTTTATAATATATCTTCTCACCCTTCGGCGGAGAATTCTTACTGGACGGTCTCCTAAAGTTTTCGACCAGTGCACCATTATCCCACGCCGGCTTGAGGGTTTCTTCCTCAATACGTTTATGGAGAGTCCCTGTTGATAATGTATAGAAGTCCTGATATGAATACTTCCACAGTAATGATCCTGATGCCAACCACTTGAGTATATCGTCCAGGGACGGCTGTATGTAGACGTGTTTCTTTTGTACTTGGTCCCACTTACAATTACCGTACCTGTCGAAATCCATTTTAATACCCCTTCTTTGTTGCTTTTTTGTACGCGGCCGACTTCTTACACTTCTCACAACTACAAGAAGTCCAGTCCCTGTCAGCATTAATGTCCGTGTTCAGTTTCCCGTCTATGATAAGTGGGATACCGCAACCAGTCCCGTGTGGATCTATGAGAAGATGAATAATCTTCGACCCGTGGTCCTTCTTAACCTGGCAGTTAGCACATTCGTTCTTGTACTCACACGGCATATCTGTTATGACGCAGGATACTTGGTGGTAGTCGGTCATAGTTTAAGCCTTCTTTATATCGTCAAATATTCTTATTGCAGTTTCAAGTTGTATCTTTAAAATCCTGGCATCGTTGATATGTAATATAATTTCATGATTGTCTATACCCATGATGGTTATTCCATTTGGCTGACGGATTGAAACTTCTATTGACATTAGTTACACCTACTTCGTTAAATCATCATAGTTTATAGAATGATCCTCGTATAGCAAGTCTCTGAACTTGTTATCTTTCCTTTCGTCTTCAGCAACTTGTATTCTGTATCAAGTCCACCAAAGTTGTTTCTTGTCACCTTCATTTGTAATATTATTTCTTCTGACATATTAGACTTTCTTTTCCATCTATGAATTCGATTTCCGCTGTACAAGTCATAAACAATATGTCCGTGACTTCCTTTGTGACCTTGTATCTTTTCACATCTGTCGTCACAATCGCGAGGACAAGTTGATCTACACTGTTTGACCTCTTCAGTGGTCCGGTTGTGCATCCAGTCAGGATGTTTCATTATCTCTGCATACTTATCTTTGTTCATCATTTGATCTAAACCTTCTTGTTGATGTCGCCAACAAACTTTAGTTGGGTTTGTTCCTCCACGTCGACCTGACTCCAGCAATAGAAGTAGAACTTGTTGTCCATCAAGTGGAACAGGTCGATAAATGTATAGTTCCGAGACTCGCAGAAGTCTATGACAGTTTGTTTGAGGTTGGTAGTCTGGTAGTTTTTATATTTGTCTTCACTGAGGAATATTCGGACATTCATTCTGCCTTGTGACATTTGAGTTCACCTGATTTCATAAAGGGATTAGAACTATATAAATTTTTAGTCCTAAAAACACATATAGCAAAACCGTACGTCCGATGTCTCGTACCAGACATGCGTTCGCCGTCACTCCGTCCGATTTTTTGACGGGCCCGTCCAGTACAAAACAGTTTGCGGTTTAGATCCTAAACATCACCACTAAAAGATTTTATATACATCCTTAGTAAAAGCGCTGATATATTTATATAGATGGAGACGGTACGTTCTACAAAGAACAAAATCATATTCAAATAAGACCATCTCGACGGACCCTTCTGGGTCTATATATGATAAAGTTTAAACTTAAGTGGTCGACAGTTAAAGATATAAAAGGGACCGGCTTGTTGTGTAGTGAGGGCTAATCGACTACACAGAACCCCAAACCAAGACAACGTGCAACAAAATGATCCAAGAAGTCGACTGGAAAACGACTGCCGGTCCCATGACCATGGATATGATGATAGAATTATATAAATTATGGGACCGACGAAGACAACGATGTAAGGTCTTTGTACATCATTAGTCTTTGTAGTACTTTGGTGTTCTTAATGAAGCGTCATGAGATAGACCTGCTACAAAGGATAAAATAATTGTCGGTCCCATGATGATCCTAAGTCCCTTAGAAATAGTTAAAATATCGGTGTACAGGTGTCACTTATCAGAAAAACTGATATAACGAGTGTTTATCCTCTCCTTATTATATAATAATAAGGAAGGATAATTTTTTGTACAGAAAACACCCCGAAAACAACTAAAAAACCAAACAATCCAAATAAAACAAAAAGTACTAACAATCCGGAAAGTTTCTAAAATGCAGGGTCGACGGAATAAACAGTAAAAAACATCAAAAATTAAACACATATTTAGACGACGGTTAAACAATGTCCAGACCACGGTTAAGTGTTTAATCAGATCCTGTCACTAAAATGTTATCTTATTATATATATATAATAAGACAACCCCGTCAAAACATAACACTCGTTATATCAGAAAAGTAGATAAATCGGGGTGTCCAAAACACCGCTAACATAGGTCGAGCCCAATCAAGTATATATTTATCTGATTAGGAACAATGGTGTTGTGTACGAATACACCCCCTAAACCTATGTTAATTTTATTGTTCCTAAACGCATCAAAAAAGTTCTCAGCGACTAAGGTAAGCAAACACAACACGACAAAACACACGACGTGAAAGGGAGTTATATACAGATCTATAAGCGATATAACTATCAACCTATATATACAAGTTGACCACGGTTGTATATAAAGCCGTTTTTTATATTCAAAAACACCGTCAAAAACACACCGAATTCCGGAATTTATATCAAACCTCCGATATCCGGTTAAAAAAGCCCTGTAAAAATTCCGATTTCCCCACTTCTGTTCCGACTTTCGGACTACCACTACAAAAAGTAAAGAACCACCGAATCATATTCAAACAATCTCACACAAAAACAACTACTAATCGACTACAAAAATTATCACCTACAAAAATTTTAATCATACCAATAACTATTTCCGACGTCTACTGACCATTAAAGACTTAACACAGAGGACTACTACAATTCTAAAATAACTAAAAACTTATATACTTCTAATATCATTATCCTGATTATGACCTTAACAATATCCGGTCCGGAAATATATAAAAACATGGAACTATATGGTGTTATAAAGGACGGAAGATCAATAGGTCAACTAATATTCGACGATAATGAATCGACAGGTAATAAATTTAAATTTCAACCATTCCATAATGGATTCAAACTCAACGTCAGTGAAATGGAAGCAATTTTAAGATTGATGAAATCGAAAGGAGTATTCTAATATGTCAGACCACAAATATTCGATAATGCTTGAATTACGAAATCCAAAGCAGGACGGATTTAGATTCTACACCGAACATAAAGGTGGTGAGTCAACATCCCACCAGTTATTCAAGTCAGTAGACGAAGTCCACAAAAAGATAACAGAACTAAAAGCAGGTAACAAGTTAATCGGCGTTCAAAGGATCATAATCGTTGAAGTGCTCGAACACTATCAACTACAGGAAACAACCAATATCAAAATCGACAAGATAGACAACGATAGTTGGAGTTAACATGAAAACACTACATAAACTCCGGGTCATAAAGGGCTGGAAAGAGTTTTCAATCGGACCAAGTTCTCCTGGAAATCAATATAACGGACTCATTGAAAAGGCAATGATTTGGAAGTTAAAGGAACAAAAGAAGTTTCTGAGGGAATCGACCTGGACATTTCCAGTCATTGTAGACTCAAAATACTACAGAGTCACCATACAAGTAGAGGATTTGGACGATGCGAAGGTAGGTGTGGTCCGAACTTTATGAGGTGAAATAATGTCAATCACCTTCACCAAACCGGAAGTCTATTTTAAATCCGACCTGATAACCCAGTCGATAATCGGAGTAAAGAAGGACGGAGTTTAAATGAAATATCCTCGACAGGTCGACTGGTCAGAGAAACCGAAATCCTGTAGTGTTAACTGCCGGGCTTGCAGGAACTTAGAGTTACCACTCGGATATTGTAGCATACAAAAAGAACTGGCGAATGGTGAGTGGACCAACTGTGACCACTTCAAGAAGATCGGTAAAGATAAACTAACCATCCACGTCGAAGAATCGTTGGTTAGGTTGGCAGTCATAATATCCCATGCTAAACAACAGGACCGCAGAACAACCCCGTTCCGACCGTTGAGGACTAAATATAATGAGTTAACGAATGTTCTTATCATAGACTTCGCGAAGAATGCTCATTGTGCACTCAACATTTACAGTTTTATTAAGACAGGTGAGTAAATGAGCGACTTTAAATTATGTGATAATATAAATCACACCGATAATTATGGAGATATATTAGTTCTGTATGATCCTAAACATGAAGTAAAATGTCCTCTTTGTAAACTCATAGAGGAAAATCAGGAGTTGAAAGATAAAATTAAAGAGTTACGGGAGGACATAATAAGGAACACACGGGACGATGATTTATGACTACCTATCCAAAACAACCGATTTACCAAAGTCTTGGTAAAACTCCTAACTTAAAAGTAATGATGTTCTTTCTCGAGCATCCAACCAACGATTATACTAAGACAGAAATCGCAGCGAATTGTAATCTCGCAAGACAATCAGTATATCCAGTCATCAGATCATTAATGAGGTTTCAATTTATCAAGATAAGACGGCAGATAGGTAATACAAAATTGTATTGTTTACATGATGGATCTACCACCAGAGCATTCCGACAAATAGTACAAACATTAAGTAAGTGATTGATATGACAGACCCGATTAAACCTCAAACAATTCCAATGGACTACGCAGTAAAGGAAAAAATGATGTATGATACTGCTATAACAATGCATCAAATTTCCAGAATATTAATTGAGAACAAAATTATGTTTATGGACCCGAGATATGAACAAAAGATGGTCAATTATTTTAATTTTATTGATGTTATGAATAAAGACATATCCAGAATGGTACAAGAAGAAAGAGAATTAAGGGAACGAAATCGAAGGATGCATGGCGGAGGTGATATTCATTACTGACACTGTAGAAATATCGGTTGATAACAAAAGGTATATTGTCCCGGGTCCAGTAGCAGATAAGATAGCAAAAATGGAAGCAGATATAATAATTTCAGACGCTTTAATTAATGAGAGAAACAGGATATTGAATTTACTTCCCTGTCCAGATCACGGTCAATGTGTTCCCCGCGCAATCGAAGAAATAAAGAGGTTGCAGTCAGTTATAGATAAAACGGCAGAATTTATAAACCAATATCACAGAGAGAAATACTGCTGGGACGGAAAAATGGTTATAGAGTTAATTGAAGATATAATAGAACAAAGACCGAATACATTAAAAACAAAAGAACACGAGGAAGAAGATACACCAGCACATCGTGAGAAAGATGATTTAGAAAGAAACTTAGGAAAATTGATAGCAGAACGAGAACAGATTTATATGAGTCATCAACCGAAAAGGCAGTGATAATATGGACGAACTAAAACTATCTGCGGATAATGTGAACCTGCTGAGGGCGATACTGGCAAACACTCCAATACGAAAAGTAATATACATGCCGAGACAAGCAGGTAAAACATCACTCGCGATAGAACTCGCAAAGAAGTTGAAGTGGCCGATAATAGTTTCTTATAAAAGAGAAGCGGATCGGGTTCAGAAAATTGCAGGTCCTGATGTCAAAATAAAGGTTCTTTCAGACACATCTCCACTTGGTGTTAGAAATGCAATCATAGATAACATTGAAATGTTTGATCCAAAATACTCAAGAAATATTTGTTTATTTGAATTTATTTGTTTCTCTTCAAACGTTTATGATAATGAATTACTACCGCAAAGTCTCATATATCATGACAATCCTTTCGCTAATAAAGCCCTGTTTCAGTCTGGATATCTGATAAAAGAAATAATTGGAAGTGGACCTACATTTATATTCCAAAGTCTGTATAAACCACAACACTTCAAGATAGATGTTTACCGAGACGGAAAAGATTGGTGCGCACTAATCGGTGATGATATCCAAAGCGGAATATCCGGCTTCGGAGGATCTGTTAAAGAAGCCCTGGAAAATATGATAAAGGACGGTATGAAGATAAAAGAAAAGAAACAGGATAAAATGGAGATTCATCCTAACTGTCGCAGTGTAATGGAAGCAGTAGACGCAATTGTAGAAGGGATAAACAGAAGTAAATATTCCGGTGATTCAAATGAAACATCCGTTGATAATCAAAAGAATAAAACAAGCAATGGAAGAAACAAAAACAAGAAATCCTAATCACATACAAGAATGGTTCCGTGATAGAGGATACATTAATGTTCCAACTGCGAATGTAATAGGTAAGGTGAAATAAATGGAAATAGACACAACCGTTGACAATGATATAGTCCTTTCAAAAGTGTTTAATGCGGTATTGATTAGGACATCAAGCGGGACGTTCGCTATTTGTGAACGTGATGGTGGGATTTATATCATGGAAAACGGAAAGAAAATATACAACAGTAATGATCGATTTAGACTGGTCGAAGGTAAATCGCCGGTGGACCGGCTTTCACCAGTAAACAGTCTTCCAGATCCTGAACCGATGAAGGAAAAAGTAAAGTGCGGAATGACCTGTCGATACAATGAAGAAGGATATTGTACTGACCGATGTGTAATCGCAGCATTCAACAATGGAAAACAAATAGGAATGAACAAGAAGGTTTAATATGAACGAGCATTGTGTAGTGGAAGGGACTTTCGCAGTTTGTAAGAACTGTGGTGGTAAAGAGGAAATTCCACTACCAATGTCAATAGCAGACTTTGTTATTTGGACTGATAGTTTCATAAAGAGACATGGGAAGTGTAAAAATGTTGCACAAACTACGAGTGATAAAAAGACATCCAACGAGACGAGTTAAAAGGATCATCTTAAACGAGCAGAGGATACTCGGACTATTCGATGCTGACTGTAGATATCGACACTCATTAAAGGGTCTACCGAAGGGATATAAAACAATATCCGTTGCGTATGACGTCACCAGAGGTGGTTGGTCGGTGATAATAGAACATCCATCTTTCGAACCTGTTAGTGAATTGGAAATAATCCCTGTAATTGGTGACTGGTGGATAGAATCAGATGTTCGACAGTAAAAAAGATGCGGAATATTTTCTTCGTCTCTGTGGAGGATTTGTTTGCGGTAAATGTGGTAAAGGGATTGATCATCACACTATTGTCCCGGGTAAACAGCGAAGAAGTAAATGTTATGAAGTAGTTTGTAATTAGATTTTAATATTAGTAACAATATATCTATATTGATGAAGACCGTAGATATCTTTGAATGGAAGAAAATGAGAGGTGGAGAAGGAAGCGGTAACTTTGGACACGAAGGGAGACCCGGAAGTATTGGAGGATCTGGAGGAGAAGGAAGTGGGGAAGTAGATAAATCAATTGAAATAGTTAAAAAACTTGTAATGTCTGGTGGTGGGGGGTGGGGAGATTTAGGAGTAAATAATGAAGTTGAAAATATACTTAAAAAAACAGTAGATGACAAACAATATAAGGTATACCGTGGACTACATTTGATGAAATCGCGTATGAGTATAGAACAATATAATCAAATTAAAGAGTTGAAAGTGGGAGATGTGGTTCCAGACTTTCTGAGGAAACAAGGGAATGATTTTTCTTCTTCTTCTTTAAAACTTTCAGTTGCTAATTATTATGCCAAAGAGGGTAATATCGAATTGATAATGACTGCAGAATTAGACAGAAGTCAGGTATTTGTAGACACCACAAATTTAAAAGATGTAATGACTGATATGGGAAGAACTAATGATTTCAGTGAAGATGATTATAATTATTTTAGAACTGACAAAGAAATTATATTTAAAGAACCAGTAAAATTTACAGTCCACTCAAATAAGGTAAATAAATAAATTGAGATTAAATTATATATATTTCTAAATCATTATATCATTATGCCGGCTCAACCGATTTCAGTAAAGAAATATTGTGATAATTGCTGGTATCTTGGTCACGTAGACGACCACTGCGGTAAATGTTTTAAAAGAAAGGATAAATTATGCAATCCTATTTGCAGAAATCAAAATGCTAACTTCTTCGATTCAAGGATAAAAGACCCACGGGCGATGGTTTGTGATAAACACTCATATCAGAAGGGTCAAGATCCTTATGTCATCCACGGAGTAGAGTGGTATGAAGAACAAAACCTTAAAACGTCCTCCATACAAAAGTCGAAGTAAAATTCCTTTGTAGTGGTATGTTTTTGTAGTTAAAATTACTAAAAATCCTAAAAATTTATATACTTGGAACCCCATTATGATAATTAAGGAGAAATCAAATATGGTGGCAAATAAGGTGGATGAAGCGGAAGTCAAAGTCCCATACTTCGAATACTTCTGCTCAAAGTGCAGACACAAATCGGACCCGTTGATGTGCAAACAGTGCACAATCCGGTGCCCCAGTCACTACCAGGAGTAGTTCAAATGAATCACCTAATCGCCCCACCATCAATTCCGACGAGTCCTGCGAAGTCATACTGTGGGATACTTTGGCCCGACCGTGCGAAGAACCGTGAAGAATGCGATTGTTCCACGTGTCTCAACCTATCCACCGAGAAACTGGCGAAGTTGACTCCGGAAGAGGATCGGATTTGGACGAAATACATCACTTTTTTCATT
>Ga0315284_10016172_pt1 | contig 10592 bp, 10 predicted proteins | sample YL17G09_16_MG_FD_203696 | JGI IMG/M metagenome (GOLD analysis project Ga0315284, IMG submission 203696) | Sediment microbial communities from Yellowstone Lake, YNP, Wyoming, USA - YL17G09_16 | ecosystem: Environmental > Aquatic > Freshwater > Lake > Sediment | place: USA: Wyoming | collected...
AGAAAAGGTTTTTTTATTAGCTTGCATTGTCGTTTTCTCCGTTATTTTGTTTGGTCGGGCCGCACCTAAGTAGATTGGGCATTAGTATATTCACATCTTATATGTGTTTTCACGCCGCAGCCGCAGATTACTTCCAAAATAGTGAATTCAGGATGGCTTTCCATGATGCGTACCTGGGGTTTAGCTGAAGTTACGCTTCCCTTATTTACTGAACTTGGAACACCTTGGCCTAAATCGAGACGAAATTGTCCTTCAAGCCTGACATCATTGCTCTTTAGAATACGTCTTGCTGCGTTTTCCATTTTTTAGCTTTTCCTGTTTTTGCACGATAAAGGTTTCAAGTTACGCACGATAATCGATAAAATGCTCGTCTTGGTCATTTTTGGCAATTTCGCTGCCGAGGTCTTCTTCGGCCGACTCATTTACTTCGTCTTCAGCGAGTTTACCTTGTTCTTTATTTTGCTTGTTTAAGTTCTGTCGTTTCTTTTTCTCGTCACGGTGTTTTGCAGGGGCTAAGCCTCTGATATTTTGGAGGCCTTCCGCCGGTTTTATTACATTGTAATCATTATCCGTCATCTTTCCATTGCCTCAGCTTAACAGATAGGTTAAATAAAGCGCTTGCGTGCAGTTGGCTGACACGCGGCTCAGTAATATTGAAAACCTCGGCTATCTGCTTCATTGTCAGTTCCTGCTGGTAATAAAGCAAAATAATCTGCCGTTGTCTGCCATTCAACTGCTGAATGGCTTCGCTTAGTTTGCCGACAAGCTCTGCTTGTTCGAGTTGCTGAGCGGGAGCTGGGCTGGCTGCCGTCAAAGAAGAGCCCAGCGGAGGCGAGTTCTCCGGCAAGCTATCGATTGAGACAAAATTTTTCGCCCTGGCATTTTCGAACGTTCGATAAAGTTTGTCAACGGTTATCTGGAGTTTTTCCGCCAACTCCTCATCGGTAGGTGTTGTGCCTGTCTGACCGGTGAGTTCCATGCTGAGCTGGGTGGCCTCGCGAATCTGCTTGTTGACGTCCGCAGGCACAGAAGACCAGCTTCTCAACTCATCGAGAATTGCTCCTCTGATTCTTATGTAGGCGTAGGTTTTGAACTCAGCCTGATGAGAGGGATCATAATCGTGAGCTGCTTTAACCAGGCCGGCAGCACCTGCGGAGACTAAATCCTCATAGGATAACGGTGGTTTCAAATATGTTACCGCCCGCTGAACTATTTTATGCACCATAGGAAGAAACCGCGTTATCTGCTCGTCGTCGATGAGAGATTTTTTTTGGCTGCCGTATGCTCGCTTGGCAATAGCTTTTAGATGCTTCTGGCTGCCTTTAGCAAGTTGTTCTTGGGGAGTTTTTTCAGTCTCCGCTGTCACTGGCTTTTTCCTTTTGTCGATTTATCTGGCTCTTTATCATCGCATCTATCAAAATGTTGTTAATTGTTTTTACTGCCCAGATCATTACCAAGTATGCAACTATTGCTGCTGTCAGCGCCCTCTTGCAACAGGTAAACGGTGAAAGGTCGCTTATCCAGCCGACGACGGCTATACCGAAAAAGCATATCACAGCAACACTTACCGAAATTGACCTGACATGTAACGGCATAATCAGCTAATCCTTTTTGTTTTATTGCATCTGTTTTTCATATCACATTGAAGCTCCCACAAGTTCTTGTTCCCGGCTCGCTATTTCAGAAGTCTGCTGGAGGGATACGGTTTCTATCGGTTCTATTTCCGTGCCGAGCACAATTTCATCGTAAGCTATTACAGACAGCGGGGGCACTGTTCGTGATAACATTGCTGCCAAAGAGGCTCGCAATCTTGAATCACATAACAAAACTATCTTGTCCTTACCTTTGTTCATTGCTTCTTTCCATGCTTGCGCTATTTTGGTAGTTATAGCCATTGTCGTTTCGGTCGGTAGAGCAAGATTCAGTGTCTCTGCTTCCTGACGCAGGTTTGAAGTCATTTGATGTTCCAGCACCGGTTCCAGTGTTATGGCCGAAATTTTACCATTCCGGTCTTTGTACTGTTCAGTAATAGTTCTGCTGAGGTGCTTTCGAACCATCTCGGTTAGAATGTTGGTATTTTTCGTCTTTGGAGCATACTCTCCCAGCGATTCAAGTATGGAGGCCAATTCACGGATTGGTATCCCATTTGCCAAAAGGTTTTTAAGTACCCGTTGAAGCATTCCCATGGGCACAAGTTCGCCAACAACTTCACCGACCAATGAAGGCTGAGTTTTACGAAGTTGGTCAACAAGAAACTGCACGTCTTCACGGGTCAATAATTCATCGGAATGTTTTTTCAGCGTTTCGGATAGATGCGTAATAAAAACCGATTCAGGGTCTATCACTGTATATCCGCTTAATTCAGCCTTTTCCTTGTCGGTTTCTGCGATCCACAATGCGGGCAGGCCGTAAACAGGTTCGGTGGTTGCTATACCGTCTATTTTGGTTTGAACAATACCTGAATCCATAGCGAGAAACATATTAGGCTCTAATCGACCCTTTGCTACCGTATGGTCGAAAAGCCTGATTTCGTAAGCGTTTGGCTCAAGGTTGATATCGTCCCTCAGGCGAACAAGGGGCATTATAATACCGAGCTGCTGGGCAAATTTTCTCCGCAATGCCCCAATACGATCAAAAATAGTACTGTCTTTACGGGGGTCGACCAGACCGATCAACCTTACACCAACCTGTACGGAGATTTTGTCTACGTCCAGCAGGTTTTCAACGGGTTGTTTCGGGTCTTTTGTTTTTTGCGAAGGTATTTCACTTTTCTTCTCATTACCTTTTTCAGATTTCACTATCATTCGCCCTGTAAAGGCGGTACCAGCAGCCAACAATAAAAACGGTATTTTGGGCATACCAGGGACTATTGCCATCGCGGCTATGACGAAAGATGCTACCATCAGCGGTTGGGAAGTTTTTAGAAATTGCTTGGACAGGTCCTGGCCAACGCTATGGCTCGAGGAGATTTTTGTTACCAGAAATGCGGAACTTATGGATATTATCATCGACGGTATCTGGCTGACAAGGCCGTCACCAATGGAAAGAATAGAATAAGTTTTTATAGCATTGCTGATTGTCATACCGCGTGAATAACCCATGGCTATGCCGCCAATGAGGTTGATGGCAGTGATTATGATTCCGGCTTTAGCGTCACCTCGAATAAACTTGCTGGCACCATCCATGGCGCCATAGAACTCGCTTTCCTTGACAATTTTTGCTCTGCGCTCATTGGCTTGGGCATCCGTAATGGTTCCTGCATTAAGGTCTGCGTCAATTGCCATTTGCTTGCCGGGCATAGCATCAAGGGTGAAACGAGCAGAGACTTCGCTTATTCGCTCTGAACCTTTGGTGACCACTATGAATTGTATAATAAAAAGGATTAGGAAAATTACCATTCCAACAACAAGACTGCCGCCGGCGACGAATTCTCCAAAGGTCTGGATAATTTTTCCGGCATCGCCCTGCAGTAATACCAATCTTGTGGAAGCTACATTGAGCGAAAGTCGAAACAGTGTCGCCAGAAGAAGTAGTGATGGAAATGAAGATAATTCAAGGGCTTCTTTTGAGAACAGGGTTATTATTAAAACAGCCACTGTCAGCGATATACTGCAGGCCAGGAGCATATCCAATAAGGGTGTCGGCATGCGGATTAACAGGGTGGCAAGAATTACTACCATGCCAACGACCAGAATGATATTGCTTTGGTAGGCTCGGGATGTATTGAGCAATCCGGACCTTGAGGAATTTAATTTATCAGAAACTGCCATTATGATTTATTCTCCAAAGTAGTGCTTGCTCTGATTATCCTTTGTTTGCAGTCATAGCGGCCCCGGTACCGAGAATTTCCTTTATTCTGACGGCGAATTTGTCTTCCACTATAACAATAATTCCGGTAGCGAATTTGGTGTCTTTTAGATACAACTCTGCTGGAGCTTCAATGGGTTTATCGAGTTTCAATACTGAACCGGGGCTGAGCTGCAAAAGTCGCTGGATGGGTACCTCTGTCCGGCCGATAACAACCGTAATTGGCACGTCCATATCCAGCAAGATATCGATACTTGTGCCGGGGCCTGTAGATTTGGTCTCGGATGCTTCGGAAAATTCGACCGATTGCGCCTGTGTTTTCTGGTCTTCCTGCCCGACTTGGTTTTGTTCATACTGTTCTTTTTCGGTCTTCTCTTTTACGGCTTGTGTCGTCTCTGCCATTTTTCCATTTCCTTCTAGTTGTTAAATATCTGTAAAATGTATTGCGTTTTATTTTATTCTGCACAATTCTGTTATTACCACCGCGAGTTTGCCGCCTGATTTTGCAGGCCGACCGCGAAGAAGTGTTTTGCCTTCGACGATCAAATCGGCTGGTTCATTTACACTTTTATCAAGCAGTAATATGTCATCGACCTGCAGATTCATTATCTCTTCCAAATTAAACATTGTGCGAGCCAATTGAACCGTGACGGAAACAGGCATGTCCTGCAGGACGTTGAGCATTGTATTGGGAGTACTTTTTGCAGGGAAATTCTGGGCCTGTACATTCTCCCCTGCAACAGCTCGCAGTTTGTCGCAAAGTATTAAAAAATAAGCTTCAGAGGAGTTCTCTGTGCCGGCTTTATTAACGCTGAACGTAATCTTGCAAATTTCTTCCGTACCTTCCAGTTCATTAGGCAGTTGACCTCTGACGAATTCGGCGGCTGGTTGGAAATTGTAATGATCAAAAGAAACCGAAAACGCCTCAATGAGACGGTAAGCAATATCGAATAGAAGGGATTCCTCTAATTGCGACAAATCCCTGTCGGAATTTTCTACGGATCTTGTGTCACCGAGTAATTGTGTTGTCCAGATATTTGCAGCTTGCAAAGGTATGTCGATGATGCCGAATACCTGGTTCGGATTAGTCCTGAATGTAAGGCGGTAATCGCTCTTGGCATTGTTAGAGGCGGCAAATTCATTCACAAAGTGTTGTGTGGTCGAAACAATTGTCACATTGAAATCGCTATGGTAAAGTTGAGTAAATTTCTCAGCACACATCTTCGCCACTTTTTCTGTGAAACTGTCAAGCTTGCTGAGTTGCTTACTGCTGAAATAGTGGGGCTGATGCCAATCATATTCGGCGGCTTCTATTTGCCCGGTAACCTCTGCAGGTTTAGAACCGATGAAATCAAGAAGCTGTTGCATCTTCTGTCTACTCGCATTGTTAGTAACTGACTTGCTCATTGTATATTAAATTCCCTGATAAGAATTTTCTTGATTTGCGGTTTAGCATCGGCAAATAGTATTTCATTAAAAGAATCACATACTTGTGACAGAATGTGATTTATGTCTCCATCATTTTTCATTTGGTCAAGGGTTAGGCTTTTAAAGTAAAGATTAAGCCAATTTATCAAAAGAGGTTTTTTTGCCTCAATAAGCTCTTTGGCTTTATCTACGCCCAATTCAGAGTTTATCTCTAATATAAAGCCTACCCGTACAAAGCGTGTTGCGCCTGGTTCATCGGGATTTACCACAACGGATTCTAAATCATTGTAATACCAAGTGCCTTGAGGGGTTGTTGCCGAACCTTCCGGAATTTTTTCTTTTGCCTGTGCGTTTTCTTGTGAAGATTCGATTGTTTCCGGCGAGGAAGAGCCGGCAAATAACCGACCAAGTACAAAACCGGAACCTGCGAAAACAGCTACAACAGTTGCCATTATTATCCATGTCAGTATACTGATTTTAGTTCCGGCTTGCTGGGACTGTTCCTTTTTCTCTACTTTTGTATTTTCTTTCTTTTTTTTGTCATTTATATCTGCCATTTTTTTCCTTTGTCTCAACTACTTCTAAACAACGGTTATTCAAGCTAACTGCAAGACGCCTTCTTGGTGATACCGGCGGATTTTCTCTCGCAATGTTCTGTCACTGATGCCTAATATCTTTGCTGCTTTTGTCTGGTTGCCCGAAGTAGATGTGAGCGTATCCAATATCGCCCGGCGTTCCACCTGCACCAGCGGTAGCCCTGCCAGATCTGAAACCGGTTTTGAGCCGTTGCAAACTGACAGGTTATTTTCCTGTTGGAGCGGCTGTAGTTCGTCAAAAAGCCACGATACATCAGCTAAAGATAGCGTAGAACCGGTTCCCAGAATCAATGATGTCAGCACAACATTTCGTAATTGCCGGATATTTCCGGGCCAATGGTATTTTGCAAAAATATCCATCATCGTTGGGTCAATTTTTGTGATATGACGTTGAACCTGCCTGGTGTAAAGATTTACAAAATGCCAAACAAGGTCAGGCAGATCCTCATTGTGCTGCCTTAAAGGCGGAACAATTAATCTTACGCCGCTGAGTCGATAATAAAGGTCTTGACGAAACCTGCCCTCCGCAACTTCTTGTAACAAGTCCTTGTTGGTAGTACTTATTATTCGCACGTCTACCCTTATGCTCTCATTGCCTCCGACCCGTTCAAAATCCTGCTGTTCGAGTACGCGTAATAGTTTTGCCTGGAATTTTATCGGTGTTTCTGTGATCTCGTCCAGCAGCAAAGTACCACCGTGTGCCATCTCAAATCGACCTTTGCGATCAGTGTAGGCACCCGTGAAGGCACCTTTCTCATGGCCAAAGAGTTCACTCTCAAGCAGGGAGTCAGTTAATGCCGCACAATTAACTCTTATGTATGGCATCTGTGATCTTTTGCTGTGGTGATGAATGAAAAAAGAAATCAGCTCTTTGCCTGTTCCGCTTTCGCCGCCTATTAAAACCGGTGCTGAAGTAGGAGCTATTTTTTGGGCCAAATTAATAGTTTGAACTAATTTCGCACTTTTTCCAACTATTGTGAAGAGGGGCTTGGCACCCTGATGAGCACAGTCAGCTGTTGAAATGTGGTGATTTGGCAGGAAGGTATCCAGCAGATTTTCAATTTTTTCACAGTCAAGCGGCTTGATCAGAAAACCAGTGCAGCCTGCATTGACGGCTTTGACAGCCATATCAAGCAGTTGCTGTTGGTTTTGAGCTTTTTGCTTTTGAGCATCACCTATCATAATCACCGGCATCTCCGGTGAATTTGCCTTGATTTCACGAACCAGCTTGAAACCGCCTTCGGGCTGATCTGTTTGAGTGACGCTGAATACAAGATCGTAACTGTTCTTGTCGAGAAAATCGATGACGGTTTTTTTGTCGCTGACAACGATTCCGCGAATACCTTTGCGAGCTAAAATCTCAAGTATTAATCGAGTCGACTCCTGGTCGTTGTCAACTATTAACACGTTTGCGATCGGGCTGGTGTTTTGTGACTCATGGCAAAAGGGGTCTCTCGTCAAATCTCTTTTATGAATCGGTTTTGTGTTGTTTGTTTCGCTTTTATTCACTTCCTGGATACTCCTTTTTTATGGTTACAAGGCTTACAATTTGCAGCCGTCTATCAGCGTATTAGGTTTGTCTTTTAGGTACCAATCGATTAATTTACTTTTGGCTTTGGCCAAATCTGCCCATGGTGAATCGGGATATTCCGCAATCAGCTGTTTATACATTTGCATTGCTGTCGGCGGATCATCATTTTGCAGGCAGTTACCTATTTGAAATAAGATCCATGCTTTATTGGCGAGTTGATCGGTCTCATTCGCAGTCATACGATTGAGGGCTTCCTGGTAACATTTTGCAGCTTCTTTCAGGCGACGGCTTTTAAATAGAATCTCAGCCAATTCAAGGGGATTTTGTAGTTGGTCTGGGTGTTGTGACAGACTTTTTAATATTTGTAATGTATGATCAGTTACCTGTTCGTATGGCGGCTTATGTTCGATTGTGTTGGGTTCCTGTTCCTGCGGCGTTTCTGCATCGGACGAAATTTCATTAGGTTCCGCTTCCTGAATCGGTTCGACAGCAATGAGAGGTTGGGGGGAGGGTTCCTGTGCCTTAAATTCAATGGAGTTGATTTGCCTGATTATCTGTCGAAGCTCGGTTTTGTTTTGGCTGGGATTGCTATCTTTGGAAACACCAATTCTGGCTTGCCACAGTTGGCGGCCGAGGTAGGTAGTCGGGCTGTTTGCGATAAGTAAATCATCTTGAAGTGATGGAGCGGGTTTGGAGCTCTTATCATTGGAGGGAAACAAAGAATCTTGTCCTGCTGCAAAAGCAGGAACTTTGTCAGGCTCAGAACGACTATTTAGCTTATCGGCAAAGTTTACAGCAACCGTGTTGCGGACTGGTGCTTCCCGTTGGGCTGATTTATGCTTGGCAATTTGCATTGCCGGTTCCCCGATACCGGAAGGAGCGTTTGAGGGTTCCGGAATATTCGATGTGTTTACATTTTGCGAGTTTGGCGATAAAGAAGACTCTAGAAGATTAATCGGGTCGAGATCTTCCGATAAGGTTTCTGCACACCAGAGAGAAGTTAATATGACGACAAATAAAAACAAAAAGCAAAGTTTAAAGCTTAAAGTTAAAGAGCTTTTACACTCAGGGTTAGCGGATTGCTCTAAAATTTTATTTTTGGTTGTCATTTCCATTGTCCCAAAAGAGCTAATGCTGCCCTGTCATGATCTTTCTGTTGGCTGTAGGCCATTGACAGGAGTTTTAATGCTTCTTGTTTTATTTGCTCCGATGGCTGTAAATCTAAAAGCTGTGAGCAAACAGATATAGTTTGAGAATTCTGCCCGAGTCTCAAACAAACATCACCTAACCGGAGGGCGCTTTTGTGCGACAATGGTCCGGATTCTGCCAGTACAAGAATTTCAGCAAGTTTTCCATGAGCAAGATTTAAATCACCCTTTTCAATGTAGCATTCACTTAGTTCAAAGCATATTTCTGCTTTTAACTGAGGGTCAGGGATATACTCAGCCCTGTCGCCAAGTATCACAATAGCGTTATCAACCAGACCCATTGCCCGAAGCACCCTGCTTTTGAGCAGTAATATCTCGGTAGATTCTTCTTGTGATAACGTTACCGAATGAATGTCTTCTAACAAATCAAGAGCAGGGACAAAGTGTCCCTGTTGCATATACGCTTCGACTATGACTGGGATAGTCTCTATGTATTCTTCCTTGGTTAGCTGCGAGGGCCACCCTTCCATCGCATATTGCAAAGCGTCGCACGCAGCATTGGAATTTCCTAAAGCTAAATTGGTTTTTCCCAAAAGGAAATAGGCCGAATACAAGTCTTTGTTTTTCTGGTCATTGGCAAGCCCGATGTATTGCGACAACCATTTTACCGCAGATTTGTAATCTTTTATCCGATAGAAACATTTGCCTGCTCCAAGAGCAGCAGCACTTTGTGATTCTGAAGAGAGGCTAAGATTGTAAACTTTGCAATAGAGCCGTGCAGCTTCGGACGTAAGAGCCGCTTTGGCAGTAGCCTCGGCAAGATGCAGATAAGCCTTGCCGGCAATTTCCGTATCGGGGAATTGTTCAACAAGCAGATTTAAGTCCTCGCGGGCACCAGCGTAGTCGTGCAGGCTGTTTTTCACTTTACTTGAGTTTAGCAAAGCAAACGGTGCCAAAGATGAGCCCGAAAAGCGATTAGCTACTAATTTGTATTCTGCTATCGACTCAATGGGCTGGCCTTTTTGGGCGTGCAAAAGTCCAAGGACAAAATGAACGGTTGAAAGACGCGGATCCTCTGGAAAACCAAGCAAAAATTTTTGCCAGAGCGAAAAGGATTCTTCGCTAAGAAAAGATTTATGTTCTGAAACATAGGAATACCTGTCAGGATTGAAAATGTTTACCATGCCTTTTTCTTCATCTATCCGGGTCAACAAACCCGCACATCCCGCTGCCGCTGTTACGAATTGCTGTGTCGTTGCCGACGGCAGATACAAATAAACCTGTCGTTTGAGAATCCCAGTTTCATCGGTAGATAAATCCCAGTGGAGGTCAAGGGCAGAATTGGAAGCAAATCTGGCCAGCAACTCTTCAACTGGTGCGTTGTTGCAAGTGACGTCATAGCGAGTCAGCCCGCCCTGGTGGTCAAATCGTTGAATTTGTGGGCCAAGAATAGCCTGGCCTAGTCGCTGTGAGCCGGAATTCAGAAGGGTTCGTAGTTCTGTTTCATTAAGCTTGGTGAAAGGTTCGTCTGATGCGCCAAAATTGCCCCACAAATCTTCAGGAAGGTCTTTATCGGCATCACAAAGAGACAGAACTTTTCTTGTTACCGCCTCTGCAGCCAGAAAGTAACAATCTTGTTTCAGAGACAGCTTCCAATTTTTGTCAAAGTCTACTGCGTCGATTAAGGCAATTGCCCGGTATGCTTCGGTTCTTGCATTTAGATATTGCTTTTTTTGCATTTCAAGCAGGCTTAGGTGGTAGTTAGCCGCCATCCTTACAACAGGGCTGCGACTGAGTGAAACTGTCCTAAATAAACGGCTGGCCTGCTCATAATCGGCAGTTCTTTCCATGCACAATGCCATCTGCAACTGAAGAAAATCCCTCATTAAGTCTTCTTTGGAACTTTCAGGGAGGCTCGTGTGCAGTTTTTCATAAACACGCAAAGCCTGGTCATAATCTCCATTGAGATAGAAGGTTTGAGCAACTTTCAAGGACAAAGGTTGTGTCGAGTCGAGTTTGGGTTCCGGTTCCTGGATTTGTTGTGATGTTAGGGGGGCGGCTTCGGCAACCGGTAGTTTAGGA
>Ga0315284_10016174_pt1 | contig 10591 bp, 8 predicted proteins | sample YL17G09_16_MG_FD_203696 | JGI IMG/M metagenome (GOLD analysis project Ga0315284, IMG submission 203696) | Sediment microbial communities from Yellowstone Lake, YNP, Wyoming, USA - YL17G09_16 | ecosystem: Environmental > Aquatic > Freshwater > Lake > Sediment | place: USA: Wyoming | collected...
CGAGCAATCGAGGTGCAACCATGCAAATTACACGACGCGACCTGATTCGAGGAGTCTGTGCGGCCGGTGCCGCCGCCCTGCTGCCCGCCGGCCGCCGGGCCGGGGCTTCGCCGTCGCAGCCGGCCAGCAGCCCGCCGGCCGGCGAGCCCTTCACCTTCGTCCACCTGACCGACATGCACGTCACTCCCAAACGCCGCGGCGATGCGGGCTACCGGGCGTGCATCGAGTCCATCCGCCAGCTCAGGCCACAACCCGCCTTCGTGCTCATGGGCGGGGACATGGCCTTCGACGGCTGCGCCCACACCAAGGCCGAGTTCGAGGAGTACATACGCCTCTTCAAGGAGGTCAGCGACTCGCTGGGCATTCCCTGGCGTCCGTGCATGGGCAACCACGACGTGCTCGGCCTGTCGCCCGGGCGCAAGGTCGCGATCGACGATCCCGACATCGGCAAGAAGATGATCATGGACCGCCTGGGATGGAAAAACAGCTACTACAGCTTCGACCACGCGGGGTGGCACTTCGTCGTGCTGGACAGCATCTATCCGGTCAGCACGCCGCGGGGCCCGAGCTACGAGGCGAAGATCGGCCCCGAGCAGCTCGAGTGGCTGGCCTACGACCTCGGGGCCGCCAAAGGCAGGCCGACCGTGGCCGTCACCCACATCGCCGCGTTCTGCAACAACGTGCAGATCAGCGGCAACCCGGCGGGCAAGCCGTTCGACCGCGCCGTCTCGGACACCGTCGAGCTGCGCACCATCCTGGAACGCCACAAGGTCAAGGTGTTGCTGCAAGGTCACAGCCACCGCATCGAGGAATACCGGCTCAACGGCGTGTGGTACCTGACCAGCGCGGCCGCCAGCGGCGCATGGTGGGCGGGCGACTGGGTCGGCTCGCCGCCCGGCTATACCGTCTTGAGTTGCCGGGGCGATCAGCTCGACCGGACCCACCGCACCTTCCCGTGGCAGCCGCACCTGGAACCCGAGGACAAGCACGAGGCCAAGCTCATCGTCGAGCACGTAGCGTTCGAGCGAGAGCAGCAGCGGCTGCTGGAAATCGAATGCGCCGGCCGGAAACCCTGGCCCCGCCAGCAGTATTTCATGCGCCGATGACACAGCTTTCGGGCCGGCCGGTCCGATCAGAACCGCGAGCGCCAGCGAGTCGGTCAACTCTCGCTCCAGGCAGATGGGCCGGTCGCTTGCGCTCTCGGTTCTGATTGCGCGATCCGGCCTCCGTCAGAACCGCGAGCGCCAGCGACCGGTTATCGCTTGGCTTCGTGTAGGGCCGCTCGCTAGCGCTCGCGGTTCTGTCGGGGCCCGCCACGCTTTCGGGCCGGCCGGGTGAGAGCTACAATGACCGATGATGACCGTGGCCGACAGTACAACCAAACCCATCGACGGCACCGGCCTGATCGAGCTGGACCCCTGGCTCGAACCGTATGCCGACGCCCTGCGCTACCGCTACAACCGTTACCAGGAGGCGTTGAAACGCCTGTGCGTCGGGGGGCGCTCGCTGCTGGAGGTCAGCCGGAGCTACACATACTTCGGCCTCAACCGCGGCGAGTGCGAAGGCCAGGGCGGCGTCTGGTACCGCGAGTGGGCTCCGGGGGCCAACTACCTCGCCCTCGTCGGCGACTTCAACAACTGGGACCGCAACGCCCACCCGCTAACTCGCGACGAGCACGGCGTCTGGAGCATCTTCCTGCCCGACGCCCGCTACGGCGACAAGCTCGTCCACGGCAGCCGGGTCAAGGTCCACGTCCGCAGCAACCACGCCGACAGCATGGACCGCGTCCCCGCCTACATCCGCCGCGTCGTGTACGCACCCAGGACCTACGACCCGGCCGGCCAGTACTGGAACCCACCACAACCCTATGAATGGAAGCATCAGCTCCCGCCGCTCAAACACGCCCCGCGGATCTACGAGGCCCACGTCGGCATGGCGACCGAAGAGTACCGCATCGGCACCTTCCGCGAGTTCGCCGACCGCGTCCTGCCCCGCATCGCCCAGGCCGGCTACAACTGCGTCCAGCTCATGGCCATCCAGGAGCACCCGTACTACGCCTCTTTCGGCTACCAGGTGAGCAGCTTCTTTGCCGTCTCCTCGCGCTTCGGCACGCCGGAGGACTTCCAGTACCTCGTCGACACCGCCCACGGCATGGGCCTGCGCGTCCTGCTCGACCTGGTCCACAGTCACGCGGTCAAGAACCTCCACGACGGCCTGGCCCGCTTCGACGGCACCGACTTCCAGTACTTCCACGCCGGCCCGCGCGGGCAGCACCCGGCCTGGGACTCCTGCCTCTTCGACTACAGCAAGTGGGAGGTGCTCCGCTTCCTGCTCGGCAACGTCCATTACTGGCTCACCGAGTTCAGGCTCGACGGCTTCCGATTCGACGGCGTCACCAGCATGATGTACCTGGACCACGGCCTGGAACGCGATTTTGCCTCCTACGACAACTACCTCCGCTTCGGCCTGGACACCGACGCGATCACCTACCTCCAACTGGCCAACCAGGTCGCCCACGAGGTCAATCCCCAGGCGATCATCATCGCCGAGGACGTCTCCGGCATGGTCGGCATCGCCCGCCCGCTGGACGAGGGCGGCCTCGGCTTCGACTACCGCCTGGCCATGGGCATCCCCGACTACTGGATCAAGATCCTCAAGGAGCGGCGCGACGAAGACTGGCCCCTGGACAAGATCTACCACACCATGGTCAACCGCCGCTTCGGCGAGAAACACATCGCCTACGCCGAATGCCACGACCAGGCCCTGGTCGGCGACAAGACCATCGCATTCCGCCTCATGGACGCGGACATGTATTGGCTCATGAGCAAGGAGAGCGGGGCCAACGTGGTCATCGAGCGCGGGATGGCCCTGCACAAAATGATCCGGCTGTTTACCTTCGCCCTGGGCGGCGAGGGCTACCTCAACTTCATGGGCAACGAGTTCGGCCACCCGGAGTGGATCGACTTCCCGCGGGAGGGAAACAAGTTCTCATACAAGTACGCCCGCCGGCAATGGTCGCTGGTCGACGACCCGGTGCTGCGCTACCGGGATCTGACCGCCTTCGACCGGGCCATGCAGGACCTCGACGAGCGCTACGGCCTGCTGACCGCCGCGCCCATCGAGCTGCTCTACGTCCACGAGGACCACAAGCTGCTGATTTTCCGCCGCGGCCCGCTACTGCTGGCCTTCAACTTCCACCCAACCCAGTCCTGGGCGGACTACCGCATCGGCGTGCCCGAGAGCAGGGACTATCGGCTCGTGCTGGATACCGACGATTTCTGGTTCGGCGGGCACGGCCTGGTCATGGCCGGCCAGGTCTACCCGGTCCAGTTGTCACCGGCCGACAACCGCAAACAGTCCATCCAGATCTACGTCCCCGCCCGCACCGCACAGGTCCTGATGCCCTGTGATTAACCGTACGAACGATGATTGGTATCACTCGTCCTGCGGGCGGGCCTAGCCGTCGATGAAGCTACTTGCCTAGCACTTTGACCCCCAGGGCCTTTGCTGCGGCCCGAAGGCCATCGTCCAGAGAGGCCAGGGGAAGCCGCCGGCGCAGAGCGAGTTCCAGATAGGCCGCATCGTAGCTGGTCAACCGGTGACCGCGGCAAAGCGGCAGCAGATGAGCGAATGCCCGCTTGGGGGCCTGGTCGTCAATCTCCAGGTCAAAGCTATCGATCAGGGCGATGAATTCGTCGACCTGCGCGGAACTGATGCGTTTCTTCCGTTCGGCCAGGGCCAGCACGTTCGTGACTTCGAGATACCACCAGCCCGGCACGGCTGCCGCTTCGTCTCCCATCCGGTCAAGCAACCTGTTGGTGGCCGGTGCGGCCTCGTCCTGAAAACACCATGCCATCGCAACCGAGGAGTCAATTACAAAGCTCGCCTTCACGGGCGCCCCTCGTTGATCAAGTCCCTAATCACCAGGCCGGCGAGCGTAATGCCCTTGGAAGACTCCCGCCACCGGCGTATCGCTTCCCTGCGCTCCTGGCGGGTTGCCAATCTGGTTACCGGCACCAGCTTGGCCACAGGCGAGCCGTGACGCGTAATCGTGACCTCCTCGCCGCCCTCAACGCGTTCGAGCAGCTCGGAGAAATGGGCCTTGGCATCGTAAGCCCCGACGGGACTCGGGTGTTTGTTGCTGGCCATGTCTGCACCGTCCATCGAACTAGTCTATGACTAGTCTAGTACATCTATCGCCCCGCGTCAAGTCGGACGGTTGCTCTTCTCACTCGTCCTGCGGGCGGGCCTGGCCGTCGATGAGGTCGTCGTCGGGGAAGGGGCGGAGGTTGCCCGGGCGCATGACCACGATCTTGGCCTGGAAGCGCTTCTTGAGGTGGTTGCGGACCAGCCGCCGGATGGTCGGCATCAGCAGCATGTAGCCGACCGCGTCGGTGAGCAGGCCGGGGGTGATGAGCAGAATGCCGGCCGCCAGAATGAGCAGGCCGTCGATGAGGCGATCGGTCGGCAGCCGGCCGGCGGCCAGATCTTCCTGAATGTGCCTTAACGTGCGCAGCCCCTCGTGCCTGGCCAGGACGGCACCCACGATGCCGGAGAGGATGAGAAAGGCGATGGTGGTGCCGGCACCGATCCGCCGGCCGACCTCGATCAGGATGGCCAACTCGACCATCGGCACCAGCGTGAACAGCAGAAACAGGCGTAGCAGCATGGGCGCGCTCAGCTCCAACTACGGGTTGTCAGAACCAATCAGAGCCCGAAGCGCAAGCGACGGGTCAAAATCAGAGCCCGAAGCGCAAGCGAGGGATTACCAATTCAGAGCCGGCCGCTGTGCGGCCGGAACCCCGCGCTCACAAACCGCCAAATGGCGGCGCTTGGGGCTCTGATTGGCGCTGCGTCGCGATCAAGCGGTCTCGGGCACCACGAACGGCGAGCGATAGTTGCGGGTCAGCATGTTGTTGGCCCCCGCGTCGCTCGGGAACTTCTCGGTCTTCGGGTCGAACTCCAGCGTGCGCCCGAGGCGATAGGAGATGTTCGCCAGGTGGCAGCACGCCGCGGAGTAGTGGCCGACCTCAACGGGGGCGGCCAGGTCCTCGATTTTGCGGCTGCGGCACACGTCGTGGAAGTTCTTGAAAATCGTGCTCTGCTCCTTGCTTTTCAGGCTCGGGCCGGGTTTGCCGTCGACCACGGTTTCGTAGCCGTTGGTCCGCAACGCCATGTAACCCTTGGAGCCGTAGAACAGGTTGCCGACGTGGATGCCCATCTCGTCGTTCGTGGAGCGCCCGCGGACCTCGAACACGAGCATCTTGCCGTCCTCGTACTGGAACGTGGCCACCTGGGTGTTGGGCGTTTCGCCCTGGTCCTTGTAGGTGTAGCGGCCGCCCATGCTGCTGACCCGGATGGGCAGCGTTTTATCTTTGCCGAAGAGCCAGACCGCCACATCCATCTGGTGGACGCCCTGGTTGCCGATGTCCCCGTTGCCGTATTCCCAGTTCCAGTGCCACTCATAATGGAAGCGGTTCGGATTGAAGGGCCGGACCGGTGCGGGCCCGAGCCACAGGTCGTAGTGCACGCCCGCCGGGCACGGCTCGTCCTCTTTAATGCCGATCGAGCCACGCCCCTTGTAGCACAGCGCCCGGGACATGTAGACCTCGCCGATCACGCCTTCCTGCAGGGCCTTGAACGCCTGGTGAAAGATGGGGTTGGCCCGGTTCTGGGTGCCGACCTGGACCGCCCGCTTGTACTTGGCGGCGGTTTCGACCAGCTTGCGGCCCTCGGAGATGTTGTGCGAGCAGGGTTTCTCGACGTACACGTCCTTGCCCGCCTGGCAGGCCCAGATCGCCCCCAGGCTGTGCCAGAAGTTCGGGGTGGCAAACGACACCGCGTCCACGTCCTTGTCCTCGAAGACCCGGTGCATGTCGACTTCGGTCTTGGGGGCCGGCAGGTTCTGATCGGTCACCATCTTGATTGCGCCGTCGAACAGCCTCTCGTCAATGTCGCAGATCGTCACCACCCGCGTGTTGGGGCCCTTGCTGTGTGCCTGAAGGTGGGCTTTGCCCCGGCCGTTGAAGCCGATGCACGCGATGCGAAGTTCCTCGTTGGGGCCCCGTCGCGGCGTTGTGACGGTCACCGGCAGGCGTTTCTCCTGACCGGTCGTGGCGCAGCCGGCTACGGCTATCGCGCCAAGCGCTGCCGACTTCTTGAGAAAACTCCGACGGTTCATCGACGATTTCATGGCAACCTCCACGCTAGGAAAGCATTGACGACGGATCGGCCTGTTAACGGACAACGACCCCGAAAATAATATAGTAATCATACAGGGGATACAGAACAAGCCCGGCTTACAGACCACCTATTGTTGGGGTGCGTGACAGAATCGGCGGGCCTGAATTTAACCGCATTTCAGAGCCCGACGCGCAAGCGAGGGTTATTTGCGGGCCAAGGTCAAGACCCTTGCTTGCGCTGCGGGCTCGGATCACCCCGCCTGAACTGTCACGGACCCCTATGGTTTCTTCTCGGACTGTTTTTCTTTTTCCTTGCGAACCTCCTCGCTGATTTCCTCCGGGGTCTTGAGCCTGGGGTGGTCCTTGCGGTACTGCTCCATGCCGGGCGGTTCAGGAAAGGCCTTGGCCATGTCGACGCCCTCGGCCTCGCATTGTTCCTTCAGTGATGACACGATCAGGTCATAGTATCGCCGTTTGATCTCGTCCTGCTCGCGGTTCCAGGCCAGCGAGCGGTACAGCAGCGGGTAGCTGGGATTAACCGCGAACGTGCCGATGGTGTAGGCCCGCATGTCGGCGAACAGGGGCAGGGTCTGCCGGCCCCGGCGATCGTCCGCGTGTTCCTTCTGGTAGATCTCGTGCATCAGGGCGGCGTTCTCGACGTCGGCGGTATATTGATCGAACCAGCCGGTGGCCAGGTGAACGTATCCCGAGGTCAGCAGCGAAACGATGCTGTAGATCGCGTCGCTGTACGAGCCGACCGCTTCGTTCAACTGCCCGCGGACGAACCCCTCGAGGCCCTGAAGGTAGAGCGGCTTGGTTTCCTTGGTATACGGGTCCTTGTAGTTGATCGTCAGATATTCCAGATACTTCTGGGCCTGGTCCCGCTTGCCGGCCAGGTACAGGGCGGCAATGGAAGTCTGCAGATGGTTGACGTGCCCGGAACGCAGCACCTCGCACGTCGTGTTGTCCACTTTTTCGCCCACGTCGGCGTATTTCTTTCCCAGTTCAAGGTACTTGTGGTGCATCGCCTCGATGTAGCGGATGTCCGGGCCCATCGCCTGGAACGATTCGCCCGGGTCCGCCAGGTCGATGCGGAAGGTGTAGTGGCCCTGGGTGGCGAGGTCCTGCAGCGAGGTCAGCAGGATGCGGTCGGTATTGATCAGGACGTATTCCGTGTCCTTCTTCGGGCTGGTAATGGTTTTCTCCACGCCGTACTTGGCCCAGTAGATCGCCTGCGACCAGGGCGTCCGCCAGTCGATGGGGATCGGCTTGTCGGTGCCGAGCGCCCCGGTCAGGTCGAGCATGTACTGCGGGTCCATCTTGTACTGCTCGCGGAGCACCTTGGCCCGGGCGAAAGCGAGCAGGGCGGCCAGGTCGTCGGGCGCCGCGGACTCAAAGACGGCCCAGAGCTTTTCGTCGGGATTATTCTGCTCGGTTTTTTTCTCCTGGTCGGCCGACCGCAGGCGGGCGAGCTGCCGGTTGAGCCGATAGGCCGTGTAGGGCTTGAAAAACCGCTCCTCCAGCGGGTGGAAGATCCATTCGTTGCTCGTGCCGACCTCCATGTCGATCCCGAGGTCCCGCAGGGCGTCGACGATCCTGCCCGCGCCCGGCCGCCGGGTCAGTAACTCCTGAAGGGTCTTGGGAGCACTGGCGACCGGACGGAACCAGTTGATGGTCTCGGCGTCGCTCAGGCCCGCGGGCGGGGGCCCCAGCAGGGTCTCCATGGTCGCGGCCCACTGCCGCTTGTACGTCCAGTGGAAGTCGTCCGAGCGGCCGGCCACCTTGTGCAGCCAGGTCCAGGCCAGTTGATGGTAGAGCTGGGTGGACTTCTCGTTGTTCGGGATGCCCTCGTCGCGAAGCAGCCGGATACCGTTGTACACCCACTGCCAGCGCTCTCGGCCCGTGTAGGTGGCCACGGAGATGTTGTAGGCCATGTTCCAGGACTGGAACGTCCAGACCTGGGGGAAGCGCGGCTGAAGCGTGCAGATCCACTTGGCGAGCTGGTGGGACTCGTAGTACTTGCCGTCCTGTTTGAGCTGCTCGGCCCGGGCCCAGAGGATGTCGGCCGCGATGCCGCGAAACGTCCCGCCGGCGGCCGTGACCCAGGCGTATTTCGGAGGAAGCTCCTTGTAAATGTCGGAGCTGAGCACCAGGTGGAGGTCCTTGCGCTGCTGGTTGATCGGCCTCTGGAGGGTCGCGGCGACGGCGATGCACGCGCCGGCCCCGGCCAGGGCCGCCAGTTGGATCCACGTGGACCGGCGGCGGGCGCCCAGCTTGGCTTCGAGATGTTGCTGCGTTTCGCTGATCACGGCCTGCCACTCATACTGTTACCTGGGCCAGCTCCCGGCGGGTAAAGATCGCCCCGCCCAGTACGCCCAGCGCGAGTCCCTGGATCAGCACCAGTTTGACCAGCGACTGGATCACCCATATCAACGGGACCACCCGGCCGGCCACCACCGTGCCTGCCGGGTCGAACTTCGAGAAGTCGGGCACCAGGGCGACGAAGATCGATGCAATCGGCCGCAGCACCGGGCCGACGATCCACAACGGGTCGGGGAGGGTGCCCTGCTGGGCCACCCCGGCTATAGCCTCTGTAAGGAACCCAGAGGCCGTCGCCACCAGCATGACCAGGAACGTCACCATCGCCGCCACCGGGAACGACAGGAACGTCGAGGCCGCCAGCCCCAGCACGGCCAGGAATGCCAGCCGACACCATACGATCGCCAGGGCCCGAAACAGGTTCCAGTGGAACGTGCCGATGTCGTACAGCACCTCGAAGCTGTCGCTGCCCTCGAAGACGATCGTGTCGCGGGAGTCGACGTTCTGCATGCGCACGTACAGCACGCCGTCCTTGTTGACCGCCCACGCCGGCACCGGCACGGAGTGGAACCGCCCGACGATGAAGTCGGCCTCCTGGAGCGGCCCCAGTGTGTTGATGTCGTTGCGGTCGCCGCACCGCCAGCGGGCCTTGAAGATCGTGTCCTCGACCCCGGCCGACGACCGCGGCTTGAAGTGCAGGTACAGCAGTGCCTTGGGGTCCTCGCGGTTGACCAGCAGGTTTTTGAAGGTGAAGTCCTTGTACTCGCCGGGCCTCATCGTCCGCCAGCCCGCCTTGAGCTCGTCGTAGATGTCCTGGCGGATGCCGCGCCGGCCGTCGGCGCTGGTTTCGCTGAGGCGGCCTTCCTCGCGAAGCTTGCGGATTCGCTCCTCCACCATGGGGGCAAAGTCCGGCTCCTCTATCTTGGCCCCGTAACGGACGGTGAGGACGTCGGTGTCGACCGCCGCCCGGTCATCGGGGTACGTCGGCTGCGACTTGAGGTACCACGTGCCCGCCCAGACGGCCGCGCCCGCCACCAGCAGCAGGGCCGCGTCCATCACCACGATCCCCAGCCACTTGCCGGCAAAGAACTGCCAGCGCGGGATCGGCTTGCAGGCGATCATGAAAATCTGCCGGGCCCGCACTTCATTGGCCAGCGTGCTGCACGCCAGGAACACCGTCAGCAGGCTGAGCAATGCGCCGACCGACCCCAGCGAGTACGACAGGAGACTCTGAATGCGGCTCTTGAGAGTCACACCGTCGCCGGCCACGGTGAACGGCAGCACAACCAGCAGAACACCCATCAACGCCATGAACACCACGGCGGTCTTCGTGCGGATGCCTTCGGCGATCATGTGCCTTGCGACGGCCCAGATCCGCGACATGGCCGGCTATCCCTCCCTCCGATCCGGCCGCTGATCGCCCCCGCGAATCAGACGCTCGATGAGTGACTGATCGGGCAGGTCGGCCGGCTGGCCGGCAGGAGCGTGCAGTTCCGGCGTTTCGCTCGTGGGCGTCGTTTTGCCGGCCAGCAGGGCTTCGATGACCTGCTCGGCGGGCTGCTCGGGTGGTTGAGGTGCGGCGGCGGTCGGTTCGATCGACTCGGGCGGCGGCTCGATCCGCTTGTCGGCCGCGGCGATCAGCGAATCCACCAGAACCGTGGCTTTGACCGGGGCGGACTCCGCCAGGAAGCCGGCGATCCTGCCCCCCGCGATCGCACCCGAAGTCTCCGGGCGGCTCGACTGGGCCTCACGCACCACCCTCAAAAAAAACGTCTCCAGCTTGGCCGTCGGGGCGACCACGCTTACCACCTGCTTGTTCTCCTCCTGCTCGACGATGTAGCGGATCTTGGCGATCGCCTCGCCGCTGAGCTTCTCGGTAGTGATCTGGGTCAGGTTCTCCTGGCTCAGCAGATCGTGGATGTTGCCCAGGGTCTGCCGCCGCCCGCCGTACAGCACCGCCACGCGCTGGCACACGTCCTCGACGTCGGCCAGCAGATGGCTGCACAGCAGGACGGTCTTGCGTTTATCGCGGTTCAGAAACAGGATCAGGTCCTTGATCTCGCGCGTGCCGATGGGGTCCAGCCCGGTCG
>Ga0315284_10016175_pt1 | contig 10591 bp, 13 predicted proteins | sample YL17G09_16_MG_FD_203696 | JGI IMG/M metagenome (GOLD analysis project Ga0315284, IMG submission 203696) | Sediment microbial communities from Yellowstone Lake, YNP, Wyoming, USA - YL17G09_16 | ecosystem: Environmental > Aquatic > Freshwater > Lake > Sediment | place: USA: Wyoming | collected...
CTAGTACCGATCGTCCCGTCGTCGCACTTGTACACGTCAGACACGCGGCCCGACGTCGTGGTCATTCTGGCCTGGAACTTCGCTGATTCCATCATGGCTACACACAAGGCCTTCTTGGATTCTGGCGGCACGTTCATCGTGCCGTTGCCGCACTACGCAGTTTATCCAAAGCAGTCCAACGAAATCGGATAAATACTCGTGACACCAGCGTAAAGAGTGTCGGGAGCAACATGTCCGAAAATTCTATGAATCTGCTGGCGTCCGACATCAAAGAAATCTGCGACTCGCTTAGCTCTAGTGAGCTTGCCCTACTGGAAGGGCGCCACGTCCTCCTGACGGGATCCAACGGGTTCCTCGGCCGGTACTTCACCGCCGTCTTCCTTCTCCTGAATCGCGACTACCTGAAGCGTCCTGCCCACGTGACGGCGGTTGACAACTTCATCAGTAGCCAGCAGGACGGTACGATCCCCAAGGACCCGCACTTCCGCTTCTGTCAGCACGACGCATCAACGCCTTACCCGACGGCGCTCATGTTCCCCAAGGTGGACTACGTGGTTGCTGCGGCTGGATTGGCCAGCCCGGCCTACTACCGGAAGTACCCGCTGGAGACCATCGACGTCACCACGCTGGGCTTGCGCGTCGCTCTGGAGACTGCGCGCACACACAACGCTCGTCTGCTCTACTTCAGCAGCAGCGAAATCTACGGCGACCCCGCGGCCGACAAGGTGCCCACGAACGAGGAGTATCGTGGCAATGTCTCCACCCTGGGACCTCGCAGCTGCTACGACGAGGCCAAGCGTATCGGGGAGACGCTGTGCTACACGTACTGGCACAAGTACCAGACCGAGGCGACCATCGTCCGCCCGTTCAACGTCTTCGGTCCTGGCCTCAGCAAGGAGGACTACCGCGTCATCCCGAACTTCGGGGCGCGCATCACGGCCGGTCAGCCCGTCAACATCTACGGGTCTGGCGACCAGACGCGTACCTTCTGCTACGTCACCGACGCTATCTCGGGTTTCTTGAAGGTCCTCCTGGTGGGTCTGCCCGCCGAGGCCTACAACGTCGGCAATCCAGAGCCCGAGATTTCCATGAAGGACCTGGCGAAGGCCGTTGGCACCGCCACGGGCAAGGAAGTGCTGTTCAACGTCATCGACTACCCGGCCGACTACCCGGCCGATGAGCCGAACCGCCGCTGCCCCGACATCACGAAGGTCCGTACACTCGGCTACGCTCCGCGCGTTGCCCTCCAGGACGGCCTCCAGCGCTTCTTTGGGTGGGCAGTTACGGCCTATCGGTGAGGAAGCTGCGCTTCGGCCTCGTGGGCGCTGGCCCCTGGGGTGCCCGACTCGCGGGCATTCTCCAGGAGCATCGTGACGTGGAAATCGTTGCTGCGTGTCGACGGTCCAGCGTGCGCCCAGAGTGGCTGCCCACAGCAGCCTTGCTGTACAATAACACACCCCACATGCTGGACAGCACCAAGCTAGACGCTGTGGTCATCGCCACGGGTCCTGACTCGGCTGCTGCCATTGCTACCGAAGTCGCAGCCCGCAGAATCGCTGTTCTCGTGGAGAAGCCCGTGGCTACACATCTGTGGTCGCTCAAGGACTTGAAGCCCACGGCTCCGTTCCTGGTTGCCCACCAGCACACGTTTGCTCCACGTTTAGCAGAGCTTCGTGCCCTGCCCAACATCCAGCACGTCTCTGTGGTCGCTGGTGGCCCCGGTCCGCGTCGCGAATACTCGGCTATTTTCGACTATGGTGCACATGCGGTGTCGATGGCTCTCTGGATCACCAAGTCTTCAAAGCCAGCCGAATTCTGCACGAAGTTGCACAGCCTACCTTACGACTCCTTCTACGGTCATACATGGATGAACGGCATCCCCGTGTCATTTGCCGTGAGCAACAGCATGGCAGAGAAGACGATGACCGTGACCGTGTGGTCGGGTAGCAAGCAGCACGCCTACGACGGCAACGCCTTCGTCGCCAACGAGGACCGGCCGGTGCAGCGCATGCTTGATTCATTCGTGGATACGGTTGCTTTCCGTACCCAAGACGAGCATCATGATCCTTACGGGATCATGTTCGCCCGTGCTGTCACGTCCACACTTGAATCCTTCTACGCCGCACCGGGTTACTCATGAAAATCGCATTCCTCTACGGTTGGCTCAGCTGCCCCCATCGCTCCTTCAACTTCGCGAACCTCTACGACGAGCCACAGGGTCTCACTGGTTCGGAGCTTAGCTGCTTCACGTTCGCTCGTGAGATGGTCAAGCGTGGGCATGAAGTCAGCCTCTACACAGTCATCCGCGACATCCCCACTCGTTACAACTGGCACGGCGTCACCGTCCGTCCGATCGATGAGGTACGTTCCGAGGGTAGCCTTCACGACGTCTACTACTCATGGAACGACCCTGGTGACCTGAACCACGTGCACAGCAGCAAGCTGCGTGTGCTCAACCAGCAGCTGAACGACTTCGATTACTGTACCCCGGGGTTTACCGAGAACGTCGACTTGTTAACGAGCCCGAGTCGTGTACACCGTGACTTCTTGATCAGCCTGATTGGGGCCAAAGAGAAGTGGGAGGTCATGCCGAACGGTTGCGACCCAGCGCAGTACACTCTCGACGCGAAGATCCAAGGCCGTGTGCTGTACGCCAGCAGCCCTGACCGCGGTCTGCACTGGCTTCTTCAGGAGTGGCCCAAGATCCGTCGCCGGGTGCCACACGCTGAACTTCGGGTGCTCTACAATTTCCAATCTTGGTATAATGCACTACAGGACCTTCCTTGGAATGCGGGTCCCCATCTGCGTGAGACTGCCATGCGAGCCACCTACATCCGTCTGGCTTTTGACCAGCTTGCGCCTCACGGTGTAACCCACCTTCAGTCCGTGTCTCGGAACCGGATGGCGCAGGAGTTCTCGGAAGCTCAGGTGCTTGGCTACCCTTGTGACCCCGTACGTTGGACCGAAGGATTCTCGGTCACCACCCTGGAAGCGTGCGCCTCTGGCACTGTGCCCGTCCTGTGTGGGGCCGACGCTCTTCAGGACATCTACGGCAGCTGCGCTGTCACTTTTCCGACCCCGGCGCGAGCGCACCTGCCTTCCCTTGTAGAAGGCGTTGTCCGCGGCTTGACAGACAACGCTTTCCGCACGGAGGTCAACGGGCGTTGTCGTGCTTTGGCGGAGCAGCACCGTTGGGACTTCCTGGCCGAACGCATGGAACGCCTACTATTGGCCAAGTTGGCCGCGAAGGCGGCAGCCCGTTAGTTTTCCTATGTGATACTGCCCGATTCCTCGACCTCGACCGTAGCCTCATCTGTTTTTAACGGAGTTGAGGTCCGCGTCCAATGGGCGACGAGCCAGGCGTTCGACGACGCTTGCGCGTATTTGTCGACTAAGAGATTCGAGATTCTATCCAGCGTCGGGTATCCGACTAGTTGGCAGCAGTTCAACTGTACGTTCATCGGCACAAGTACGAACGGCTTCGGCCAGACGGTCATCGACGCCATCGTTCGTTTCGCTGACGCTACGACGGCCTTGTTCTCGGGTACACCGGGTTTCACTGGCCCCCCTGGTGCCGCGGGCCCGACGGGACCCGCTGGAGTCACGGGACCTTTTGGTGGTCCTCCCGGCAGCACGGGCGCCACTGGACCTGCGGGTGCACGTGGTGACACAGGCCCCACGGGCCCCCAAGGTGTCACAGGTCCCCAAGGTGTCACAGGTCCCCAAGGTGCAACGGGTCCCCAGGGGGTCACTGGTGTCACGGGTCCCTATGGTGCCACGGGTCCTGACGGAGTAACGGGTGTCACCGGCCCTGGCTACACGGGTCCAGCAGGTGTCACGGGCGCTACGGGCCCGCAGGGAGCTACGGGCCCGCAGGGAGCCACGGGACCAGCGGGTGGCGGCGGTGGTGGCATCACGCAGCTAACCGGGGCGGTCACGGCGGGTCCTGGTGCTGGTTCCGTTGCCACGTCCTTCGGTTCCGGGGCTTTCGGGGCTCTGCCTCTGTCTAGCACGGATTCCATCAGCCTGGGCACCGTCGGTGCAGGATATGCGGCTGCGGGTCTCATTCGTGTACCCACCAACCCAGGTAGCATCCTTGCTCTGCGCAACAACGTACCAGACGCCGACTGGTCGCTCATCAAGACGACGGGCGCCACCGCCGCCCAGTTCGGCGATGTCAACATGGACACCGCGTACGTTGGCTATAGCGCTTCGCTTCAAGGTAACACTGGGAGTGCTACTATTTGGGGTGCAGGCACACTGTCCGTTACTTTCGCCAGTGCGACGTGCACCTTCGCCAAACCAATAAGCATCGCTGCTGGTACCGACCTCACCACGGATGCTGGTATCTACATCACTCGATCTGGTGCGGGTAACGTTCTTCTCGGACCCCAGCTTCTTAGCTGGGGTTCTCTCTGGTTTGGTTCTGCTGCTGCAACTCCTCTGGCGACGAACTTTTCCATTGAGGGTAATGGCACTTCGACACAAGTCAACGCCGCCACCGGCGGCAGCATCATCAACAGCATTCAGAACGTCACGATTACCACAACTGACACGTTGGGGTTGTCGGTCACGTCGGCGTCCGCTCGCCTCATCGTAGGTGGTTCTGGTACTGACGGGTTTGCACAGCTGGGCACACGTCCGACGTCCCCAGCGACAGCCACGCTGCACCTCATGGGGAACGGTGGTACGCCATCTTCTTCCAACTACACTTTGCTCAGCAGCGGAACTTCACTTGAAGTAAATGCAGTCAGCACCGGTCTTTACCTTGAGGTAGCAGGGGTTGCGTATCTCACCGTCACGTCTGCTGCTCTTTTAGCAGAAACGCCCATCCTTCGTTGGGCTGCCGCTACCGCGGCCCCCACGATCACTCAGCTGCAAGCTACGGCAGGTAACGGAAAAGCCTTTACTGTTCAGGCGCAAAGCGGGTTCGGTACAGGTAATACGAACGGAGGTTCACTACAACTATTTGGTGGTACAGCCAACGGGTCTGGTACCTCTTACGTATTCCTAAGTGCGGACAGTTCACTAACTAAGTCGAGAGTAACCCTCGCTGACAATACTTTAACGTTCACTGGTCCAACGCTATGCGATCTGTACACTCCTTCTTTTGTGCTGCATGAAGCGGCTGCGAATAACACTGTATTTACACACACCTTGACGCTAACGTCGCCTACGTTCGTCGTTGCCTCCGCAGTTACAGGGTTCTCCTACTACCAAGCAGACATAGCAACCAACAACGCTACGGGCGCTTCCTTCGACTTCCACGCGCAGACGGCCACCACTGGAGCTAGCTCAATCGGCGGCACGTTCACCTTGTCTTCTGGTCTCGGAAACTCACTCAGCGGAGCCGTCCGCATCCGCATCGGCACTGTCACGTCGGGTGCGCTGACGATGATCGAAGCCGCCCAGGTGATCGCGGGCAACAGCGTTGTCGCCCTCGCGGTCAAGGGTAACTTGACCGCTACTATGATGCCAACCGGAACTGGCGACGGCGTGGTCTACTTGGCAGACGCGGCTACTTTGCCCGGCACGCCCAACCCTGTGGGCGGTGGCATCCTGTACTCCGATGCCGGTGCTGGTAAGTGGCACGGTACTTCGGGCACCGTTACGACTTTCGGTCCCGCGGAGCCGCACTGTCCCACCTGTGGTCGAGACTACGTTTTCGAGGCGCAGAACGTATCGCGTGATGAGCATTTGGCCATCTGCTGGTCTTGCATGCTGGACGAGAATGAGGCCAAGGGCATCGACGTGTCGAAGTTCGCATTCATCCGTCAGCTACAGGCGGTGGCCTGATGGCTTCTTCGCTCAAGCGGCTAGTCGAAGTGCAAGAGTCAGATGCTACTAGTTCAGCTAACCCCGTGGTAGTTGCAGGCGTGCCCTGCTCTGTCACCGGTGAGGTTCGTCTCATTGAAGCGCACATCTTGGCCCAAGAGACAGCTACGCCCGCCAACACGGCGTCTCAGATTGTACGAGCTTTGGTCAACTGCGATACCATTCCAGCTATCGTGGCTTCCAACAATGCTACGAAGCTCTCCGGAGCCAGTCCTCCTGGTGCTTTTTCGTTAGCCGTATCTGGTTCCACTGTACGCGTAGAGCTTACGAATGGTGCTGGAACTGACATCAAGTTGCAGGTCACCTACAAGGTATACGGCTAAGTGGCTTCTCAACTAAAGCGTCTTTCTGACGTCATTGTCCAGGATGTGTCTGGAACTGGCAGCGGGGGTATTTCTTTCGTTACTGGGGTGGACTGCTCTACTACTGGGGACACGAGGTTCATAGAGGCCTACATTATCGCACAATTGAATGCGACGCCCACGAGCGTGGCAGCCCAAATTGTGCGGGCACAGGTCAAGTGTGACGCGACCACTCCGGTCATCCTGGCTACGAATTCTGCTACGAAGTTGGGCACTACTCCTTCTGGGGCGTTCTCCTTGAACGTAAGTGGCACTAAGGTGCGAGCGCAGCTGGTGAATGACGCCGCCGTAGACCTAAAGATGCAGGTAGTCTTCTACATCTACGGCTGATCATCGTAAATGGTGGATAGCAGTAGCTAGTTTTTGAAAGGTCCCCCATGCGTTACATCGTTATCCCTGCCCCCGTCCAGTTCATCAACCCACGTACCAAGGTGGCGTACACGGATCCGCCCAAGACCTTCCTGGACTGCGCCTACGACATCTGGTTCAACGACGTGCGGGCCAGCGAGGCGGGCCCCGTGGCTCTCCGCCGTTGGATGAAAATGATCGACGCTTTCGAGGCGGCTTCTGAGGCTGGCAGTGTCGTAGCCCTCGAAGACGAGGACTGGAAGACTCTCAAGGAAATCGTCGAACACCCCAAGGCTGCCTACCCGCCGCTCCTCGCTTACCAGCTGGACAGCTTCGCTGCGGCCATCCTGGAAGCCACCACCAAGGCTCCGAAGGATGCCGGGGACACCAAGGAACAGTGATGGCGTCCAAGAAGAACAAGTTCTCGTCGGACGCCATGTCCGACACCGAAGAGGAAACACAGATGTCTGAGCAACAGCCGGTTGTGCGCAAGTATGGGTTCTTGGTCTCGAAGCGCGACGCGCGCGACCAGCATTTCGATGCACGCATGGGCATGACGGGTCTCGGCGACCCTCCTCCGTCCGCGTCCAACCGCGACCTTGTGGTAGACATCCTTGACCAGGGCTCTGCATCCTCCTGTATCGCCAACGCGGGCTCCCAGCAGTTGCGCTGCCAGCTGACCCTCCAGGGCATCCATGCTCCGTTGGCTTCGCGTCGCTTCGCCTACTACGGCTTGCGCGCCTTGGAACACCAGCAGAACGTGGACGGTGGCGGCTACATCCGCAACCTGTATCGCGCCTGGAACACTTTCGGCTACTGCTCCGAACGCACTTTGTCCTATGACATCGAAGCCATCAATGCCCAGCCCACCGAGACGGCATTCATGGAGGCGTTCGCCAACAAGATCAAGCTCGGCTATTACCGCATCGACATCGCTGACCCCGCAGACTTGACAGGAACTGCGCTCACCAATCTTCAGTATTCACGCCAACGGTCGATCAAGCACGCACTAGCGGCTCGACATACGGTCGAGTTCGGTACTGCGGTCGACGTCGACACTTTCCCGAAAGTGAAGGGGTCCCAAGCGATTTCTCCACCCACGTTCTCTGCGACCGTTGGTGGGCACGCCATGTTGGCGGTGGGTTATGACGCGGCTGGTGTGCAGGTGGTGAATTCGTGGGGCCAGGACTTCGGTGATGGAGGTTTCTGCACTCTGTCCTGGGACTACATGTTGGATCCGCGCACCAGTGATCTTTGGACCATCGAGGTCCTAGATGCCCCGAAGTTCTACACAGGAGCCAGCGTATAATGCGTTCTCTCTCCACAAGCTTTGCACTTGCTTGCTTCCTTACCTTAACCTGCTGCCCACAGCAACCGGTGCCACCGCCGGTTGCTGTGCAGGGCAGCGATTGTGCTGCTGCGTGTACCAAGCTGGTCAAGCTCGGCTGCACGCCAGCCACAACCCCGGATGGACACTCCTGCAAGGAAGTGTGTGACTCCGTGGAGGCCACGGGGGTCATCTCCTGGCACACCACCTGTATCACGGACATCAAGGTCCAAACTTGCGCAGCCGTGGAGGCCTGCCGTAAATGAACGTTCGCGACATCCTATTCGCTCTTGACTCCCTGAGCGAGGACGTGGAGTCCTCGCATCCGGAGGTCAGCGCAGCCCTCGATGAGGCTGGGGTGTTGCTCATGGCTTCGGATGAGAAGATCGCTGCCGCCGTCGATGACGTTGCCAGCACGTTGCGCACCCTGCTACCCGGACTGGACGAAGAGACCAGCGCCGTCGTGGCCGCCGATTTGGTGCAGAAGTATGGGACCGACAATTCCGTCAAGGAGGCGCTGATCCCGACGTTCCGCAACAAGGGGCGCAGTTGGCTCCGCAAGGGGCCTGACCCTGCAAGCTCCGGTCTGTACGCCCCCGGGCGGCCCGACTGGTGGAACGTGACGTGAGCACGGGATCCGTTATTTGCATAGTAGTCGTCTTTTGGGTCCTCGTCCTGGGGCTCAAAGTTGTTGAGAATCGGACCGGCAGAGAAGACAAATGAGCACCAAGACAGCAGCAGAATTGGTTACGGTTCGCGTAGAAGACGTGACGCCTGACGCCCATGAAGCGGATACCCAGAGGGCCATCATGGACCTCTTGTCCGCCTGGGGGAAGCGCACCACGTATCGCTACTTGCGCGACCATGGCCTCTTGGAGGCTTTCACGGAGAACCTACCGCTTGGCTCTTACGAGGAGTCCGATGAGGTCACCATCACGGCGATCCTCCAGGACAGCTGGGACGACTTCTCCGCCGATAAGCTCAAGGCGATGCGCGACTGGCAGATGCGCTCCGCATCTGGTGCGTTGGGTATCCGTATCGCGGCTTACGCGGCCCACCTGGGTAGCCTCGGCTTCCAGGACGAAGCCAACGAGGTTCTGCGCATCTCGGAGACCGTCGACTCCGCACAGCGAGTTGACACACGCGTTATCGAAGCGGCTCAGTTGGAAGTTGGCGACGTCGTGCAGAAGCTTGGCTCTGCTGTGGGCTTCGGTCCCCACCAGATGCCTGGCCGTGTCACGGAGGTCCGCATGACCGACAACATGGTGACCGCTTCCGTACATGTCCCCCAGGTAGACGAAACGTTTTGCGTGGAGGTTGCTGCCGCCACGGACGTGACGGTCATGCACGTCGTGCGCCCTCATTACGCCCGCAGTCTGCGTACGAGCGCCCTGGCGAAGCTTCAGGCTACGGAGGCAGCCCTGGAAGCCAACCCGGAGCTTCAATCCCGGGTGGCTCGCCTGCGTCACATGCTGGCCACACGAATTCAGAGCGACGAATAACTCCGACTGGCGTAAATGCACTCGGGTACCATGACGGTACCTTAGAAAAGGAAAGTCTCAGATGCGAAAGTTTCTCGCTGGCCTCATGCTGGCCATCATGCTCACGACCTCCATGGGCTGCGCGACCTGGTGGGCGAACTTCAAGGCCAACCCGGCCGCTCAGGTCGCCGCCGTCGTGGACACCATCCACACGATCGTCAACATCGCGGACATCGTGTTCGGTACCATCAAGCCCCAGATCCCGCAGGCCGACCAGGCAGATGCCCAGGCTGCCTTCGACAAGGCCGTCCTCGCCGTCAACCATGCGGTTGGTGTTCTCCAGGCTGCCGTCCAGACCGCTGTCGACCAGGGGCAGGGGTTGGACATCTCGAAGCTGTTCGCCGACGCCACGAAGGCCGCAGACGAACTCCAGGCGCTCATCGACGCACTCCGTGCCAAGCAGACACCCGCTGCCGCTACGATGATCGGTGTGTCTCAGAACCAGAGCCACGACGAACTCGTGTTCCAGATCGGCCTCCTTCACCGCCAGACCAAGTGAACACCGCGCTGATGCTCCTGGCTTTCTACGGGGTCACCTTCGCACTGCGGAGCGCGACCCTGTTGGAGCCACTGCGTCTCTGGCTGGCCAGGAGGTCTCGGTTCGTCCGGGACCTTCTGGCTTGTCCATTTTGTACTGGCTTTCACGCCGGGTACATCGTATACGCTTTCGCTGTGCCTTTCCCGTGGCACTTCGGGGACGTGTTCATCTACGCATTCGCCAGCGCTGCTTTCTCGTATGTGATGGAGACTTTGGTCCTCTGGTTTGAGCGCCTTGTACCCAGCGCTCCTTCGGCACCGCAGGGTGATCATCACGAAGTAATTCGCCCTCCACCGATCGACGGAATGTACCTTGAGAATGGTGCCCTCAAGTACCGCGGCCCCAGCGGTACGATCACGACGTTAGGGCATCCTTGAAGACTCGCAAGACAAACCGGGCCAAGCAGGTCGCTGGTAGCTGCCACAACAACGGCAGCTGCCCCGTATGTCGCGGTAACCGTACACACGCCAACGTACGGGCGGAGCCCGCCCCCGACACGGGCGAACCCTTGGAGCCCGACGATCCTGACGTCGGCGACTACGGCCCCCAGTGTCTGGGCTGCGGTGGTCCGCTTTCGCACACGGTGGTCAAGTACCGTCGTTTCGGCGGCGTCTACTGCTCTTTGCCCTGCGCTTGCGGG
>Ga0315284_10016177_pt1 | contig 10590 bp, 9 predicted proteins | sample YL17G09_16_MG_FD_203696 | JGI IMG/M metagenome (GOLD analysis project Ga0315284, IMG submission 203696) | Sediment microbial communities from Yellowstone Lake, YNP, Wyoming, USA - YL17G09_16 | ecosystem: Environmental > Aquatic > Freshwater > Lake > Sediment | place: USA: Wyoming | collected...
CGGGATTGGAGAGCACAAACCGCAGCGCGACCTCGGCGGAACTGGCGACCTTGCCGGGGATCATCCGCCGAATCTGCTCCGAGGGCGCAGCCAACCGGCCGCCTCCCAGGGGCCCCATCACAACAACGCCCATGCCTTTCTCGCGCGCGTGGGCGATCACGTCCTCGTTGGCACGGTCGAGCAGGTTGTATTGGAGCGTAACGCCGTCGAACTCGCCGGTGTCGATGATCTTGATCATATTCTCCGGCGAGTCATGGCAGCTAAAGCATACATACTTGATGATCCCCTGATCCTGGGCCTTGCGCACGGCCTTCATACCGCCGGCGTTGACAAGAAAGTCGGCGTAGGACTGCCACTTCATGTCGTGCACGACCTGGTAGAAGTCGATGCGGTCGGTACCAAGCTGCTCGAGCGACGTGTTGAGCCGGCTCCACCAGCCCTCGACGGTGTTGTCCTGGAGGTGGTTCTTGGTGGATAGATACACCTTGTCCCGCCAGCCCACAAGCGCCAGCCCGCACTTGCGCTCGCTTTCGCCGTAGGCGCGCGCGGTGTCGAGGTAGTTGACCCCCAGCTCGAACGAGCGCCGCATCACGCGCACGGACTCGTCGTCTTCCTCGGGCAGTCTCATCGCCCCGAAACCCAGGGCCGAAAGCTTGACGCCGGTCTTGCCGAACTGTCGATATTGCACGAATACTGCTCCCTTGCCGTAACTCTTTCCGCTATGATACCCGCGACTGCACGGTTGGTCAAGGCCGAAGGGAGCTAATCGCGAAAGCGCGGAGAGGGAAGACATGAAAAAAGTCGGAACTGTGGGGAACGCGCGGCGCGTAGTAGTAGGTGAAGATAGAACCAACTCATCTTCTTCTCCTTTCACCTCCTTTCCTCCTAACCCTGGCTTTGAGACCGGCCAGGGTTATTTCTTGTACGAGGTTCGAGGTCCGAAGTTCGAGGTTCGAAGGGATCGGCCGATGAAGTCGAGCAGGAGCGCTGGAACGGCGGCCGAGTCGCCCAGAGTGTAAGCGCCTCGGATAAGCGATTCGGCCTCGGGGAGTCTCCCGGCGTCGTTGGCGTGGATGATCGCCAGAGGTTCGCCTTTGGAGACGCGTTCGCCCAGCTTCTTCTCAACGACGATGCCAACGGCGGGGTCGATGGAGTCTTCTTTGCGCTCGCGGCCCGCGCCGAGAATCGACGCGGCAACGCCTATCCGCGCCGTGTCGATCTCGCTGACCACGCCCGATGCCTCGCTTGCGACCGGGTGCGTGATCGAAGCTTGAGGCAGCAGCGAGGGGTCGTCGAGCACGCGCGGGTCGCCGCCTTGAGCGCGGATGATCTCGGCGAACTTGGCCAACGCCGCGCCGGAGGTCATGCTGTTTGCGGCCTCAAGACGGGCTTCGTCAAGCGAGGCGGCGCCAGCCATATGGGCAAGCCTCGCGCTCAGCTCGATGCACAATGCCGTGAAGTCCGGCGGGCCGGAGCCGCGCAGCGTGTCGATTGCCTCCCGCACCTCAATCGCGTTTCCAACCGCGCGGCCCAGCGGTTGGCTCATGTCCGACAGCGCCGCGCCGACCTTGCGGCCAAGACCCTCGCCGATGGCAATCATCGTTTGGGCAAGCTCGCGGGCGCTCTCGATGGTCTTTGCGAACGCGCCGCTGCCGACTTTTACGTCCAGCAGGATCACGTCCGCCCCGCACGCGATCTTCTTGCTCATCACGCTCGCGGCGATTAGTGGAATGCTATCGACCGTGGCAGTCACGTCGCGCAGGGCATAGATCTTCTTGTCTGCCGGGACGATATCGGGCGTCTGACCGGCCAGCGCCGCGCCGATCTCGGAGACCTGGGTTATGAACCGGTCGCGAGAGAGAGCCGTCACAAAGCCGGGGATGGATTCGAGCTTGTCGAGCGTGCCGCCGGTGAAGCCCAGCCCGCGACCGGACATCTTGGGGACCTTCAGCCCGCACGCCGCCAGCGCCGGCACGACCACCAGCGTTGTCTTATCGCCGACCCCGCCGGTGCTGTGCTTATCGACCTTGAAGCCGGGGATAGCCGACAGGTCGAGCGTCGCCCCGCTGTCGATCATCGCGCGAGTCAGCGCCGTAGTTTCCGCGAAGCTAAGCCCCTTAATATACGCCGCCATCAAGAAGGCCGACATCTGGTAGTCGGGCAGTTCGCCGGATGTGTAGCCCCCGACGAACGCACGGATGTCGGATTCCGAAAGCTCCCTGGCGTCACGCTTTGCCGCGATGATTTCCTGGGTTCTCATCGGGGATTAGTATAGCAGAGTCCAAGACGCCCGTCGAATGAACCCGGTCGTGGCCAGGAGCACCGTTTGTATTCGTACAATCCAGCGCGTTGAGCATCCTGAGCCTGTCGAAGGACGAAACGCGCGGCGGATAAGCGACCGCATCCTTCGTGCTTCGACAAGCTCAGCACGCTCAGGATGCTGAGTTTGCGCATGACAAACGATGCTCCTGGGTCGTGGCAGGTGTCGCCGGTGTCCCGCTATTGTTCGCAAAGCCATTGACAATTAGACATAATGAGGGCACAATGAAATTGTTGGATCGTGCCAGCTCTGCACTATGCGTGCCCGAACAAGGCCGATTCCGGGAGGTAGTGGGGAAATGAAAGGAAACAAAGGGGTTTTTCTCGTCGCAGCACTGTGTCTTGCCGCGTGGTGTTGGCTGCCCGCCGAAGCGGGTTGGCGATGCGTCAAGCTGCACCCGGCGAACGCATACTCGTCCAGCGCACTGGATGTTCAGAACGGGACGGCGGTGGGCGCCGCGTATTTCAGCTACGACAGCCACAACGCGCACGCCGTCTGCTGGAGCGACCCGACCTTCGCCTGCAATGACATCCACCCCTCGTGGGCGATTTATTCGGAGGCGCAGGGGATCGGCCATCAGATTGTGGGCATGGGACGATACCGCTACTGGGACCACGCGTGCGTGTGGACGGGGCCGCAGTACACATGCGTCGACCTGAACCCAGATGGCTCCACGGAATCCTACGCATTCGATGTTGACGAGGACAGGCAAGTGGGCTATGCCATGATCGGCAGCCAGTGGTGCGCCGGCTGGTGGATTGGCTACAACCAGTCCTGGCAGAATCTGAACCCGTCCGGGGCGACACAATCCAAGGCGATGGGGATCCACGGCAGCCAGCAGGTGGGATTTGCCGTGATCGACGGCATCCATTGCGCGGGGCTATGGACCGACATGTCATCGACCTGGGTGAGCCTGCACCCGAGCGGGTGCAGCATATCGGAGGCGTATGACACTAACGGCACTCAGCAGGTGGGCTACGCCTACATCGGCTCCAGCACGCAGGCGAGCCTGTGGAGCGGCACTGTGGTGAGTCGGGTTGACCTCACCCCGTCCCCGGGCGTCTCGTCGCGTGCTTACGCCATCTCGGGCGACTGGCAGGCGGGTTATGCCAGTATCACCGCCCTCTCGCAGGCTTGCGTCTGGCGCGGCACTGCGGCGAGTTGGTTTGACCTCCACAGCGTGCTGCCGGCCGGAGTGTATTCCACGTCGATGGCCTTCGGCATTGACGCGACGAAAACCGAGGTCTGGGTCTGCGGCCGCGCCGGCAACCAGTCCACCGGCCATACCGAGGCGATGCTCTGGCATTACTCGCCAATCTCGGTGATTGGCATCACGGGCAAGGCTGCACGCGACCCAATCATGGACCGCGCCAAGAGGTGGTATGACTTTGCCGTTTGGGGCAGAGTGACCAAGCAGGACAACGATACGTTTACTGTCAACGACGGTTCGGGGCCTGTGAAAGTCATTGCCGCGGGCCATGGCCTATCGACCAGCGATTATGCGAGGGCCGCGGGCTCGCTCGACAACACCACGAGCCCGCCCACTCTGACTTCCTCGGCGAGTCGAGTGCGCAAGCTGAACTGAGCCGCCCTGTGGACCTCGAAAATCCAAGGGCGCCGACGCTGTGATCGGGACGGGAACACGAAACACCAACGAGCGGCCGCGTGTTCCGAGGGCTAAGGAGGACCGGGGGGCGTGCTGCCAATGCGGAAGACAACCCTATCTCCAAGCACCCAATCTGAACTGGTGTCGCCCGAATGCCTGGCGTCAACACGCCAATACATCTCCTTATCCTCAAGCACCGGATCGGAGAGCACGGACGCCAACGACAGTCTGTCCGCGTCCAAAAGGGCCATCTCCGTGCCGCTGCCGTAGTAGATGACGCTGCTGCTCCACGTCGGCCCGGTTCCGGGCTGAACGGGCCAGACCCTCACTCGATACTGGTCTCCGCCCACCGTCGGCTGCCATCTAAAGTTGGCCTCTCCGGTGCAGAGCTGGGTGACGTAAAGCGTATCTCCATTGAGCGGCGCGACTATGAAAGCCGCGGCCACGGGCTGAACGGCGGTCGCGATGATATAGTTGCCGAACTTGGTGAACTGATAGCTATAGATCGGCACGCCCTGATCGTCCACGCCGGTCTGCGTTCGGCGCAGTGCCCGGAGCTGATACTGATGGGTGATGCCGTAGACCTCATCCGTATAAGAGCACATTGCGGATGTAGGCGTAGTGCTGCCCAACGGCATCTGGTAGTAGGTAACCGTGAACGGCCCATTGCCGTATAGGTTCGAGAGATCGGTGAAGCCGGCATTCCACTGGGCCATGTCTCGTATTGCTCGGATCGGGATCGCACTGACATCGCCCGCGTCTTGATCGCGTATGACCTGCAGCTCGCAGACGTTCTGGCCGTGGTTGTAGAGCTTGGGATCCCACCGGATCACCAGCGGGCCGGATGGCGGCGCTACGGGTACGGGGGAATCGGGCCAAGCGTAGATCACTCGCTCGCCCTCAAATGCGGCGGCTCCGGCCACGATGACGTAAGACCCCACAACACCAGGGCACTGCCCAAACACCTTGATCCCACCCGATCCCTTTGCGCCATCCGAGATCACATAGCACGTGTGGATGTAGTCTATGGACTTCACGACCCCCCAGACCCGGACCTTGAGACCGGTCAAGAGGTCGCTGGATAGAGCAGCGTTGTTCGCGCCAAGCGGACCGACATAGCCCGAACCCGCCGTCGATAAGGTATCCAGGCTTATGTAGCGCTCGCCCTGCGGGGTCGTTTGCATAGTGCCGGACAACGAGTCTACCGTCAGGTCCTGGTAATCACAAGAGTCGGACAGACCCTCGACCCTGATGCCGGACGTCCTGTCGGGTTCCTCGATGTAGCCGGTGAATCCAGCGTGCAAGTAGAGGATCTTGTCGGTGAGGGTCACCGATTCACCGTCAGCCAGCTTCTTTGCATCGCCGATCTTGCTGACGGCCGGGCTAACGCCCAGCAGCGTCATAACCAGCGCCAAAGCGCAGACGCCTGTGTATCGTACCCGCATTCGCAATCCTCCCCCGGCCAGTTTTACAGCAAGTGTGCTGCCATTATGATAACCCGCAATCGGTTGACGGTCAACCGGCAATAGTACGGGTTTTTGTGGGAGACTGAACAGACACATGGGGCCGAGTCAGTGCAGTCTTGCGGGATTGTCATTCCGAGCAGTGCGAGGAATCTGCTTTTCGCCACGCATCGGCAGAGGCCGAAAAGCAGATTCCTCACGGAGCCTGTCCTGAGCGGAGCCGAAGGGTTCGGAATGACGTGCGCGGAGAACTGAACTCTCTCATGGGGCCAGTAGCGGTTGCCCTTCGCGCTGGTGATCCGGTATACTTGGCTGGTGGAGGGAGACGGGCATGCTGCACATCGACAACGTGGACTGGGCAAAGGCGCGCGAGAGGCACGAGGCGTGGTGGCACGGGCAGGTGATCGATCGCGTGCTGCTGCAGGTTTTCGCGCCCAAAAACGACGTGTCGCCGGAACCGGCGCCTGTGCCTCGCGACCCGGAGCAGCAGTGGCTCGACCCTGAGTTCCGAATGCGCGTCTTCGAGTGGAATCTGAACCGCACCTACTACGCCGGAGACGCGTTCCCCTACTTCGACACGCAGCTCGGGCCGGGCACGCTGTCGCTCTTTCTGGGCGCAAGGCCGGAGCTGATGCACAATACGGTCTGGTACCACCCCTGCATCGACGACATACCCAACGCAACACCCCCGATCTTTGATAAGAACAACCGCTACTGGCGGATCGTTCAGGAGCTGTCCCGAAAAGGCATGGAGCGGTTCGCGGGCCGAGCGCTGGTCGCGTTTCCGGACCTGATCGAGAACCTGGACACGATCTCCTCGCTTTTCGGCAACCACGATCTGCTGCTGGCCCTGATGGACCACCCCGAAAAGGTCCACGAGTTCCAGGAAGCGATCCTGGCGCTGTATATCGAGTATCACCGCAGGCTCTACGAGATCATCAAGGACGACATCGGCGGGTCGTGCTTCTGCGCGTTTCACATCTACGGCAAGGGCCGCATCGCTAAGCTGCAGTGCGACTTCTCGGCAATGATCTCCGCGCGGATGTTCACGCAGTTCGTCGTTCCCTACATGGAGCCGCAGTGCCGGGCGCTCGATCACACGGTCTACCACTGGGACGGCCCCTGCGCGCTCCAGCACGAAGGCCCGCTCTTTTCCATGCCCAGCCTCCAGGCGATACAATGGACCCCCGGCGCGGGCCAGCCTTCAACCGGCGACCGCAAATGGTATCCGATCTACCGTCGCGCGCGAGCGGCCGGCAAATCGCTGCTGCTGCTAGGCGTGACGCCAAAAGAAGCACAGGACCTGGTCGAGGAGTTCGGTCCTGAGGGGCTGCACATCATCACCTCGGTCTCCTCGCCCGAAGAAGCGGACGATCTGGTACGGCGCTCCTTCGCCTGGCGGAAGAGATAACGCCCAGAAAAACACCGAAAAAAGTTGCCCAAACCCCTTGACAGCTCTGTCTTTGTGGTATACTCTGTAATACAGAGTACTCTGCGATGAGCCTTAACGCTAAATCTTAAGGAGATGAAAGCTATGAACGTTGGGCCGGAAGAAGCAAGACAGATGCTGCAGGGAGTTGAAGACGTCACTTCCCGCACCAAGAAGATGATCGCCTACGCAGGCGGGGACATACTCTTTATCGTGTGGGGCATCATCTGGTTTGTGGGCGGCATAGGCACGCACTTCATCCCCGTGCTGGTCGCCGGCCATCCCCAGAGCGAGCTGCTGAACGGGATGCTCCCTGCCTGTCTGTGGGCTGTGCTGGTAGCGGCTGGGATAATCATCTCATACCGCGTCGGCAGGAACGACATGCCCACAAAGTGCTCATACGGAAAGAGCATAGGCCTGATGTGGTGGTTTCTCTACCTGTTCCTCTATCTGTGGATCGCCCTGCTGTTTCCGTTTATCCGGATCGAGGGACAGCGGGCCTCGCACATGTTCTGGACCCACATGGGCGCGATTGCCGCCACGGTGCCGATGTTCGCGTATGTGATGTTCGGGCTGTTCTTCGACCGGTATATGGTCTGGATCGGTCTGGGAGTGACCGCGCTGATGATGGTCGGGGTCTACGTCTTCGAACCGTTCTTCTACCTGTGGATGGCATTCGTCGGCGGAGGCGCGCTTGCCGGAACGGGCCTGCTGATCCGAAACAGGTGGAAGCAGCCATGAGCAAGATAGACGAGCTGATTCACCAACCGATCAGGCTGCGGTTGATGGCGGCGCTGGTAGCGCTTCGCCCCAGCGAGCAGATGGATTTCTCCTGGCTGCGGGACCTGCTCGAAGTTACGGACGGCAACCTGGGCGCGCACCTGCTCAAGCTGGAAAACGCCGGCTACATAAACGTCGAGAAGACATTCGTGGGCCGCAGGCCCAAGACGTTCCTTTCGTCAACTGACAAGGGCCGCGCCGCATTTCACGAGAATGTGGAAGCGCTCAAGGAGATCATTGCCGGCACAGAGCGGCCGCAAGCCGGCTGATGCCTTGCGCAAACCGAGCATTTGCTGCATACTGTGCGTATGCGATGGATTGGCGTAGCATTGGCGATCGGACTTCTCGCCTGCGGCGCGGCGGGCGCTCAGCAGCAGATACCGCCGGACTCGCTTGCCAGGCTCCAGGACGTGTTCGGGGCCGTCTGGGAGAAGCTGTGGGAGACCTCCGACGAGTATTGGCACCGCGGGGAGTTCGACCGGTGCATAGCTGCCGAGAGGCTCATCACCCAGATCAACCCTCACGACACACAGGCCTATGAGGGCGCCGCGTGGCTGATGGACAGCGACCTGCGCGAGCAAGACGCGGAGGCCTTCCTTCGCGAGGGACTGGCAAACAACCCCGATACCTACGACCTCTACTTCGAACTCGGCAGCTTCTGCTACTTCCGGACCCGTTACGAGGAGGCCATACCGCTCTTCGCCGCCTGCTTGACCTTCGCGGATACGCCGCTTTTTGTCCGCCACATGCTCGCTCACGCCTACGAACACGCCGGCTGCATCGGCGATGCGCTCGACACCTGGATCGAGGCCGAAGCCGCCGAACCCGACAGCGCCATCCCACCAATGCACATCGACCGCATAATGCAGGGCGGCGAGCCCTCGCAGGTACCGGAGAACAATCTCAGGTCGATCCAGCAGCGCAAGGAAGAACGGGCAAAGGGACTAGGGAACTGAGGGTAGGAGGTCGCCCCGAAGCCTCCTGTCCCTTCCCTTCTATTCCCTGTTCCCTCTCTCCGTCGCAATCGTTTCATAGTTTCGCGACAGGGTATACATTTAATGTGAAGACTAGATCGGAGGTGAGCCCTGTGCGGGATGCAGACGACTTGACCGACGCGCGCGAAGACAGCGAGGGCGAGCCCGCCGAGCCGGCGGATGTGGGTCGAACCGAAGTAGAGTCAGGACCGCTCGTCAGAGCGTGCGCGGGAGCCAATGCGTCTCCAACCAGCAGCGAGGGGGAAATATACAGAGCCGGTGCAACCTGATACCTACCCCCGAGAAAAAGGGCTCGCCCTGCCTGACCTAGACGCCCCGGGATTGACCCCCCAACCCCGGGGCGCGTTTTGCGCGTGGTCGGAAGTCGGAAGTTGGACGTCAGAGGTCAGAAGTCAGAGGTCAGAAGCCGGAGGCCGTGCCGCCCCAAAGGTTTTCTCAACGCGAAAGCCGGTGCTGCCCATCTAACGCGTGCATCTCCGAGGAACGCGAGGGAAGGGAAAAGCCAATCGCGAAATGCAGAAAACTAGAAAGGCAGAAAAGGGCTTCCGGTTTCTGGCTTTCTGACTTTCTGGCTTTCGCGATTGGTTTCCCCTTCTTGCACGGTTCCGATGGCCACACCGGCTTTCGCGTTTTCAAGAGCTTGGGTCTCACTATGAGCTTTTTCGATGGGCGAGGGTGTGCTATAATCTGACTGGTGGAAACGAGTCGGATTGAGCGCGTTTGTGATCGCTTGGACGAGCGCTACGGCCGCAAGGAATGGGAGTCCGGCAGGCCCATCCTTGATGAGCTGATCTACACGATCCTCTCGCAGAACACATCCGCTGGCAACTGCGACCAGGCGTTCCGGGCACTGACGGAACGCTTTGGCGCGTGGGAGGACGTGATGCGCGCGCCGGTCGAGGACATTGCCGACGCCATCCGGGCGGGCGGCCTTGCGAACCGCAAGGCTCCACGCATAAAGCGGATCCTGCAGCAGGTGTTCGAGCGGCAGGGAAGCCTTGACCTGGATTGGCTCGCGGATGCGCCGGATGCCGAGGCGATCGATTATCTGCTCGCGTTCGACGGCGTCGGGCGCAAGACCGCGGCGTGCGTGCTCATGTTTGCGCTTGGCAGGCCGGTGCTGCCCGTCGATACGCACGTGCATCGAGTGGCGACGCGGCTCGGCCTGATCGGCAAATGCAGCGCGGACGCGGCGCACGATCTGCTGGGTGAGATGCTTCCGGCGGATCGGGTCTACTCGTTTCACGTGAACATGGTCGCGCACGGCAGGCGGGTCTGCCACGCGCGCGGGCCGGAGTGTCATCCTGAGCCTGTCGAATGTCATCCTGAGCCTGTCGAAGGATGCGTCCTGAAAGGGGAGTGCAGGTATTATGGTGAGGGTTAGCTGACATGGCAGATGAAATACACGGGCAGGGCGAGGGTCTGGTGGTCGTGTTTCGAGCGCCGGACGAGTTCACCGCCAACATAGTCAGAGGATTGCTTGTAGGTGAGGACATTCCGGTGGTGCTGGAGTCCCGCCAGGCAGCGATGTACGACGGCGCGCTTACGATGGGCGAGGGCTACTGGGGCGACGTGGTCGTGCCCGAGCAGTGCGCCGCACGCAGCAGAGAGCTGATCGAGGCTTACCAGGAGGACCAGACGCCGGAGACGGAGTAGCGCGCACAGGACCTGGCGGACTGCAAGTCCGCGGAACCCCCGTCGGGGACAGCATGTCCCCGACGAACAAGGATTCTCGGCTTTTGACTCTCGACTTTCGACTCTCGACTTTCGACTTTCGACTTTCGACCGGAGGAGACAATGTGTAGTAAGACGCGCGGGGAGATATGCAAGCTTGCCGACCTGACACCGGAGTCGGTGCGGAACACGATTGTCCGCAAGCAGAAGCTGTCACCCGTACTGACGCTTTTCGAGATTCGCGCGCCGCTTATAGCGGCGTCAACGAAGCCCGGCCAGTTCGTCATCGTCTGGTCCGGGGAACACGGCGAGCGGCTGCCTCT
>Ga0315284_10016178_pt1 | contig 10590 bp, 3 predicted proteins | sample YL17G09_16_MG_FD_203696 | JGI IMG/M metagenome (GOLD analysis project Ga0315284, IMG submission 203696) | Sediment microbial communities from Yellowstone Lake, YNP, Wyoming, USA - YL17G09_16 | ecosystem: Environmental > Aquatic > Freshwater > Lake > Sediment | place: USA: Wyoming | collected...
CCCAGGTTCGCAACGCCGAGTCTGGTGCAGAGGGAACGACTCGAACAATCACACCGGACGCCATCAGGAATTACATCCGATCAGTGGCTGACCAGGCGGTCGAGACGCAGGTTCGCAACGCCGAGTCTGGTGCAGAGGGAACGACTCGAACAATCACACCGGACGCCATCAGGAATTACATCCGAGCCGTGGCTGAACAGGCGGTCGAGACGCAGGTTCGCAACGCCGAGTCAGGAGTCGAGGGAACACCGACCCGAACGGTCGCACCGGACGCCATCAGGAATTACATCCGAGCCGTTGCCGACCAGGCGGTCGAGACGCAGGTTCGCAACGCCGAACTCACCGCTGAAATGAACGGTCGTATACGAACTGTACCCGACCCAAGAGGAAAATTGACGTCGCTCATCGTGACTGAAATCGTCGAAGGAATGCCGTACTTGCAAGAAAACGGTCGTCCCCGAGTCATCGCATCTGTTGGTGTGACGGACAAGTACGACGAAACTCACTTGGATAACGAAGTGACACTGAGGTCGAACGAAACTGTGAGTTTCGGTCACGCATTTACAGAAATGTTTCAGTCGACGAAAAAGGGTAAACAGCTCATGATTGATTACTTTTCACCAAAGGTTGCCGAGTCTTTACAGGCTCAACGTGTAAAAACTGTCATCGATCCATCGTCCAGTGAAGCTGAAAAAACGAAATCGATGTACGAAGCTGTTACTTCAGTTAATGCATTCGAGATGACTGCGCGTTTACTCGGAAGCATAGGTGACATGATGGATGTTTTCGGTACGGTTATGTTGTTTACAGATGCCTTTTACATGAATGACAGATTTCAGGATTACGGTCAAACCGAGGCAAAGGCGGCGACGGGTATCACACCCAAGCTACTGACCAAGGAAAACGTAATGACTGCGTTGAAATTTTCAATTGAAGCACAGATGACTGGTATCAAAAAATACAATGACAGATGTAAAGTCCGAAACGCTGAACAAGACAATGGATTTCCTTATGTGTATGCAACGTATCCTCTCATCAATGGACCACTCGACAGTCTCGAGAAAAAGGTTTATGACTCTCAGTCTCGTTTCTGGATCGAAATCAACAATGTTCGTGAGAAGCTTCTCAGAGACCCTGCCAAACCTTACAAGGCGAAGATGCAGCTTCTTCTCGGTGGAGACGTATACAACAACATCGCAAATGACTCAACCAAGAAGTTGTGGTGGTATGTGAACGGTCAATACGGTGTTTTCGGGAACACAGACACAGACAGTCTGTACCGTGAAGCCTACAGAAGCGTATGCGAATACAACAACGGTCGTGTTTACGAGGATACGCATGCCGGTGTCGATTCAACTGGAGCTCAAGATCCAAACATGTTTGGGCGTGTTCGCATGCAATGCGGGTGGAAAACGCCTGGAGAATGCGTCGTCGCTGCAAACAAATGGGCACTGGATAAAGGTCAGTCCGGTGGAAAATATGCCGAATGGTACAACTGGTCTGACCTTATGGAAACTGACAATGTTTTGAAAGTTCCTATGAACCATCCACTCAGAAGCACACCAGGTGTGACTGGCGCGTGCATCATCACAAACTCGGGTATTCGTCAGATGTGCGAAGTTGCAAAGGGTTCATATAATCCAACGACGCACACGTGTACGTTTACAAAGGATTTCTGTCAATCGATCGCAACGTGTTGGGATTCAGTGTCACAGACGTGTTACTTGCCGACGAATGCTATCAAAGGCGTCGGCGTTTTGTTCGGTGACGGCGCTCCGCGAGAATTCATCAAAATTTACGGGTGTAACATTTCAGGAAAAGATGCACTCAATTTTATACCACCGTTTTCGATATTTTCAAACAAAGGTCTCGAGTGGTTTAGGGACATTGCCGCCAACAAGGACAATCTGAACGAAAATTTCAAAACCTTGTTGAGCAGTCCTGCGTATGCAGCTGGATTCGCAACAAGTGCAGCTGGAGTTGGAATGTTTACAGTTCAATCGTTAGGGTTAGTAGCGTTGTCTGCCCGTGTAAATGTCGCTATAGCGGTGGCTATGATGGCTGCCATAGGTGTTACCATAGGTGTAGAGTACGGTGACCAGAATAAAACAAACGGTAGATTTCCTACGAACGATCCAAATGAATATACTATCGGAGGCTGGCACAGTGATTCGAGCGGAACACATCTCGGACCAAAAACATTAGGATTTGCACCCGGATGGATCACGAAACCTCTTTCTCTCTGGGCAGCTGGGCAGTATCCTAGAAGGAACCTCACGAGCTTCGAAGACGGACTCGGGGGCAGACTTCCGGGGATGTTTACGTGCAAATTTTTCGATGACCAGGTGAAAATTAACAACTATACACAAGTTGTTAAAGCGGGTATTATATCTGGAGCAGTATTAGGCACACTGATTTCTGTATACCGTGTGATTGGTGGGTTAAGTTGGATAAGTATAGCTAATATGACCGGAACTGACTGGTTAAGTTTGGGTGTAGACAATTATCTCTTTTATACGAAGTGGCCTCGTAAGGTGACATGTCACACAGGATGTGCCAGTTCAGGAGGTGGGAATTGGGTGGTACAGGGGTATCCCAAATATGGTATTCGCGCTGGTTCAGATGGATCCGCAGATAAGATTTGGTGTCTACCTCCATTTCCTGATAGTTATTATGCAGATTCGGCAATCGGTCCCCTCGCGACTGAGGATACGACAAACAACACAAACAGAACATGGACGAGCGGGAAAGCCCCTACGTGGGCACAGTACCCAACAGGTGAACCGGGTGCACCGTTGTCCGGAACCGCATTCAAGGGTGGTGAAAGCGACAGCATCAACCAGTGGAAGTACCAGCTCGTGTACAAGAAAGACCCGTCGGATGCCGAGCGAGTGAATCCAAAATCGACGTGGTGGAATTCGACGACAAACATGCCCAAAAAGATTTGGGACACGACCTATCTCCGTCAGTACTTTACGGATTCTCGGATCGGCGAAATGCGCCAATACTACTGTCGCATAGCTTTTACAGGACGCATCAAGGACAACAAGAAGCCTTTCGACCAGCTGTGTTACGGGTACATGTCGGTTGATCTGGAAAAGTACACAGTGCTTCCCATGACAGTCATGGCGCGCACTACACGCATGACAGTTGCCCGTAAGTGTCCTACAGGACAAAAAGAAGTAGCTGGAGGTACATGCGTCGCATGTACGCCCGCTGAAATCGTGACGATCGGTGGTCCGTGTACGACATATTGCTTAGCGGGTCAAACAATGGGAATCGGAGGAACGTGTGTCCCGTGTCCAAATGGGTCGTATTCATCTGCTGGTGGTCTATGCGCGGGGTGTCCAGGGGGTCAAAGATCAACAAACGGTGGACCTTGTACGAATTGTCCGGCGGGTCAATATTCTGTATCAGGTAGTGCATGCACACCGTGTGGAGCGGGGACGTACTCATCAGCGGGAAGCTCTTTCTGTCAACCATGTGGAGAGGGGACGTACTCATCAGCGATCGGTGCGACGTCGTGTACAGCTTGTGGAGCGGGGACGTACTCTACTACAACTGGTGCGACATCAGATACGTCGTGTACACCATGTGGAGCGGGGACGTACTCTACGACAACTGGTGCGACATCAGATACGTTGTGTACACCATGTGGAGCGGGGACGTACTCTACGACAACTGGTGCAGTGTCGTGTACACCTTGTCCAGCGGGTAAAAGTTCCACGCCTGGAAACACTTCATGTGACATCACTTGTTCAGTTAATCAGTATTCAACAGGTGGTAGTCCGTGTCAAGATTGCCCATCAGAAACCCCCCATTCACCTCCTGGAAGTACTTCAATTGCTGCATGCGATAAGTGCCGGGATGGTACATTTAATGTAAATGGAGTATGCACAGTCCTAGATTGTACACCCGGTACAACATATAATCGATTAGGTACACTCAACGCAGTGGCGGGTGAATATCCTAGTGGTATTATTTGTATAGGATGCCCCAATGGACAATATGCAAGTGGTGGTATATGTAATAAATGCCCGGATGGACAGTCTGCACCGTATACGAACAACTATACATGTACACCATGCAGCGCAGGAACAGGTACTAGTCAATATTCAAACGGGTCTTGTTGGGCATGTGGTTTTGGTCTGTATCCAGTCAATGGTATTTGTACTTATTGTTCGCCTGGTTATACTACAACAAGTGCAACTAGCTCTTCGTGTACCCCATGTGCAGCTGGCAAGTATTCAGTGACTACCACCGCTTCAATGGCTTCTGATCCGAACGGAGGCAGTTTTTCAGTATACGTTGCACCATCCCAGGTCTGTTCCAACTGTCTGACTGGTAAGAGTTCAACGTCTGGAAGTACGTCGTGTGGAATCACATGTCCAGCGGGTCAGAGCTCCGCAGGGGCGGGATGTACAAACTGCCTCGTGGGTCAGGTGTCTGTGTCCGGTGGGGCATGTACGGATTGTCTAGCGGGTACGACTTCTGTTGCTGCTGGGACGGTCTGTACAAATTGCCCAACAGATACATATAAACCAGCGGCTGGTGGGTCGTGTACACCCTGTCCGGCGAACACGAGTACAAACGGTGTAACAGCGGCTACGTCAATTAATCAATGTCAGGGTTGTCCAGCGGGTACGTACTCGGCCAGCGGTGGGTATTGTCTCAACTGTCCAGCGGGACAAAGTTCTACGAGCGGCGGGGCGTGTACAAATTGCCCAGCAGGTCAGACTTCTTATGGCGGTGGTCTCTGTGTCAATTGCCCAGCAGGTACGAGTTCCAATAACGGAGACAATTCATGTGCAAATTGTTCATCGGGTAAGAGTTCATTATCAGGCGGTGTCTGTACCGATTGCATAGCAGGCAAGTACTCGACGAAAGGTGTAATACCAAATGGACTGCCGTGGGCCGAATCAACATGGTTCCCCAACAGATCAACACCGGTAACATTTTCAACGGGTCAGTACACTCTGGTAGCTGGCACAACATACACTGAAACAGGACAGTTGTCTTATTCGACAGCATACGCCACGATGTGTGGTACGTGTTTAGCTGGTCGGTATTCTGCTGCTGGAAGCAGTTCATGTAGCACGTGTTTAGCTGGTCAGTACTCGGCGGCTGGAAGCGGTTCATGTAGTACGTGCGGTGCGGGCACGTACTCGGCGGCTGGAAGCGGTTCATGTAGTACATGCGGCGTGGGCACGTACTCGGTGGCTGGAAGCGGTTCGTGTACATCTTGTAATGCTGGAACATCCTCTTCAGCAACTGGAGCGACCTCGATCGCGACATGTCTACCATGTGGAGCGGGTACGTACTCGGATACGGCGGGAAGCAGTTCGTGTACATCGTGTGGAGCGGGGAGGTACTCATCCGCAACTGGAGCGACGTCGAGCACGACGTGTACAGCTTGTGCCGCTGGTAAGTACTCATCAACAGTTGGAGCGACGTCGATCGCGACATGTCTAACATGTCCAATTAATACAGTCTCGGCGCCAGGAAGCTCTTCGTGTGCCTTTGCATGTGGAGCGGGTTCGTACGCGACGGGACCAGGTACATGTACCAATTGTGACGCTGGTAAGTACTCATCAACAGTTGGAGCGACGTCGATCGCGACGTGTCTAACATGTGGAGCGGGCACGAAATCGTCGGCTGGAAGTAGCTCGTGCACAACGTGTGATTCGGGTCAGTACTCAGCGGCGGGAAGCTCTTCGTGTACAAATTGTGGACCGGGCAAGGCGTCATCGGCTGGAAGTGGTTCGTGTATAACATGTGATGCGGGTCAGTACTCTCCTGGCGTCTCTGGAAGCTCGATGTGCGGCATGTGTCCAGCAGGTACGTACTCTCTGGTAGGAAGCGGTTCGTGTACAGACTGTGTAGCGGGTAAATACTCGTCGAACCAGGGAAGCGGTTCGTGTAGCACGTGTTTAGCTGGTCAGTTCTCGAACGTAAAAAGTACTTCGTGTAGCACATGCGGTGCAGGTACGTACTCGGCGGCTGGAAGCGGGTCGTGTACAAACTGTTTAGCGGGTCAGTACTCAGCGGCTGGAGGAGGGTCATGCAGCACATGTGGAGCAGGTACGTACTCAGTGGCTGCAAGCGGCTCGTGTACAGGCTGTAGTCCGGGTACGTACTCGGCGACGGCTGGAAGCGGTTCATGTACCAACTGTGTCGCGGGTAAGTACTCGACAACGTCTAGTGCGACGTCGATATCCACATGTCTAACGTGTGGAGCAGATACGTACTCGGTGGCTGGAAGCAGGTCATGCACCACGTGTGGAGCTGGTTCGTACTCGTTAGCTGGAAGTAGTTCGTGTAGCCAGCAGAACTACACATGTATGTATTGGAACACTAAAACAGCATCATCAGTTCCACTGAGTGGTGTCACAATTGCAGCTGGAGGAACAGAAGAGGCTTGTAAAAGACATTGTTGGCTTTATTCTTCGTGCACGTATTTTACATTTCAGGGAGCTCCGTACAACTACTGTAAACTATATCAGGGAACTGTTAGCTATCAAGGTACAACTACTGCCATGAATTTTTGTTACAAGTCGTAATTTTTTTGTTCCGCTACAGTAATGAACTTCACGAGTCGGCAGATCAACATCGGGATTATCGCTTTGATAGTTCTGGTGGTGCTTACCCTGATTGTTGTTCGGTACCGTTCTCGGTCAAAGTTCGTGTACCCAGTCCCAGCAGGGACGCCATCAGACGCAGCAGACACAGCATTTTCAGCAAGTCTGGGTACATGTCAGGACACATATAACCGGGATTTGATCGCTGCCCGAGGTGACGCAGCCCAGATTTTGGCTGCTGATAGTTCTCGAGCTACATGTATCACAAACGCATCAGGTACTTTTGTAAGAACAAAGTGTACGTGGAGCGACGGTACGGTACCCACAGCAGGTACAACAGAAAAGGCGCAGTACGACGCCTACCAGACGAATCTCACAACTGTCCAGCAAGGATATGTCACGGCTCAGCGTCTGGCGACGACAACGAACGACACGATGAACCTGAATGCTGCGCGCAAGGCTGACTTGTCGGGTGCAACTCGCAAGTACATTGCCAGCGTCTGCCCAGCCTTTTACAAACCGTCCACTGGCACGGACCTGACGCCGACGTACGTTGCATGGTCCACAGGTGAAACGGTCACGAACGGTTTCAAGCCGAGCGCCGTCGGTACGACGATGGCTGCGATCACAGCATGGGCTGACTACGCCGCGACGACATACTCCGTTACAGAATACTTCAAATCGGCGGTACCATCCGGAACGTCACTGGCTGGTATCAAGCTTTCGACCGTCGTTGGTCTTGCAGTAGGCGATGCCGTCCAGATGATTTACCAGGCACCAGTTACAGTCACGGGCGGCGTCGAGTCCACACCAGTCTACGGTAATGCCACCGGCACGATCGCATCGATCGACGCCGCGAACAACGCCATCACGGTCACTCTGGCTGCTGCAGTTGCAGGTGGTATCGTTCTCACATCAGGCACGCTCATCGCCAAGCCCCTGATTTCAACCAGCGCGAAGTGGAAGATGACCGGTGGCACGACGACGCCAAACTGGAAGCTCGCACGCGACGCTGGACCAGGAACGGTTCCTCAGCCAGCATGGTCCACAGCAGCCTAAAGTGGAGATCTAACAAATGTCCAAAAATCAGATAGACTTACTACTCTGTATGAAGCAGAATTTATCAAATATCTACTCGCTGCATTGTTGTTGGCTGTTTTCAAAGTATTAAACTGAGTATCTGACACAGGGGCAGCCCCCGGTGGGTCAGATTCGTCCAACATAAAGTTGGAACCATCTGGTTTCGTGATAAACTTTATTACAGAACCCTGCCAATAACTTACAGATGCGGCTCTTGAATAAAACTCACCGGCATTAGAAGGTTCCATTACAAAAATACATTTATTGTAGTCCTGTGAGTACATGGCGGACCCATCAACAAGAGTACTACGTACCAATCCAGGTTTACTCGAGCTAACCCATCTTCCGTCGTTACTGTAATAAATAACCTTCAGAAATTTACCAGACTCTGTATCCATGAAAACGAACCCATTTGTCACATACGGTACCGTGATTGCACTGAATTTTTTCGCTGACCAGGAGGTTGTTTGAACACCAGTTGTCTGTCCTAGAAAATGAAGATATGCTTCTGCATATCCAAAAACAGCATTTCCATATCCATCGTCTGAATAATGCTCAACATTCGTATATGTGAAAATGTAAAATTGATCAGTTGTACCTATGGCAGGTACGAATAAACATTTTTCTTGGTATGGAAGAGCACCTGCGTAGGAAGCCGGTTGGGGAACAGCCTGTGAAATGGTGTAATACTTACCAATTGTGAGATCAACGTGGTCAGCGTCTCCGTACACCGGATCAACCTGATAGTTTAATTCGGTTATTGCTGCACCTGCATTTCCCGTGTTTACAGAAACATCGAGTTCATTCGTCACTGTAAACCCACTTCTATTAAATGACCGCGGTGGGCAGAATGAACATGCGTCGAGATCGTTCGTGGAAAACTTTTGAATGTCCGGAACGTTATTGATGATGCGTGCAACTTCCGTGTTGCACGCTGTTGCATTTTTACACCAATGACCCTGATTACCGAAAAACGATCCATCTGGGTTTGATCCAGCAGCTACATCTGTTATCGAACGTTTCTCAAATGCATGTTTATTGTCCGATATTTCATATGTGTCCGTGTTCGCAAAGAGCTCGCACTGAGATAAGATACCAGACGAACGAGCTGAAAAGTTGAACCCCGCGCATGAACTCAACAAATCACATTGGGCTGCGCATTCCTCCTCGTTACGAGCGGACGGTGTCGATATAGGTGGCCCCCCGATCGGGGGGTCCAGAAGACTGTACCCAGCGGGCTGGACGAACATCGTCGGAATCGTCGCTTGTTTGTACGTAGTGGTACCGTCTGATGCGGTGGTTGCATCCTTTTTTACGAGCACGACGGCATTTTCCGTACTCGTTTTGTACGTGTCGAGGACGTAGCTCGTGTCGAACGCTTGTTGAGCCTGGTCTGCAAAAAAGTCATACCCGATGTATTTACACGCCGAGTATCCATCGCAATCTGCAATTGCAGTTTGGAGAGTTGTCGGTAAGGACTGAACAGGAACAGGCGTTGGTGCTGGACGGATGTCTGCTGGTAACGGTTGTGTGACTGACGTGTTGAGGATTTCACACATCGCTGTATCCGTCAGCGATATCCCAGAAGGACACGCAGCCATATAAATAACACCGTAATTTTTTTCGTTCTATATTTCAATGGGTTCTCTGGACGTTATAGGCAAACTTATCAGTGTAGCAATCGTGATGCTTATTCTCTATATGGTTATATCAGGCGGTGTCACACTCGCCTACTATACACGTCTGGGTCAGGGTGAGACTGACGGGTTTTGGTACCAGCCCCGTCAGAAGTGGATTCCCAAGTCCTGGCTGAAATGGGCTGGGTACCCTGCTGTGTTTGCAAACACCGCACAGATCAACGTCACGAACATGTCGGTTCTGAAAACAGTGTCCGGTACCGAGAAACAATGCATGCTCGCATGCGACGCTGAGAATGACCGTACGAGCACGAAGTGTGTCGGGTTCGTGTACGAGAAGACGGCGTCGGCAAATACGTGCTATTTGGCGACGACGATGGATGGTCTCTTGGCAAACACGACAACCAGTAACGTCGTGTACTTTATTTCCGGTCTCGACACGGCAAAACAGTTTTACTTGAATGCAGGCAAGTCTATGTCGACTGCAGGGTATTCAACTGTGTCCACGACTTCACTCAATGCATGTGCATCGAATTGTGCGTCGAATGTGCTGTGCAACGGTTTTACATTTAGTGGTTCTTCGTGTGCCTTGTATTCCAACATGGATGAGACGAAGTTTGTCACACAGACTGGCATTGACAGTTATCCAAAGAAGGACCATCAGCCATTGACATCGGTCGACATCACGTATTGGAAGAACTAGATTTCGGCATCAACATCGGAAGCACAAACATAACAAGTGCTATTATTGCTATGATGAATATTATTGTACCTATCCCCAGATCAGCTACACCACTCGCGGCATTCTTGACTATATCCGCCGTTCCCTTCACGGTGTCCTTCACGGTCTGATTCAACTGAGCGTCAAAAGATGTGCGAATGATGGCATATCCTTTGTCTTTTAGGTTTATTTTAGAAGTGTCAGATATACCAGCTTCAACTTTGAACTCGTGATCCCCCTTGATCTTTGTAGGTTTGATATTCTTTTTTCCGTCAAGCTGAGTCAGTGATGAATCATACCATTCCAACTCATCATCCTTGAGAATTCGAACGGCAGTTTTTATTCCACCGGGGTGACCGACACTTTCAACCTCCCATACAACGGCAACCTGCGTGGGTGTACCTTGCAGAAATGAAGGTACCCAGTTAGGAGAATCACCTTCGCCCTTGATTGTTTTGAAACGAACTTTAGCACCATCAGACGCCAGAAATTTAGCGAGCGCCGTAGCTACGATAGCGACAACGACCGCAGCTGCGATACCAGCTGCAGCCCATTTTTTCATATTGTCAATGGT
>Ga0315284_10016180_pt1 | contig 10589 bp, 22 predicted proteins | sample YL17G09_16_MG_FD_203696 | JGI IMG/M metagenome (GOLD analysis project Ga0315284, IMG submission 203696) | Sediment microbial communities from Yellowstone Lake, YNP, Wyoming, USA - YL17G09_16 | ecosystem: Environmental > Aquatic > Freshwater > Lake > Sediment | place: USA: Wyoming | collected...
AGCCCACGAGCCCTGCTGCCGGGTCGCTGGCGCAGGTGATCCAGGCCCTGCAGAAGCTGCCGCCCCAGGCCGACGACTACATGATCCGCAACGCCGTGGCGGAGGTCCTGTCCAGGGCACGTGCCCAGCTCTACTACCCGCACACGAGGAGGTAGCTCGTGCCCTACACCGTCGCCGAACTCTCGCGCTACGGCTTCCTCGGCGAGGACGCCGACGAGACGCCGACGGTGAAGGCCCTGCCCTGGGACATTGACAAGCCGGCGCCGCCTCCGTCAGCTGGCGAGATCAGCGAGAAGCGGTGGAACATGGCCGCGACCGTGATCGGCGTCGTCGGCGGCATGCTCGGGATCGTGCTCAGCTACCGGGCGTTCAGCAGCGGCAAGGGCGGCTGACGTGACCGCTGGCGAGACGACCTGCGCTCGCTGCCAGGTCGTGATCGCGCCAGACCAGGTCGCCGCCACGCTGTTCGGGCGACACCTATGCGCGCCCTGCTACGGCTCATGGGTCGACTGGGGCGCAACCGCCTTCCGGATCTTCCTGGGTGAGACGCTTGCCTTCAGCATGCCGCCGGAGCAGGCGAAGGGCGACCCGCCACCGCTTGGCTGAACGTGTAGCTCGGCGCGGCAGCCTCGGCCTTGGCCTCGACGGCCGCGAGCTGCTCACGCGAGGTCGTCGGCACGTCACCGGTCTTGTTCGTCATGCGCCGCGGACTCGACAGATCGACGCTCATTCGACCCTCTCCTGCTTGTGTGTGGGCCCACGCGGGCGCAGCGCCTCCTCGTGCCGCTCGCGCCACGACGCGAGGCCGCACGTCAGGCGTTCGATCTCGTCCAGCAGCTCCAGCACGACCGACGGCGGGACGGCGTGCAGGTAGTCCGAGACGACGTGGTAGTTCGCGTCCCACGGCTTTGCCCGCCGGTAGCCTCCTGATCGACGGAAAACATAGTTGCCCGGCAGAAGATTCTTGAACGGCCCGGATCCAAACATCATCTGACGCGCAGGGCCGGTCGAGCCTACGCAGACGATGCTTAGGCAGAAGTCGTGCTTGATGTTTCGGCGCGCCGCGTGCAAACTCCTGTAACATGCGGAGCCAAAGACCGAACAAGGACCGAAAAAAGCGGAGCCCGAGGGTCAAGCAGATGAAGCCGAGCGAGCTGCTGTGTGGAGACCTCTTTGCTGGAGCAGGCGGCCTGTCCGCCGGATTCCACTTGGAAGGCTTCAACTCCGTCTTCTTCAACGAAATCGACGAGGACGCCTCGGCTACGTTCAGATTCAACTTCCCGACCGTTCATCCATTTGTCGAGCCCATCGAGAACCTTACTGCTGAACGCGTCCGTGGCGAATCAGGGCTCGGATCGCGTGAACTTGACGTGATGGTTGGAGGACCACCATGCCAAGGATTCAGCATCAATGCGCCGATCAGAACCGAGAGCGATCCGCGCAACCACCTGTTCAGGCATTACGTCAGGTTAGTCTTGGAAGGCTTGAGGCCGAAGTTCATCGTTTTTGAAAATGTGCCGGGCCTCATTTCGCATGAAGATGGCAAGACTCTCCAGAACGTCATCCAAGCGTTCGGAGATGCGGGCTATGAGGTCACGTTCAAGGTGCTCAACGCCGCGCATTACGGAGTCCCCGAGGAGCGATGGCGGCTCATCATCCTTGGAACGCGACTCAATGGCGTCGTTCCAACGCTCCCGACTCCCGAGCATTTCAGTCTCCAGCGCCCGAACTTCACCGGAGGGCGCCAGCACACGTTCGCGGAGGCCATCGGCAAGCCGAAGCCGGACATGTACTCGACGGGGTTGCTCCTGCCGCCCGTCACCGTGGGCGAGGCGATGAGTGACCTACCGTCCATTCCGACAGGCGGTGGCGATGACGAGACAGGTTACGTCTCACCTCCGCGCGAAGGTCCAGGCGGCGACTACCAGAGGAAGATGCGGACGCTTCGCGACGGCACGTCGTCTGAGGTTGTCTTCGATCACGTCTGCGCGAACCTAGCTGACGTCAACCTCCGGCGCATTGAATACGTGAAGCCCGGCGGGTCGTGGCGCGACATCCCGCACGAGCTTCTGCCGAAGGGGATGCAACGTGCTCGCCGAAGTGACCACACCCGACGCTACGGTAGACTGGATCCCAAGACGACGTCTGGCACGATCCTGACGAAGTGCGATCCGCACTGGGGCACCGTCATTCACTACAAGGACGACCGCATCATCAGCGTTCGCGAGGCGGCTAGGATCCAATCCTTTCCCGATTGGTTCCGGTTCGTGGGAGGGCCGAGGCTCGCCAAGTACCGCCAGGTAGGGAACGCCGTACCTCCTCTCATGGCGCGTGCCATCGCGCGACACATCAAGGGTCTCATGGGAAGGACCGCGAGCGTGCGCGACCTCGCCATCGCCGCGAGCTAATCTTCTCTGGCCTCGCGAACCGAAGGGATCGGTAGCGAGGAATCCCATGCCGCCCGGCAACTCCAATCCGCTCGGTGAAGTATTCGGCTTCCCGACCGACAACGTGACTTCTCTGGCGCAGAAGCACCGGAGCGAGCGCCTGTGCCCGTTCCAGGGCGCAGCCTGCACGAAGGGAAAGCGCGAGGATCCACTCGGCGTCTGTAGCGACAAGACGGCAAACGAGTATCGCCTGCGACTCGTCGAGGGTAAGACGCGGTTCACTGAGTTCAACGCGACGCTCGAAGCCATCGTCACGCCGCCGCCGATCAACTTGGCGGCGTTTCAGCGTCGGCTTGAAGACGCCATGAAGAAGCGAGCCGCGCGCGCCAAGTAGATTGCGCCGCGCGCGCGGTAAGGACTCGTCGGGCAGAAATCGCTCCTGCCCTACGGGTCAGCTAGGATGATGTCCTGCCGGGCAAAGCCGCGTCCCACTCGTCGCACCAGGTGTATGCAGCCTCGGTCTTCGCCGCCCGCTCGGTGAGGCGCCGCAGCTCGGCGCGGTCTTCATGGCTCACGACCTGTCCCTCCCCACGGTCACGATCTCGGCCCTGATCCCGAGCTTCTCCGCTTCGCGGATCGTGTAGGCCGTGCCGCCGGTCTTGCGCCCGTCCGTGAACGCGAGCAGCAGCGAGTGCTGGTCGTTCTTGCGGGCCCGGTTGACGGCGGCGGCGCGCTCGAGCATGACGTCGTTGCGCTGCAGGTAGGCGGATCGGCCCTGCGGCAGGCCCAGCTCGCGGACGACGTGCGCGTGGTAGCGGATCGCCCGCTGCGCCTCTGCCGGCTGGTGCCTGAGCGTGAACGGCACGACCACCACACGCTGCGGCGGACCGTGTGGGTTGTACTCGCCCGCCGCGATCAGGGCCTCGGTGTCCACGCCGAGCGCGCCGCCGAAGACCATGACCGAGGCCGCGCCGCACACGGCCTGCACGCGCTCGGCGACCAGGTGGTGCGAGTTCGGGTGCAGCTCGCGGATCCCGGTGATCACGACGACGTCGTTCATGGTTCCGCCTCGCCTGGCACGATCCAGCCCTTCTCCTTCGCGCACGTCGGGCAAACCAACCTCGTCATGTGATCTTGTGCCAGGTCAGCGTTCGGTTGGCTTGGCCTGCACTGGCCGGTCTGACAGAGAATCTGTCCAACGCGCTCCGCTGTCGGAGGGACTATCGTCCCCGCCCGCGCACCGCGGAGCACATGCGGGCAGACGGTGTAGCCAGGAGCTGGCGCGTGGAGGTGGCAGGACACGTACGGGTAGAGCGGCTCCGGCTCCTGCTCCGGATCAGGCTCCGGCTCCGGCTCCGGCTCCGGCTGCACCGTGGCCTCGACGTAGGCCGTGGTCGGCGAGATCGTGACGGGGTCGTCCTGGCCCTGCGGCATGGAGAGCGCGCCGACGAGATCCTGAACCGCCTGGGTGCAGAGCGGGCACAGGTGCCACACCTTCAGGCCGCCTCCAGACCAGCCTTCTCCTGCCGCCCGAATCGAGAGTTGCGTCAAGCTCCACGCCACCGGCGGCATGCCGCCATGGGCCCCTTCTTCGACGTGCTTCAGCCCGCACCTGTCGCAGAGCGATTCGGTCAGTACGCGCGTACCCACTGTCAGAACCTCTCTCCGCGTGGCGGGTGCTCGGGCGGCGGTGCGTCGTAGCTGTTGACAACCTGCTCGACCGACGGCGTGCGCTTCATGAACTCGGCGTGCCGGGCCAGGGCCGCAGCGCGCACGGCCGGCGGCACGACCTCCTCGCGGAGCACGACGAGCCTGGCCTGCTCGTCCGGCGTCAGCGGCTTGTCCTGCACGCCGCGCCAGCACGCCGCGCACAGGTTCTCGCGCTTGGAGAACTCGGTGTAGAACTCGACCGAGCACCACTCGGGCACGAGGCCCGTGCCCGACCCTCCCGGCCCGCCACAGCGCATGCACGGGGTCTGGCCTCGCCGCAGGAGCCAGCCGTTGCCGGGCCCGACGACCGGGATCACGTCCGCGGTCCTTGAGGTGAACCCGACGCACCACGGACACCCGACGCACCACGGACACCGCTCGTAGGCGTGCAGCCAGTAGCCGTGCTGGCACTTGGGTGCCTCGTCGGACCCGTCGATCGAGCGTGGCATGGGCATGGCTACCTCTTGGGCTTCCTGGCGCGAACGCGACTGCGCCTGACGACGCGCACACGCCTGTCGAACTGGAAGTTCGGGGCGCAGGCTACGACCTGCTGGATCTCGCCCTTGTAGGTCGCTGCGCCGTGTGCGCGAATCCTGCGCGCGACCTCGCCCAGGTAGGCGCCCGTGAGCTTGGCTGCGGCGCACCGCTTGACCACGTCCTTGAACATGGGCGGCGTCAGGCCGGCTGCTGCCGGGCCTCCTTCGCCCAGGTAGTGCGTCAGGATCTTCTCGGTCACCCGTGGTGACGGACGCTTGACCGTCAGGATCTCGTCCACACGGCCGGGTCGCATGCCGGAGAAGTAGCGGGCGCCGTCTTCGTCCTCACCGTGACGCGAGTCGAGCATGTACGTCAGGATCGCGAGCTTGACCCTCCCGCGCAGGCTCTCGAGGAAGTCGAGCATGGTCTCGGTCCCGTTGTGGTCGTCGTAGACCATGGACCCGACGTCGTCCACGAGGAGCACGTCCGGAGAGGCCATGGAGATCGCGTCCAGCAGGTCGTTGACGGGCAGCGTCCGAAGGACGCGGCTCGACACCTTGAGCGTCCGCTTGGTCCCCAGGCCCAGCTCGCGCGCGACCAGGCGGCCGAGCGTGCTCTTCCCGCTGCCCGTCCCGCCAATGAGCATGATCGTCCTGGTCCCGTCGCCCTCATGCCGGCGCACGCGGTTCACGTACCAGTCCAGGCCGGGTTCGCCAATGAACACGCCAGGCGGCTCCATGGGCACGATCCGCAGGGCACGGTCGTTCGTCCGTTGGCCGCCGGCGAGGCTCAGGCCGCTGATCCCGAGCATGAGGTCCGTGCCGCCCTTCCAGACGGTGTCGCTGACCGCCGCGGCCATGGCCTCCTTGCCTCCCGGCCGCAGGAACGGGCCTTCGGACAGCGTGTCGCCCGTGTAGATCGCTGCGACCAGGCGCTCGCACCAGTAGACGATCCTCCGGCCTTGGCCCTTGCGTCCGCCCTCCTCGGCCTCGCCGTCGACGTAGTCCTGCTCGTGCGGGAGCCCGGACGCGTAGAGCGTGCGGACCATGAAGCGCGAGAACGCACTGTCGTCGGTCAGCTGGTATCCGGCGGCCTCGAGCTGCTCGGTCGCGGTCTGCGACTCGAAGAGCGCGGAGAGCACCCGGTTCGCGATCGAGGCCGCGGCCAGGGCCTTCGTCGGCAGGCCGCCGTCAGCGGCGCGGTAGACGTCGTTCAGCAGGCCGTCCGCGGTCCCGAGCCAGCCCGTGAAGGTCTGCGCTGCCGAGCGGATCTTGCGGACGGTGTCAGGGTCCATGCTCACGCGCTTCCTCCATACGCCTTGACCCGCAGGTAGGCCGTCGAGCCCTTCATGGACACGGTCCACGCTCGCTGCTGGACCTCGTAGCTCTCGCCGCCGACGGAGATCACGTCCCCTGGGACCGGGACCGTGTCCAGCCACGTCTCGATCAACCGCTTCATGCCCGGGAGCACGTCGATCCGCACCCTGGTCCCGCTGGGGGCCGGAGGTTGCGGGGCTGCCTGGCCCGCGGCGCGCCTGGCCTGGAGGCCCAGGTCCACCAGCTGCACGAGCGCGGCCTCCTGGGACTGCCCGCTCGCCGCGGCTGCCGTCACGCGCTCGAGGACCTTGCCGTCGATCGCGACGAACCTCGGCTTGAACCGAGCTTCGGCCTGGGACTGGATCCCGAGGTCCAGCAGCGCGAGGAGCGTGTCCCGGTAGTCAACGCCGCCCTCGCGGGACAGCTCCAGCACCTCGTTCCACAGCCCGATCGGCATTTCGATCCGCCGCGGGATCATGCCGCCGGCGGCCTGCCGTTCGGGCTTCGCCTTCTCGGCCGGCAGGGTCTCGACCCGGTCCTCGTCGCTCAGCTCGTCCTCGTTCATTCGAGGCCACAGTCGTCACCGAGCACGAGCCCGGACAGCGACTCGGTCCAGGCTGCGGCGCCGAGGAGCCTGTTCGCCAGTCGGCGGGCCTGCCGCGGCGTCAGGTCCACGCACGAGGCCGTGTCGCCACAGGACGAGATCACGCGCATGCCGACGAGGCACCGGCTGTCCTGCACCGTGACGCGGAAGTGCGAGCCGCCCTCCGTGACGAGATCGCTCCCGCTCACGTCGGCCCGCCCTTGCGGCACACGAGCGCGCCGGAAACGTGACGCGCGCCCGCGGCGTCCATGACGCGGACCATGCCGGGCTTGATCGGCTCGTTGCACGTGAGGCACGTGTCCCGGTCGACGACGAGCGCCGCGCCGGCCGCGTCGCAGCGCGCGACCAGGCTCGTGTCTCCGGAGGCCTCTGCGTCCATGCGGCACCTGGCGAGCGCGGCCACCGCCTCCGTCAGGCTGTCGGGCGCCAAGGCGCTTGGCTCCTTGCGGCTACGCCTCTTCGCCACCGTCGGCCTCCTCGTCCTCACCGTCGCCCTCACCGTCCTCACCGTCCTCACCGTCTTCGCCTTCACCGTCCTCGTCCTCGTCCTCGTCCTCGTCCGGCTCCAGCTCCGCGAGGATCTCGTCGGCGTGGAGGATCGCCGTCAGGGCGAACGCGCGGGCCTTCGCGATCGCGTGCTGGGCCTGCTCGCGTGACAGGTTCGAGCCATGCGACGCGAACCACACGAACAGCTTGTTCGCCGCGTCTGCAGCTCCGGCCGCGTTGGCGGCCAGGGACTCGGCCGCCACCAGCGGGTCGAGCCCCTCCCTCACGTTGATCATGCCGGGCTCGTCTCCGTCCACTTCGATCCCCACTAGACCTCCACTTCCTTGCCGTTTGGCTCGATTGACGCTTCTTTGAGCCCCTTGACCACCAGGTTCATGGCCGCGCTCGATCGCGTCCAGTTCCCGCCCGGGGCCGTCGCCTTGAGCTGCGCGACGTATCCGTCGAGCCGCAACATGAGAGCGGCCGGACAACGAAAGCTGACAACCGAGGGTTTCGTGTGCCGCTTGTTCTTCGTTGTCATGGTCGGGTAGTATACGCGTGCTGACAGACAGCGCCAAGCGGCGACTGGAGTCGGTGAAGAGGAGAGGCGCATGGCGAAGCGGAAGAGCAAGGGCGGCCGGAAGCCAGGCCACTGGCAGGCCGGCCTCAGCGGGGAGAAGCTGCGTGCCTGGCGCGAGCAGGCCACGTGAGCGACGAGTCGGCTGGATACGCATACGAAGGGACGGAGAAGTTACTGGAGTGGGTAAGCGAAACGCTAGCAGAGGCCGTGAAGAACCTGGATCATGGCCAGAGTGGGGGCGTCACCGTCGCCTACGCACGAGATCCAGGTGATTCCGAGGCCTATGCCGTCGTCACCGACGAGACCATGGGCGACGTGCATATTGCCAGCGTCCATGACGGCATTGGGGACGGTCCGCCTCTCTCGATGGTCCTGTCTAGTCCGGCTGGGCGGCGGGCTGTGAGTCGCGCGATTGCTCGCATGGACAAGCTGGCAGCAGACGAAGGCAAGCTGTGCAGAGACGTATGCGACGCTGCAGAGAGGGACATATTCGGGGACGTGCCTGCGTGCGAGAAGCCCAGGCTCCATGACGGAGACCATTCAGACGGACGCGTTGTGTGGAGGTTGGGCACGCCGAGGTGGAGTCCGGACACGCCGAAGGGCGCTGCGCCGTGACCGAGCCGCACCCGGACGACGTCATGCGCGAGGCCTTCAAGGGCGCCGGCTTCAATCCCGACGTCACGACGCCGGCGAACCTGTGGCGGCTCCTGCTGCCCGAGATCGAGCGCATGGAGGCCAGCTCGACGTTGGCGAACGGCCGGATCGACGAGGCCGCGATCTCCAACACCGTGAAGGCCGTGGTCGAAGGGATCCTGGCCCGGCGGCGGTATGCGGCGGCCATGAAGGCCGCCGCGAAGAAGAAGGTGAAGCGAGCTGCGGCTGTGACCAAGGCCGCGGAGAAGCGGGAGTGGTCGTGAGCGACGCGGTGCCCGAGGTGTGGATGGTCTCGGACGACGAGGAGCACTGGCAGATCGCCGAGGAGTGGCCGACCCGCGAGGCTGCGCTCGCTGGCGCCGTAGAGGCGCTCCTGCAGTACGAGTACGACGACGTGCGCGAGCCAGGCTCGACCTACTGGATCGGGCAGCAGGTGTCCTGCCCGGTCAACACCGAGCTGTGGGGCGAGTGGATCGTCGAGCGGCTCGGAGAGGACGCTTCCGAGGAGGTCGGTGATTCTGCGGCCGACTGGCCGAAGGCGAGCAAGGCCCAGGTCGCGGACCTGACGGAGCGCGTGCGCGCGGCCGTGAACGCATGGATCGAGGCGCACGACCTCCAGCCGACCTTCTACGCGATCCGGTCGGTCACCGAGCACGAGTTCCCGGAGCCTGGCGAGTGACCGGGCTTCCGAACACACGGGTCAGGCTCCTCGAGATCAAGCGCAGCCGGATCAAGGGCAAGAAGTGGACGGCCGTCTTCATGAACGAGGAGACAGGCCGTGAGAAGACGACGCACTTCGGCGCGACGGGCTACGAGGACTACACCATGCACCGCGACACTCTGCGGAAGGCGCGCTACCTTGAGCGCCACGGGCGTGGTCGCGAGGATTGGGGCGACCCGACGACACCCGGCGCATTGAGCCGCTGGATCCTCTGGAACAAGACGACGCTCTGGGCAAGCCTGGAAGACTTCAGGAGGAGGTTCGGGCTGTGAGGCCAACCAGTAGGAACAGCGGCGACTCCCGCCTCCGCGCTCTGGAAGTGCAGCTCAGGGCCTGTGCGAACAACGCAAAGGCGCTGGAGGAGATCATGCTCCGGGCCGCGCTGGCCGTGCAGGAGGAAGACCGTGGAGTTCACCCGGCCGTAGTCGGCTGCTGGATCAGGACGCTGAAGGTTATCCGCGAGGACATGGAGACGTGATCAGCGACCACCCGCTTCGCCTGATCGTGTCCATGGAGGGCAGCATGCTCACGACCGCTGACGTGGCCGCGGCCTTCGAGGAGATCGTGGAGCTGGGCAAGAGCGACGCCGTGATCCAGCACGAGACGGCGCGGAAGTGGGCCGCGAGGGCCGTCGTCTGCTACCGCCTGTTCGCGCAGACCGGCGCCGGCGCGTGGTTCAAGCGCGCCGAGGACTACAGCCACGAGGCGATCGAGCACGCGGCCTTCGCCGGAGACAGCTGCTCGACCCTCCTGCAGCTCAAGCGCGACCTCGAGCACGCGGCGCGAGACGCTGGCGTCTAGCGCGAGGTCGAGACCCCGCTCCTGTTCAGAATGTTCTTCACCGTCATGGCATGCCAGGCCCCGCCGTTCTTGGTCGGCCGTTGCTCGTGGTTGAGCATGAAGGCGATTTCCTTGAGCTTGTGTCCGACCTCGCGTAGGTGAATCATTCGCTTGATCGTCTCTACTTCTGCCGGAACGACCTGCACGATTTTGCGGCCGTTCTCGTCCAGTTCGTCGGTGTATTCGCAGCCGAGGCCAGGCCTGCCGATCTTGACTCCCTGGGCGATGAGGTGCGCCAGGGCCTCGCTTGTGCGTTCGGAGATCGTCTCGCGTTCCCACTGCGCGATCACCGTGAGCAGGTTGAGAACCATGCGCCCGGCCGCCGTCTTCGTGTTTACGGCTTCCTGCACGCAGAACAGGCTGAACTTCTCCTTGAAGTACCGCTCGATAAGGAACCCCATGTCGACTACGTTGCGCGTGAGCCTGTCGAGCTTGTGGACCAGGACCCCTTCAGCCTCTCCGCTGTCGAGCATGGCGAGGGCCTCGACTAGCGCAGGTCTGTCCAGAGACTTTCCGCTCACCAGCTCGGGCTCGACCTTGATCGCCACGATCTCCAGGTCGTAGAGCGAGGCATAGGACCTCATTTTGTCGGTCTGCACGTCCAGGCCGAGGCCCTCTTCGGGGCGCGGGCTCAAGCGCGCGTAGCCGACGACTTTCATGACCGCAGCCTTCGCGGCTTCCAGGAGACGCGCTGCTCTACGCTCTGCTGTGTCTTCCCGATCTTCACGAAGTCCGGCCAGGCTGGATTGATCACCACGTACACGAACCCCACGATCACCTCTCAGTGCTGTTATACGTTCCGCTGACGACGCTC
>Ga0315284_10016181_pt1 | contig 10589 bp, 5 predicted proteins | sample YL17G09_16_MG_FD_203696 | JGI IMG/M metagenome (GOLD analysis project Ga0315284, IMG submission 203696) | Sediment microbial communities from Yellowstone Lake, YNP, Wyoming, USA - YL17G09_16 | ecosystem: Environmental > Aquatic > Freshwater > Lake > Sediment | place: USA: Wyoming | collected...
GTTCCGCCTGCCAGTCATCATGCCGATTGTGGGTCGAGCGGAAAGGAGATATAATGGCGGCGAACGGAGGCCTTGTCATGAAGAGATCATCCTGGATCGTAATCGTTCTCATACTCGCTATCGCGGTCGCGCTCGTCGTCGTGAAGGCTGCCGGCAAACCGCGGCTTTCGGATGAAGATCAGATTCACGCCCTCCTCGTGAAGGGGCAGACCGCCATCAGGCACAAGGATTTGAAGGCCGCGATGTCGTGCATCTCTACGAGCTACTCGGACCGAAGCGGTTTCAAGTACGAGGAGCTGCGCGTTCAGGCGATTCAGGCGTTCCAGCAGGAGGGTAGATACGATTGCCTTCTGGAAAACACGACGATCAGCCTCGACCGAGATGCCGCTTCAGTGGACACCACGGTCACGATCTCGCTGGCGTCCGGTACGTCGCTGCACAAGGTGTTCTCAGAGCCGATCACGATTCATCTGGGGAAGGAACGATCCAGGCGTTGGCTGATACTCCCTGTGGAGAGATGGAAGATAGCCGGCATTGACGGCCTGCCGGTCGAATCCGCAGAGTGACTTGCCCACGGAGCGGTAGATCCAGCGAGTGTGACCGGGGAACAGGCGGGGTATCACTTACGTGGTTCTAAGAACCAAGTTCCAAGTTCCAAGTTCCAAGTTCCAGGTTCAAGGTTCAAGGTTGCGGAAGCCGGGTGCGGTCACCTCACCGGCACACGATCCGTCGGTCAAGCCGGACCGAGTTCCGCACCGGTAATAAGAGCATGGGACTGGCGGTTTGCTTTTTCGCTTTTGCGGGCGAACACCTGTTCGTATTTTGAACGCAGAATGGCCTTTGTGTCGAGTACCTGGTATAAATACCGGATTCGTGGCGATTCCTTGACAGGAAACCGAAGCGGAAGTATACTAGTATTGGATCGCGATGAAGGGGATTGGCTATTGCCGCGTCTGGGCAGAAAGCAAGGCGACGCCAGATTGGTCCGATCCGCTAAGGCGGGGCGAGACAGCAGGAGAATGCCCGGCAGCAAGCGAGGACTATTGTCAGCGCCCGCACTCCACGTTGTAGGAGGTCTGCTGTAACCCAGACGATTCTTGACGTCAGACGGTAGGTTTTTCGCAATACGAGCACTGTATAGCAACATCTTTCATATTCTTCAAGGAGAGGAAGCAATGAAGAAAGCAGCATTCATCACGGTGATGGCTCTGTCCATCATGGCCGCGATGTGCGTGTCAAACGGAGCATCGGCGGCGGAGTTCAGGGGCATTTGGATTGACGGATGGCATGCGGGAATGTGGACTCAGGGCGAGATAAATGCCATGATGGACGGCTACTGGGATGTGAACAATGTTTACCACAAGGGCGTGCGCGCCGGGAACTACAACGTGATCGTACCTCAGATGAGGAAGAAGGCGGACGCCCTCTACATCTCGCACTACGGCGGTCCCGACGGCACGGGCGAGCCCATGTATGGTGGCGTTCCCGCCGGCTTCGATCCCCTCGCGTACATGCTCGAGAAGGCTCACGGGTACGGGATGAAGGTATACCCGTGGCTCTGCACTCACAGATGTCCCACCACGACGAGCGACTGGATGTACTTGACGGCGCCGTACAACACCTGGTTCACGAAGAACTATGCGGGAGCCGTATATACCGCTGAAGGTTACTGGCTAGACCCCGGCGTTCCCGATGGCGAAGAGTACACTGTGAACGTCATACTGGACCTCGTGAAGAACTACGACATAGACGGCATCGAGTGGGACCGAATTCGCTACCCCACGACGGACTCGGGCTACAATGATATCGCCATTGCCCGATACCTGACTGAGTACCCCGGCTCCAGACCCGGAACGACTGATGCGAACTTCTCCAACTGGCGGCGCAGACAACTGAACGATTTCACGGCGAGGCTCTACGCCCAGATCATGGAGATCAAGCCTGAGATCAGCGTAGTCGCCAATGTCTTCGCGACGTACAGCGACGCGTACGGCGCTCGTTTCCAGGACTGGGATGCCTGGATGTCCAACAAGTGGCTGGACATCAATACGCCGATGAACTATACGAGCGACATCAACCTGTTCGACACGCGCCTGCAAGATGCGCTGAACAGGCGCTATGGAAGGTACGTCTATGACGGCCCCAGCCTCGGCTCCAACACACAGCCGGACCTGGCCACCCAGATAGGTCACTGCCGAAGCTACAACACGTCGAAGGGCTGTCCGTGGGGAGAGCAGACGTACAGCTACTACTACGCCACCACCGGCGCCGGTATCGGCTGGTTCGAGTACATAACTGCCTCCGCCAGCAGAGCATACTACGCCACCGACACCATACCCGCCATGACGTGGAAGGACACGCCGACGGCCGGCATCATCCTGGGCCGGGTGACCGACGCATCTCACCCGAATGACCCGGTCTACCACGACCGGATATACAACGCCACAGTGAATCTCACGGCTACGGGCATCAGCAGGAGCACCAAGACAGACGGGACAGGGTACTTCGTCTTCACGGAAGTAGTCCCCAAGCTGCCCGGCTCATGCTACACGATCACCATTTCGAAGAGCGGCTTCCAGACTCAGGCTTACACGGACCAGGCGATAGCGGCCGGCCAGGTGCTCCGAGCTGACTTCGAGCTGGGCGCCACAACCACGAAGACGGTGTCTTCTCCGGCGGGCACTGCGAACCCGGACTGGTCGCTGTTCAGCCTGCCGCTGCAGCCGGTAAACCCCGATCCCGTGGTGGTGCTCGCAGGAACCACGGTGGACGGCAATCTGTACAGATGGGACAGGGGCTCTCAGTCTCAGATCATGTATGATATGTGGGCACCGGGGCTGTTCGGGAACCTGATGGTAGACGAGGGTTACTGGCTCATGGTAGCAGCCCCATACACGATAAGCTACAGCGCGAATCGAGGCACCCCGGCGCGCAACACCTCTCTGCCGTCCGCAGGATGGAACATGGTAGGCTGTCCGTTCGAAAGAGAAGTCGAGTGGCAGGATATCATGGTAGTCAACGGGAGTCAGATGGTTCCGATCCGGAACGCGGCAAAGGATCCTGACAAGCAGTGGCTCAGCGCCACTGGATTCTGGTGGGATTCGGCGTCGCAGAGCCAGTACGATGTCGGTCTCGAAGAGGACTGGCCCAGTACGACCCACCTGAAGCCGTGGCACGGATACTGGCTGGAGAGCTATGTGAACAATCTGAAACTCCAGCTCAGGCTCTCGCCGCCGGAGTAGCCCAACACGGAGCATCCGAGAACGAGCATATTCGCGACCGGATGGCAACAATAGCGTTGCCGTCCGGTCGGTTGCATAGATCGGCCAGGAACGACATACCCGATTTGGAGGAACTGTATGAGAAGGCTTATCAGCATAGCGGCTATCCTTTGTGTGATCGCTCAGCCGATCCCGGCAACCGCATCGCAGGAAGTCATCGTGGACAATCCAAGCGCCACTTTCGTGGGCTCGTGGACTACTGCAACGAGCGCCACGGACAAATACGGCGCGGATTACCGGTACTGCAACCAGAGTACTTCGGGATCGAATACTGCCACCTATACGCCGAACATACCGACCACGGCGAGTGACTGGCAGGTGTACACCTGGTATCCCACGGTCTCTACGTCGTCTACGGCAACGCAGTTCAAGATCCAGCACGCCCTCGGCGAGACGACCGTCACAATCAGCCAGAGCGCTAACCGGGGCGTGTGGGTACTGCTCGGCACATACACGATGAATGCGGGCACCGGAAACTACGCTCGTATCACGAACTACCACGCCAGCAGTACGAGAAGGGCTATCGCGGATGGCATGCGTTTCTACTCAGCCACCGCCGGCGATACCACCCCGCCGGTCATCACCAACGTAGCTCAGACCCACGGCGCCACTTACGCCGTGATCACCTGGACGACGGACGAACCGGCCACGTCCCAGGTCGAGTATGGTCTGACCAACGGCTATGGCAGTCAGACCACCGAGGACGCTACTCTGGTTCTGAGCCACAGCGTACAGATAACTGGGCTGACTCCCGAGACGCCGTACCACTACCGTGTGAAGTCGAAGGATGCTGCCAACAACCTCAGGACTTCCGGCGACTACACTTTGATGACGAGTGCTCTGGTCGCAGAGTACAGAGCGGTCTGGGCAAACACCTGGAACAGTGGCATCCTGGGGTCGAGCCAGATCGCGACCGCCGTCAACGTTACCAGCGGGGCCAACTTCAACATCTTCATCCCCGAAGTGCGGAAGTGCGGTGATGCCTACTATAACTTCTCACCAGTCTACTGCGAGGCCTGTAAGGCAAACCATACCGAGCCGCGGGCTACAAATATAGTCGACGCATACCCGTATGATCCGCTCCAGGACATGATCACGAAGTTCCATGCCCTGGACATGAAAGTATTCGGATGGATGGTCGCGTACCGAATCTGGAATAGCGGCTGGGGAGCTGCTCCGGCGAACCATGTCTGGGCGGTGCATCCCGATTGGGTCATGAAGAGCAACACGGGCGCCATCCTGGATGGTACGAACTACAACCTCGACCCGGGCATTCCGGCCGTACAGGACTACATCTGCAAGGTCGCGGTAAGCCTGGTCAGCCATTACGATGTTGACGGCATCAACTGGGACTACATCCGCTATCCGGGCCTGTACTGGGGCTACAACGAGATCACCAAGCAGCGCTATTACGATGAGTACGACTACTATCCGCCTACTGTGAACACGGACCCGAACTGGCTCGCCTGGTGCGACTACAGAAGGCGGCAGGTCTCGGATCTGCTGAAGAAGGTCCAGCTCGAGACTATGGCCGTGAAGCCGCTGATCAACCACACAGTATGCACGGTCGGATGGTCGGGCGCTGATCCCAACACAAACTTCGCCGGCACTCGCCAGTACTCGGAGGTCTTCCAGGACACTGAGAACTGGATGGATGATCATATCATTGATACGAACATCCTGATGAACTATAAGCGCGAATACGATGTCGCTCAGGGTCCGGACTACGATCTCTGGACAACCTGGCTTGCGACAACGCAGGCGAGTTCCGGCCGGCACAGCATGGACGGCCAGGCATGCTACCTGAACTCGATAACCGACAGCATTCATCAGATGCAGGTGGCCAGAACCGCGGGTGTAGGCATCAACAACTACGACTACATCACCACGAACAAGGATGCCGCTCCCGCCACCGATTTCTTCAATGCGGTGAAGGCCGGCATCTACCAGGATCCGGCGCCTGTTCCCGACATGCCGTGGAAGACAAGCCCAACGACCGGGATCATCTTCGGCACCGTCACCGACGCCTCGAAGCCGAATGATCCGATCTACTTGAACTGGGTCTACAAGGCGACCGTACAGGTGACGGGCCCCGTGACGGAAAGCACTCTCACCGATGCGACCGGAACATATGGGTTCATGGACCTGCCTCCGGGCACGTACACGATCACGGTCTCGAAGACCGGTTTCTCGCCCCGGAGCTACACAGCCCAGACCGTGAATGCGGGCGACGTAGTCCGAGAGGACTTCGACCTGGGCATCATTACTCACTCATCGGTCGTCGGGGCGGTAAGCACCGGCTGGACGCTCTTCAGCCTTCCTTTGGAGCCTGTGAACCCGGATCCCGCTGTTGTGCTCGCCGGTACCAGAGTGGACGGCTACTTGATCAGGTGGGACAACCCCTCGCAGTCGCAGTACATGTACGACGTGTGGAACCCGAGCATATTCGGCAACCTGAACACGAGCGAGGGCTACTGGCTCATGGCTGACAGCCCGTACACCTTCAGCTATCAAGCCTTCGCCGGCTGTGCGGCGATGAGAGATGTCCCGCTGCCGTCCGCAGGATGGGCCATCGTCGGCTGTCCGTTCCTCACGAATGCGAAGTGGGAAGACATCATGGTCACGAACGGCGGGACGACCGTGGGCATGAGGACCGCTGCGAAGACGAACAACTGGCTGAGCGCGTTTGGATTCTGGTGGGATTCCGCGAGTCAGAGCCAGTATGACATAGGTCTTCCCGAGGACTGGCCGTCAGCCACTGAGATGCAGCCCTGGCATGGATATTGGGTCAACACATACGTGAACGACCTCACGCTCAGATTGAGGCAAGCCAAGGAATAGGAATTCCAGCCCGGAAGGAATTCGATAGAGTCAACGAAGTGCCCGGTGCTCATTCCGAGCCGGGCACTTCGTGCAGAACCAGGATTTTGGGGGAGACAATCAGATGAAACCAGCAGTTGTTCTATGCGCGGTCATGTTGAGCGCCGCATTAGCCGTGTCGGTTGCGTTCGGGGCCTCGGAAATCATCACTGACAACCCGAGTGCGTCGTTCGTCGAAACGTGGTCATCCGGCACTGGGTCAACCGACAAGTATGGATCCGACTACCGATTCATCCAGGTTTCTACGTCCGGAGTCGCGACCGCGACCTATACGCCGACTATCCCCGCTACATCCAGCGACTGGGCGGTCTACGTCTGGTACCCCCAGGGCACGAACAGGCCCACCCAGGCGCAGATCATCGTCCACCACGCCGGCGGAGACAGCATCTTCTATGTGAATCAGCAGACCGGCGGCGGAGCGTGGAACTTGCTCGGGACCTTCACGATGAACGCGGGGACGGCCAACTACGCGCGGGTCACGAACTACGGCTCCGAAACCACGAAGGTGGTGCTCGCCGACGCGTTTCGGTTCTACTCCGCATCCGGCGGCGGCCCGGATACCACTCCGCCCGTGATCTCCGGAGTAGGCGCGTCTCCAGGTTACGACTACGCGAATGTCTCCTGGACTACCGATGAACCCGCCACATCGCAGGTCGAGTACGGATTGACGACTTTGTACGGAAGCCAGACGACCAAGAACACCACCCTCGTGACCGGTCATTCGGTTCTGATCACCGGGCTTGCGCCGGGAACCATATACCACTACAGGGTGAAGTCCGAGGACTCGTCCGCGAACGCAGCTCAGTCCGGCGACTACACGTTCGCGACCCCCAGCACCCCGCCGTCGGGCGAGTTCCGCGCGTCATGGCTGGATGGCTGGGGAGAAGGCTTCCACAACGCGGGCGAAGTCACATCTATGATTGATCAACTCTACCAGAACAACTACAACGCCTTGGTGTTCGAAGCGCGAAAGCGCGCAGATGCGTGCTACGAGTCACACTACGAGAACAAGGACCCGAACATCGCGGCCGGTTTCGATCCGCTGGCGGACATGATCGCAAAGTGTCACGCCAGAGACATGGAGCTTCACGCCTGGCTGGTAGCATATCGCATCGCCAGCACTGCTGAGACGAACGCTCCTCCCATCTACTTCCAGCACAAGAACGATTGGTTGATGAAAGACAAGACCGGCGCGACGGCGAGCAACGGCTATTACCATTTCGACCCCGGAGTCCCCGGAGTCCCCGGCGTTCAGGACTACATCTGCAAGGTCGTGATGGACATCGTCAACAACTACGATGTGGACGGCATCAACTTCGACTATATCCGGTACCCCGGCGACACCTGGGGCTACAACGACTTCACAAAGCAGCGATTCTATAACGAATACGGCTACTATCCGCCCACGTCCAGCAGCGACACTCACTGGAGCACATGGTGCGACTACCGCAGGCAGCAGGTCACCGACCTGGTCAAGAAGTGCTACCTGGAGATCATGGCGGTCAAGCCGAACGTGAAGGTCTCGATATGCGGGATAACCTGGGGCGGGATCACCAATTTCACCGCGACGAGCTGTTATGCAGGCGTGTTCCAGGACTTCCGCAAGTGGATGCAGGATCACATGATTGACGTGTCCATGCCGATGAACTACAAGCGCGAGCACGATGCCACGCAGCAGCATGACTATCGGGACTGGACCGATTTTTGCGTCAACAATCGCTACGGACGGCATACCTACATTATCCAGGGATCGTACATGAACCTCATCAGCAATAGCCTGATCCAGCTCAACTACGCCCGGAACAACGGCGCGGACGGAATCTGCACCTATGACTACTGGAGCACGAACAGCGAGGGTCAGACGAAAGAGACCTTCTACAATGCGGTGAAGACGAATCTCTTCCCATCGAAGGTCAGCATCCCCGACATGCCGTGGAAGACCAATCCCACCACGGGCATCATCTTCGGCACCGTGACCGACGCCTCGAAGCCGAACGACTCGATCTACCAGAACTGGGTCTACAAAGCGACGGTCCAAGCCACTGGTCCCGTCACTCGATCCACTACTACCGACGGCACGGGCACATACGGGTTCATTGACCTGCCGCCTGGAACGTACAACATCAGCGTCTCGAAGACCGGATTCCCGACCAGGACATACTACGGCCAGACGATCGCGGCGGGAGATGTGCTCAGAGAGGACTTCGATCTCGGATACACGAGCGTCTCATCTCCGGGCGGTGCGACAAATCCACAATGGACGCTCCTCAGCCTGCCGCTCGATCCCGTGAACCCGGACCCCGCTGTTGTGCTCGCCGGTACCAGAGTGGACGGCTACTTGATCAGGTGGGACAGGGCAAGCCAATCACAGGTGACATACGATTTGTGGATCCCGGGGCTCTTCGGCGCCATGAGCACCGACGACGGGTACTGGCTGATGCTCGAGAGCCCATACGCGATCAGCTACCAGGCATACGGAGGGACAGCAACGCAGAAGAGCATCTCTCTTCCCGCTGCGGGATGGAATCTCATCGGCTGCCCGTTCCAGAGGGATGTGAACTGGGAAGACCTGATGGTGACCAGAGGGAGCACGACCGTTGACATGAGGACCGCCGCGAAGACGAACAACTGGCTGAGCGCGTTTGGATTCTGGTGGGATTCCGCAAGTCAGAGCCAGTATGACATAGGTCTTCCTGAGGATTGGCCTTCCGCCACTGAGATGCAGCCCTGGCATGGATATTGGGTCAACACATACGTGAACGACCTCACGCTGACGCTCAGGTAGCTGCAATCCATATCGTTCACACAGGGAGGCCGGCGTTCCATCAGAGGAACCTCGGCCTCTCTCGACGTGTGCGGGGATCAGCCAGGCCAACCATTTTCTGCTCTTGAAGAATAAACCCGGGAACCTACGGACTACACGCGTCGTATTATAAGATGAAACGCACACATTCGTGATGAGAATGTGCTCCTTTCCAAATACCTCCTTGCCCACACTGGGCCGCCGGGTGTAAAGAAAAGGTCCCGAGCGCCAGGCGGCCCAGTGAGATTTGAGCTCCGCGCAAAGCGGGGCTCTTTTTTTGTGGGGCATGGCGCATGGTCGTTGGTGCTTGGTGCGCGGTGCTTGGTGCGCGGTGCGGGGTGTTGGGTGTTGGGTGTTGGGTGTTCGGTGTTTGGCGTTTGGAACTTGGTGTTTGGAACTTGATGCCTGGCGCGTGCGTGGGAATTCCGGTATTGTTGCTAGTCACCCGCTCGTGCGGCACGTGGAATGACCAATCCAGAGAACGCGACGCGGCACGGGTAAAAAGGATCGGAGCGGGGCTCTCGGGGTGACGCCTCCGCTCCGGTCAGCCCGACAAGGAAAGGAAGGAAAACCACCGGGCAAATATGTCCGTCATGTTCGGCACAACCGGAATCATGCACGATTCGGTTTCGGCCGGCCGAGCAAAGGTTATCTTGACTACCTAACTGGTATTCAGCCGCGCGAGGGGGAAATCCTTCTTCCGGACAGATGGGGTACACACAACTCATTCGGTTCATCGTCGCTTCCAACCGGAAGACCGATCGTCGCGCGAAGAGCAGCGTTTGTCGGAGGGCTGCGGACAAGGTCTGGGCCAACCGGCAGTCTTTCCGAGCCACGTGCGTTTCTCGAGTCTTGTCGGCGGGGTACGGGATTAGCCCGCTTCCTCGCCAACGATTCGCACAACTGAATAGCGTGGAGATGTAAAAGCAGAAGACCGGCCCTCAGGCCGGTCTCTTGCTTGTTCGACAACCTATCCGAAGGACGCAAAGCGAGCGTCACCTTTCGCGCGCCAGCCGCGAAGACACCTTCATGTATATGAGCTCGACATCGAGCGGATCCATGCCGTACCGTCTGCCTACTGTCGAAAACGCCCTGCTCTCGGGGTCCGCCGCGTATATCGCCTCGCCCTGCAGACTCGTCCAGCTAGGATCCTTCGAAGCGCGTTTAATCTCCCTCACTGCGTCGTTGAAGACCTTTCGCTCGAGGGGCAGTATCCTCTCTATCTCGTAGCGACCCCGGGCATCGCGGGTGACGTCGAACCCACTTTCCGGGATCGGAGGCTCCGCCCATTTCTCGTAGATCCCCGACTTCACGTACGCGACGCGGCCGACGCCGAGCAACAGGATGAGGACGACCGTAACAAACACCTTTACTCTGTTCGAGCGCGGAGATATCCAGAGCAGGTATAGTCCCAGCGGGGGTAATATGAGGAGAGCCGGTACTAAGGTCTTTAGCCCATACCACTTTCTGCGCTTTTTCATACGATGCTCGCCCCCGGAGACACCTCAGCCCGCTTTCGCCAAGTATTATGATTATACCATCAATACTGTAAGCTCGACAATGCTATTATGGGCTCCGAGGACGCTCCGCCGCAGGTCGTTCGATAGCGCGCCCCACGTTCCAGC
>Ga0315284_10016183_pt1 | contig 10589 bp, 11 predicted proteins | sample YL17G09_16_MG_FD_203696 | JGI IMG/M metagenome (GOLD analysis project Ga0315284, IMG submission 203696) | Sediment microbial communities from Yellowstone Lake, YNP, Wyoming, USA - YL17G09_16 | ecosystem: Environmental > Aquatic > Freshwater > Lake > Sediment | place: USA: Wyoming | collected...
ATTCATTGACACTCTCGATTGGAATGTAGTCTTTGCACAACCACAAGCCATAACGATCAGCAACACGATATGTACCTGTATCGGAACGGCGCCGATCTCGGATCATTGGATTGTATTCTCGTTTAATTTCGTCACCTTCAACAGAGACTACCATATCGTATGCAATCTCCGGATGATTCGGAAGGCGTTGACTTCTGTAGATGAAACGCTTTACATAGAGATCAGCAGCGCGAGTGCCATGAGTATCAAATAGCCTGTTAATATCGCTGTTCTCTTCTGGGAAAACATGACCAAATGAAAGTTCTTCAGGTGCAGAGACATCTAATGCTTGCAAGGATAGCCTGAATGCCTCTAAAGTATTAATGTCGAAGATACGTTCAACAGAACCGAGCTTTGTAAACCAAAGCAGGTAATCACGAATTATGTCCTGACGGAACCTTGATCGCTCATTATCGTTGTAGCCTATAATTCGAATCTCGGTGCCTGTAGTTTCGCGAAAGGGATCAATCGCGCGTATCTGAGGCTGATGGAGTGTACGACGGCTGAGAGCAGTTAAAGGAGAATCGCACACAGATTCAAAAGCGCCATCACTCGACTGTGTACGAACTTCTATTCGTTGAGAGCGAAGATAGATTTTGGTGCCATGACCTTTCTCGCCGATAGCATCATGTCTGGAACGGGAAGGAGAATAGCCTAAACCCCAGAAGTCTTTTTCAAGCACATCTCGGACCATACCAGAACCATTATCAAGAAGATCAATAACGAGTCGAGTGCTGCCATCGATTTCCGGTACTGAAAACTTGACATTGAATTCTGTTGCACCAGCATCGATTGAATTAGAGAGTGCCTCGCGAAGGAGTTCGAGGGGATCACCGAAATCGTTAAGGATTTCGAAAAACTCTGCTTCGGCATTTACTGTTGGTTGAATATGTTTCCATTCGGAAGTCATTGCTACATCCCTCCTTCAATCCGAAATTAACAGAGAAAATAGCGATAGTGGGGCTGTTGAAAAACCCCTATACACGTCATTGCGAGAGACAAAGTCTCGAAGCAATCTCAGCGTTTGCCTCGTTATTTCTAATCTTTTCAGATTGCTTCGTCGTTATAGCTCCTCGCAACAACAACAGAGGGAACTTTTTCAACAGCCCCATAGCGCCTATTTTCCCCACCCCCTATTTTATTCCTCATTCCACACTCCGCACTCGTTCAGAGTGTCACCACCTCTACCTCCATGCTCTCTGTATCCAGCAGGGCGGCGGTGCAGGAATCGGTGAGCCAGCCGCCTCCTTCACCCGGGTTGATGATCAGCGGCTTGCCCTCCCTAATATCCACTTTGTGGACGTGGCCGTAGATAATCACATCCACCTCCGGCGAGGCTATCATTTCGTCAAGACAGGCAGGTTCATGCATGAGGACAATTTTTCTTCCGTTGTGTACTATTCGCCTTGGTCCGGGACTGATTTCGCCAAATTCACGATAGAGGTGGAAAAGCCCTAACTTTTCTCCGTCATTATTCCCGAACACGGCGATCATCTTGCAGGTGAGCTTTTTGAAATCCCAGGCGGTAAAGGATGAGATTAAATCACCGGCATGGAGAACGAGACCTGCTCCCCGGTCATTGAACAGCTCGACTGCTCTCTGAATTGCCTTCCGGTTATCGTGGGTATCAGCGATGATACCAATGAGGTGCTGGTTTGTCATAGACCCTTTTTAGAAAAATCCAAATGACAAAACTCAAATGCCAAATTAAGTCCCAAGCTCAAATGCCAAATTTATCATTTGGATTTTGACATTCATTTGATATTTGGATTTTGACATTTGGATTTCCCTTTAAGGCTTTTATATGCCTAAATCTATGGCATAGGCAAGTTCTTGTCAAACAAAAATATCGCAGGATTTATCAAAAATGTCCTGTAGGGGCAGACCCCTGTGTCTGCCCTCTTACTTAATATATGACCTGCGTGCACGTCTGTGATATACAATAAAGCTATGAGTCTGAGTGTAACCATCCTCGGTTCAGGCACCTGTGTCCCTTCAGTCAGGAGGTCCTCACCCGCCATTCTGGTCCGTGGCGATGGCAAACACCTGCTCCTGGACATCGGATCAGGGACAATGCGGAGACTGGCTGAGATTGGGGTATTCGTTCATGATATTGATCTTATCTTCCTGAGTCACTTTCACCCCGATCACTGCTCTGACCTGGTTCCCTTTCTCTTTGCTACCAAATATGCCTTCAACCAGGCAAGGACTAAGGAGCTTCACCTTATGGGCGGGCCGGGGTTGCATGATCTCCTCCATGGATTGCAGAAGGTATTTGGAAGGTGGATTGTTCCAGAGGGCTACCCCTTCCATCTCCATGAAGCGAAAGGAATGATCCCCTTTGAAAACTTCATCCTCAAAACTCTCCCTCTGACTCACAGTGAAAGCAGCATTGGCCTGCGTGTTGAAATTCCCGGAGGTAAAGCTCTGGTATACTCCGGTGATACTGACTACTGTGAAAACATCATTGAGCTGGCTAAAGGGGCGGACCTCCTCATCCTTGAGTGCTCCCTGCCAGAAGAGATGAAGGTGGAAGGCCATCTTTTCCCTTCGCTAGCCGGAAGAATCGCACGGGAATCCCTCTGCAAGCGGCTCCTTCTGACTCACTTTTATCCTCCCTGCGATGAACACGACCTTATGCGGGACGTTAAGAAAGAATTTACCGGGGAGATTATTCTGGCAGAAGATTTGATGGAAATAAGAGTTTGCTGAAAAAAGCAACTTTTGTAAGGCTGATCAAAAATGTCCAGATGCAAGGCGCCCGAAATCCTGAGGAGTGAGGCGTACATGGACGTACGCTGCAACGACGAAGGACGAGGGGAATCCGCCATGGCGGACAGATGAACGTTTTTCAGCAGCCTGATGGAGGTTTAACCAATGCGCATCATGATAACAGGTGGAAGCGGCTTCTTGGGCTGGAACCTCTGCAGGGAACTGGGAAAACGCCATGAGGTCTTCGGGAGTTATCTCCAGCATCCATGTGTCCCCGACACCTGTTCTGCTTTTAAACTGGACGTTACCTCCCGGGAAGAGATCCGGAGCTGTATCGAACAGATGAAACCCGACGTTATCATCCACACCGCAGCAATCACCAATCCTGATCATTGTGAAAAGGACCGGGGACTGGCCAAAAAGGTAAACAGCGATGCGAGCAGAATAATAGCCAGCCTATCCCACGAACATTCAGTGCGCCTGATCTATGTCTCAACAGATTTAGTGTTCAACGGAGAGAAGGGCTCCTATACTGAGGATGATGAGCCTGCCCCAGTGAATTACTACGGAGACACCAAATTACAGGGTGAGATTGCTGTCAGGGAATTGCTTCCTGATGGTGTGATTCTCAGGGTTTCGCTCATGTACGGGTGGGGCAACGGAATCCATGGTTGCTTTACTGACTGGATGCTCAGCACCCTTGAGAAGAAGGAGAAATTACATCTCTTCACCGACCAATACAGAACTCCTACGTTCGTGAACGATTCCGTGATCGGCTTTATCAAGGTTGCCGAAGACCCACAGGCAACGGGCATCTTCCACCTCGCCGGCCCGGAAAGGGTGAGCAGGTTTGAGTTTGGCAGGGTCTTCCTCAACACCTTTGGTTTCCCAGATGACCTCATACAGCAGGTGAAACAGGATGAGATATCTGCCCTTGTCCCCAGGCCGAAGGACTCCTCTCTTTCCATCCGGAAATTCCAGGAACACTACCACTTCACGCCGCAGGGGATCAAGGAAGGCATACGGGCGATGTTTGAAATGCGGAATTCTGAGTGCGGAGTGCGGAGTGAAAAATAAAAGACCTACCCGCAAAGCGTCCGCCGCAGGCGGATTATGTAGGGGCGAACCTGTGTGTTCGCCCATAGAGGTTAGAGAATGAAAACCTGTTTCTTCTGCAAGAAAGAAATAGAGATTGAAGACAAAGTGGGTAGGTCAGATACCTGTCCTCACTGCCGCAGTGACCTGCACTGCTGTTTCAACTGCAGGTTCTATGATGAAAAGGCATCTAACCAGTGCCGGGAACCTCAGGTAGAAAGAGTTACGGACAAGGACAAGGCAAACTTCTGTGAATACTTTACGTTCCGGGATTCCTCTTCTTCTTCCTCCCAGGAAGAAGAGCGGAGAAAGGCAAAAGAGAAATTAGACGCTTTGTTTAAAAAGAGTTAAAGAGTGGAGGAGTTGAGGAGTTATGGAGTTGAACTCTTAAACTCTTTAACTCTTGAACTCCTTAACTTATTTTGGCTGGATCCCTGCCTTCCTTTGTTCTTCCCATGTCTCTTCCGGAGGCTTCGCCATATAACTGCTCAGCCGGGTAAAAAGATCCAGCTTTTCTTTTTTTACCACCGGCATAATCCTGGCCATTGCTTCATTCACATTTTTCGCAGCACCTTCATCATCCCGTGCAGCGGGAACCGGATCCTGGAAAAGAGAAAAAAGGTAGTTTATCTCTTCGCCCCCCAGTAATTCAAACACGTCAGCCCGGGGTGTACGATGAGTCTCATAGAAATTCTTTTTCCACCACTCAAGATAGCCGGCAATCCCATTTTTATCATAGGCATGGTCAATCAAAGCCACCGTCACAGCATTCGCTGCCTTCCATCCGCAGATCAGGGCATGGTGGTTAGATATCTGAGCAAAGGCACAGGCATCACCGATGAGGAGGCAATTCTGAGAAAAAGGCTCCTCAATAGGAGAGAGAAGACTCATGACAAGTGCCTGCTGGCTTATCATCTCAGCCTTTTTAAACCACGGTGCAAAGGTGCCCTGCTTCATAACCTCGCGAAGCCTTTTTTCATAATCGATGTCACGGTGATACCCTCCGACGGTAACCAGGTATTCTCCCTCCCGTGCACGGGGACAGATGCAGAAGAGAGGAGGAACGCCCTTGCCTCCGGCTATATGGATGTGGGCATCCTTATGGGCTGGCTCTACCTTCTTCATCCTCCAGGCCATGGCAGACAGCGTCCCGTAGAACTTCCGTTCTTTGTTCAGGCCAAACATTCTGGCCAGGCGGGAGTGGATACCATCTGCACCGATAACAAATACTCCCCAGAGGTCTAGACCATTGCCGCTGACGTGAACACCCTCTTCCATCTTTTCTGCTTTCGTCACATTTACCCCTGGATACACCTCAACATGGTTCTCAATCGCCTCCTCCAGGAGGCCGTTCAGCAATGATTCCTTATCAAAAGAGATATGCTGGGAAAGAGTTTTTCCTGTTTCATCTTTAAGAGAAAACCCTACCTCCATGTGATGGCCATCAGGAGAATAGTTGATAAAACGATGGAGATCCTTCAAGGGTCCATCGTACTTCACTGAAAAGCCGTTTGACGGGAAACAGATCCGGCTGTCACGCTCATTGACCTTGACATACTCTCCATGAGACCACCGGTGGGCAAAAAGACCCTCAGCACAGGGCCTCATAATTTTTGGCAGGAACTTTTTTCTCTCTACCAGGGCTACCTTGAGACCGTTTTCTGCCGCTACCTTGGCTGCCATCAAACCTGCTGGACCTGCACCAACTACAACGAGATCGTACTTTTTCATGCCTTACCTCCGATATGTAGATCCAAAATTCAAAAAAGTTTATATTTTGGTCATTTATATTTCGAACATTTGTGCTTGTTTCGGATTGAGTGCCTTGGATTTCGAATTTTTATTCATTATTCCGCACCCCGCATTCAACATTATTTGGCAGCCCCTCCTCCGAAGACACCCTTGTCTCCTCCCCATATCATGAAAGATGGAAGATCACGTATTGGTTTATCTCTCCACCCCAGGACTATTTCAATACTCTTATCCTTCCTCTTCTCCAGTTCAGTCCTGTTGAGGTGCACTCTGAGGAGACACCTGTCAGTATCGCGATAATTATCCTTATCCCTTTCCATTACAATAAGGCCCACTCCGTTCATGAGAGGCAACTCGCTTTCCAGCCATTCTTTTGCATCATTACGGGCAAGGTGAAAGCTGAACTCGGACTGAGTAACAATGAAGGCAACCTTCTTATGATCATCTCTCGTCGCTTCTCTCCTGATCGAGATTCTTTCAATCTCTCCAGCAGGATTCCTCTCCCCGGCATAGAAGAGGTGCTGCTCATAAGGCTTGTACCCTCCGCTGATCTCAAAGAACAGATCTTCATCATCCTTCAGTCCTTCAAGATCAACGGCACAGATATTCCACCCAATCTCCTGTGCTGGTGTTCCACAATCTTTTACCCGTACTTTTCCTCTTACAGGATATAGTTCTCCGATTCTCCCCTCCATGAAAACAACTCTCTTTTCAGCCAGGGAACTTCTCTCCATGTGTTCCTTGTCTCCCCACCAGACACTCTTATCAACCACTCCAGCATCCAGTGCCATCCCCAAACCTGGAAAGGTGTCATCCCTTTCATCCCACACCTTTTCCCCGCGGTCGATGTGCTGTTCCATTACCCACTCACTCACATTGGCAATCTTAATCAGGAGGACTTCTTCAGCAAAGAGATCTGTTGAAAAAAAATAAACTGCCAAACCAGCAAGTATGGTGAGTAATCCCACCAACACTCTTTTCATAGGCAGTTTCCTTTTTTCTCCTTCTTGTTTCTCGCTTCTTGGACAACGAGTATAATTTCATTGTATAATACTATTTATTCCCTTAGACAAGGGAAAAGTAGGTAAACGAGGTGCAATCGCCGTTTCATCAGATGGCTGACAAAAGAGAAGATGAAATCGATGGATCAGGATGCAATTTTCATTACCTGCCCAATTTGCAAGACGAAAAATCGGGTGCCACGGAATCGGTTGAGCGAGGGTCCAAAGTGCGGCCGTTGCCGAAAAGCACTCCCGGCTATGGGCTCTGTAACCGATCATTCTCTGCAGGTCACAGATAGAACCTTCCAAACAGAGGTTTTAAACAGTTTCCTTCCTGTCCTCCTCGACTGCTGGGCACCCTGGTGCGGCCCCTGCAGAACAGTAAGCCCAATCCTCGACGAACTTGCCCGCACTTGGGCCAACCGCGTTCGGGTAGCAAAACTCAACGTTGATGAAAATCCAGGAACAGCATCCCGGTACTCGGTTCAAAGCATCCCAACCCTGATCCTTTTTCAGGGTGGGAAGGAAGTTGACCGTATGGTCGGAGCTCTTCCTAAGGGAGAGATTGAACGCTGGCTCAACACCAGACTTTAGAAAAAATCGAAATAAGATTGTTGAGCAACAAGGAACCCTGTTTTTCAGAGACCGCAAACTCCTACCAGCGTTCCGATATTTTCTCCTGAACCTTCTTTAAGCCTTAGGCAGATTGTACGCTGCAGGATCCAGAGGCGATCCGGGGGTAAATACTCTGGTTAGCAGTTCCCGGTCAAGCATCAGGATGCCTTCTTTCGAACTTTCCATCATCTCAAGCTGGCCGGCTACCTTTGAAGTATTTACCTCTTCCTCAATCTGCTCTGATGAGAACCAGGCAAGTATTGGCTCAGAGGCATACTCATTTTCTTCCCGGGCGATCTTGATCAGGCTGTTTATCTTGCCGGTGACGAACTTCTCATGTTCATAGGCATCCTTCCAGGCCTCAAGGGGTGAAGACCATTTTGTTTTGATCTGTTTGAGATCCAGAAGTTCTACCTGCCCGCCCCGGTCGATGATGTGGTCGAAAAATTTCATGGCATGAATCATCTCTTCATGGGCCTGGCAGCGCATCCAATGGGCCATGCCTTCCAGGTTCAGGGAATGGAAATACGCCACCATCGAGAGGTAGATGTAATAAGATTCAAGCTCATGCTTAATCTGCTCGTTCATAGCATCACGCATTCTTTTTCCAATCATGGATACCCTCCTTATAATATGGTTATAGGTAATGGAACTAATTTAGCACATCTTAAAAAAGGTGGGAAGTTAGAATTAGTAAATAGTTTTAATTTCCTGTGTACAAACATTTGACATCACATAAGCGGGTTTGTTAAACTCTTGCTCACATTCAGCATAAAGGAGACCGTAATGAAAAAGAACCGGTGGAAATGTATTTTGATCATAGCCTCTTTTTTCATCGCCCTTCATGGACCGATGCTCAACGCCGATGATTCTACCCGTGATATAAAGAAGGGTATTATTGCTCATACTATCGTGGGAGGAATCAGAAACTTCCCTCTCTTCCCTGCCGGCGGTGCGGTACCATACTGGCAAAACCCAAATTCACCCTACTATCAACCATACTACCCCTATAATCCTTACTATAGCCCATACGGCGGGCCCCCCAATTACCCTGGGAGTTCTAACACCTCCCCGTATCCTACAGAGGTAAAACCGGCCGGAAGACTGTTCATTCAAATCGAGCCGCTCGATGCTGCGGTAATGGTGGATGGATATACCCTGAAACAGAAGGATGACCTTACCTATGAAGTCGGACTATTTACGGGCGTTCACCATGTAGAAGTAAACAAGGATGGGTTTAAAAGCTATAAAGCGGACGTTGACATCCAGCCTGGCATGGGAACCCTGATAACCATTGTGTTAGAGAAGCTACAGAAATGAAAGGAGTAACAGACATGAAAAAGTTCATTTCAATCTTTGCAATCATTTCATTGCCCTTCATGGTCTTTACGGGTTGCGCTGCTATAGAGCAAATGACGGCTCCTCAAGCAAAAGTTGTGGGTGGAGGAGGACCTGATATGGCTGGTGCCCAGGCAGAGGCGTACAACGGCCCCAAGGCGAGGATAGCGGTATCACGCTTTACCGACAAGACTGGTAAAGGATGGTGGACAGGCAATATCGGAGACGGGATGGCTGATATGCTTTCCACAGCACTCTTTAACAGCAACCGTTATATCGTGCTTGAGAGACAGCAGTTAACGGATGTGTTGGCTGAACAGGACCTGGGAGCAGCAGGGAGGATAAAAAAGGAGACTGCCGCACCTATCGGTCAGGTTGAAGGTGCTGAGCTTCTGATAACCGGTGCTGTAACCGGTTATGAACCGGGCGCTTCCGGACTTGGCGGAGGTATCGGCGGGGGAAGTTCAAGCATAGCCGGTGGTATCCTTGCCGGATTCAAAAAGGCATATTTAGCCATCGATGTACGGGTAATTGATACGAAGACCTCTCGAATCCTTGCAGCTACCACAGTAGAAGGTTCTGCCACAGACATCGGCGGATTGGTCGGGCTGGGCAGTGCCTCGGTAGGTCTTGGTGCAGGCCTCGGAGGATGGTCCAAGACACCCCTGGAAAAGGCACTACGGGTATGTATCCAGGAAGCCGTAAACTTTATTGCAACTAAAACCCCTGCTCAGTATTATCACTACTCAGAGACAGGTGCACCGGTAAAAGTAATTACACCTCAAGCCCCAGCACCGACAGGAACACCTGCTTCTTCCAGTGCAAAAGGAATTTCTGTTTATGTGACCAGTTCCTCGGTCAACATCCGCTCAGGGGTAGGCACTGAGTACGGTGTCGTGACGGTGGTCACGAAGGGCGCCAAGCTGACCATGATTGAAGAATCAGGCTCCTGGTACAAAGTCAGGACCATTGATGGCAAAGAAGGGTGGGTGCGGAACGACCTGGTTTCGCTCTCAGCGCCTGCGCAATAATGGTAGCTTGTGTGTCATGTCCCCTTCTCACTGTGAAGGGGGAAGGACTGGAAGGGTAAGAGCTTCCTCTGGCAGGTTTCCGGTTAAAGAAACAAGAAAAGAGACGATTGAGCTGATATTTTCTTCGCTCAGCATCTTGCCCATCTGGACTTCAGCAATAATTTTTACTGCACGGTCAAGCCTGTTCACACTTCCGTCATGAAAATACGGCGCGGTCATTGCCACATTCCTGAGTGAGGGGACCTTGAAAATGTATCGGTCATCTTCTCTCTTGGTTACATCAAATCTACCCTGATCAATCTCTTGACTGCCCGTCGCTTTCCAGTAGGGCGTGACAACGCCAAATTTCTGAAATGTCATACCACCAACAAGAGCGCCGTTATGACAGGCTGCACAACCTGTATCTAAGAAAACATTAAGACCCTTTTTCTCTTTATCCGTAAGGACCTTTTCCCCGCTAGCCAAAAACTGGTCAAAGCGGGAAGAGGAAAAAAGTGTCCGTTCAAAGGCGCTGATGGCTCTCGCAATATTATCATGGGTAATGGGTTCCTTTTCTCCGGGAAAAGCCTTTTGAAACAATTCCCAATACCCGGGAATGGATTTGATCCTGTTTTGTGCTTCATCATAGCTGACATTGGCATAGGCAAAGGGGCTGAGCAGGCTTACATCTGCCTGATCTTCCAGTGAAGGACGGTCTCCACGCCAGTGTTGACTGAACTGAAATCCCGCATTGAGGACGGTAGGGGCATTGCGGGGATTGATCTTTCCGAGATGACCAATAGATTTCGGAATACAGTCAGCAGCATAGGTACTCATGGGGTGACAGGTTTGACAACTGATACCTCCTGAGGCAGAGAGTCTCCTTTCGTAGAAGAGCATCTTCCCCAGAGTAACCTTGGCAGGTGTCGAGGGATTATCCTTGGGAGAGGGCATCACTGAAGGGAGGGGTTGAAAAACAACTCTGGCCTGACGAAGCAATTCATCACTCTCTTGAGATACCCCACTT
>Ga0315284_10016186_pt1 | contig 10588 bp, 7 predicted proteins | sample YL17G09_16_MG_FD_203696 | JGI IMG/M metagenome (GOLD analysis project Ga0315284, IMG submission 203696) | Sediment microbial communities from Yellowstone Lake, YNP, Wyoming, USA - YL17G09_16 | ecosystem: Environmental > Aquatic > Freshwater > Lake > Sediment | place: USA: Wyoming | collected...
CTCTCTATCTCTATATCTCTCTCTCTCTCTCTCTCTCTCTCTCTCTCTCTCTCTCTCTCTCTCTCTCTCTCTCTCTCTCCTTTTTTCCCTTGTCAACCTCTCTCTTTCGACAAAAAAAAAAAAAAAAACATACCGGTCGCCATCACCCAGTCGACCACCGAGGCGATGCACGAAGTCTCCCTCTCGTTCTCGAGCGTGCTCCCGAGCTCCCCTATGACGGCCGCGAAGACGAAGCACGGGGAAGAACCTCTGCCGTTCGCGGGGCTCCGAGGCGAGCAGTACCCTTTCCCTTTGGTCAGCTCGCCGAACGACGCGTCGAGCGCCTCGAACAGGCACCGCCCCTCGAAGCAGTCGGCGGTGCCGGAGACGCGGGGGCAGTATATGTGGGGCGCCAGCGCCAGCTGCCGCAGCCACGGCGCCCCCGCCCCGATCGCGGCGTCGAAGAAGGCGTTGGGGGTCTGGAGCCCCCTCCGCGCCGCGACCTCGCCGTCGGTGATGAAGCCGTTGCCCCAGTGGACGCCCGGGACGCTCGACTGGCCCCCGCCCTCGACGAGGAAGACGCACTCCCTGCAGATTGGAAACAGGGCGTCGAGCGCGGCGGCGTAGAGCGCGTTGAGCGAGGGCCGCGAGGCGGCGGGGACGAGCCCCCTCGGCTCCTGCGCCGGGCTCTTGATCGACAGGGGCCCGCCCGCGGAGTTCCAGGTGAGCGCGAAGGCGTCGGGCTCGTTGAAGAGGTCGACGAGGAGGCGCCCCCTGGCGTCGGGCACGGCCTCGAGCACGGAGCCCAGGACGTCCCTCCAGCCGGCGACGAATTCGTCGACGCTGAGGACCGAGCGCTCGGCGCCTTCGATGTCGATCCCCGGGTGGTAGTCAAGCATGACGTACATTCCCTGGACGTTTTTTTTCGTTTTTTTTTCCTTTTCGTCGAGCTTTTCCTTTAGAAAAAGCGAGAAGCGGCGACGACGGAATTGGAAGGAGAAAGAAAAAAAAAGCTATCTTTTCCAACCCAAAAGTCAAAACTTTGAGCTTCTTACTCGCTCGATCAGCAGCCAGACGTTCCAAAGGAACCGCTCCCTCGAGTCCAGCTGCGGCATCGCGGCATTGCAGACCCCCTTGGTCGAATTGGGGAAGGGGGGGATGTCGGGGAAGTCCAAGGAAGGGAGGCGGAGGGGCACTTTGACGCCGTCGCCGCCGCCTTTGGTCGAAACGCTCCGGGTCGCCGCCGGCAGCAGCGTCGGCCGCGAGGCCGCGGGCGGGACGACGGAAGAGGCCTTGGCGTCGTCCTGGGAGGGAACTCCGCAGAGGCGGGTGTAGTTATAGGGGACGCGTCCCGGGGCGACGTCGCGGAAGCGGAAGGGGAGGCGCACGGCGTTGAAGCCCTGTGATGTTTTGTTTCTTCGGGCTCTCGGCTTTTTTGAGTTTTTTTCCCGTCTCGTTCGGCTCCGTCTCTGTTCTTCTCTCTCTCTCTCTCTCTAAAAGGGGAGAAACAAACGTATCCCTTTTACCATCATCGCCGCCCTCGTCGTGGCCCATCCCGCGTCCTGCGCCACTGCGTCGGCGCCGTTGGTGAAGTTTCCTGAAAACAAAGAGGAAAGAGAAACAGGGAGAGAGGCGATGAATGAGATCAAGGGGGCTTCCCTCTCTCTTTTCTCGCGCGGCGAGAGGCGGAAAAAACACGAGGGGGGCCAAAAAAAACGCAGAGAGCCTCTCACCGGTCGCGTCCAGGTTCGTGTTCCATCCAAACCAGTTGATCCCCTTCATGACGACCTCTTTCCCCGTCTGGTCGACAATGAGGCCGTTCCTGGTGGTGAGGAAGGGGGCCTTCGAGGCCGCGGCGGGGGAGAGGGCGGCTGCCGAGAGTTTTTTTTTACTTTCGGGTTTTTTCAAAGGTGGGCGAAAAGAGAGGAAGGAGGAAAGAAAGAAAGGAGCTCCTTCTTTCACCCCCCTCCCTGATCGTTTGCTTTTCTACCCCCGTAGAATTCAATAGATATTTCTGATGCGGAAGAGATGAAGGAAAGGGCGTGGGGTGGGGGGAGGAGAGGAGGGTCCCGGCGAGAAAGGAAAAAACGATAAAAAGCTGTCGCTCGCGCCCGCCTTTTTTTTTGTTGTTCAAAGGTGCCTCTTTCACTTTGTCCTCCTCCTTCTTCTTCTTCTCTCTCTTCGAATGCGCACCTCCAAAAGCCGTGGTGAGGAGGAGGAAAACAGCATGACTCGCTGCCGCGCGCGGGGGCGCCGCGCCGCCGCGGCGGGGGAGGCGCATGACGGAAAGAGAGAGGAGGAGGTTTTCCAAAAGTCAGAGCCGAAAAGAAGAAAAATGGAAGCTTTGCTTCGAACGACCGACATTTCTCATTCTCTTCTTCAAAAAAAAATGAGCTCCGAAGACATCCCAGCTCCCCCTCGCCCCCCTCCCCCCCCTCGCGCCACTCTCCCCCGGGCCCGCCTCGCCTTCGCCCTCTCCCTCTCCGCGTGGCGCGCGCGGATCGAGACGGCGGCCAGGGCCCCGCTGCTGGCCGAGGTCGAGCGGTGGAGGAGGAGGAGCAGCGAGGCGGCGGCGGCGGCGCTGCTGCTGCGGCAGCGGGCAGGGGCGAGCAGAGGCGGCGAGAGCGAAAAAGACGGAGCAGCAGCAAACGGCCTCCTCTCCCTCGCGAAAATCGCAGTCGCCTCCGCGGCCAGGCTGGGAGATGCGGAGCGGCGCGCCGCGGCCGTCGAGGCGGGGGCGGCGCTGCTGAGCGCGGCGGCGGGACCCTGCAGGAAGTGTCTGCGCGTTGCCGCGGCGGCGGGGGCGGCGGCGGCGGCGGCAACGGAGGAGGAGGAGGAGGGAGAGATTTCGAGCGCCGCAGCAGCAGCAGCTACAGCTGCTGCAGCTGCTGTAGCTGCTGCTGCTGCTGCTGTCGCGGGGGGCTCCACCAGCGTCAACAACGGCAACTTGGCGGCCTCGGAGGGCACGACGAGCGTGAGCCAGAGGGGGGCGAGGAGCAACAACGCTTCCCTGCCTCTGACTCTGCCGCCGCCGCCGCCGGCGCTCCATCCTCAACCGCCGCCGTACACAGCGACCGCGGCGGCTCCCCCTCCCTGCTGCTTCTGCGACTGCCGCGACGGCCTTGGGCCCCTCGGCGCGGCCCGAGCCGCCTCGTGGCTCTCCGTCACGGCGCTCTCCGGGAGAAGCGGCGGCGGAGGCGTCGGCGGCGCCGAGGCAGAAAGAGAGGAGGCATGGGGCGAGGACGACGACGCCTCGGCCGCGGCGGCGGTTCTCTGGGCTCTGCTCCCGCTCTCTGCCTTCGGGCCCCCGGCCTTCGAGGCCCTCGCTCGTGCCTGCTCCGACGCCGCAGAGAGCCTCCTCCGCGTCGAAGAGGAGAGGTTTCCTGCTGTTCCGGCCGGAGGAGGAGGAGCAGCAGGGGAGGAGGAAGCAGCAGAGGAAACGAGGGGAGCGGCGGCGGCGGCGGCCTCCCTCGCCCTGGAGCGGGCAGCGGCGGCGACGCGGGCCGTCGCGGCGGCCTTCCTCCCAGGGTGGATCGCTGCAGCCGCTGCCGCCGCCTTGAACGCCGCCGAGGCGACGACGGCTGCAGCAGCTGAAGGCGGCGGCGAAGAGGGGGGAGAGAGGGGGGGCGAGGCGGCAGTCTCCCGCGCGGTCGCGCTCGCCGTCGCCGCCTTCAAAAAGGTCGAGGCCCTGAACTCGAGGAGGAAATTATCTACCCCTTCTTCTTCTTCTTCTTCTTCTTCTTCTTCTTCGGTCCTCGCGGCGCCCTCGGCGGCGCTGCGCTCGGCGGTGGAGGCGATCGTCGCGGCTCTGGAGTCGGCGGCTTGAAGTGAGGGGAGAGAGAGGGAGAGAGGAAGAGAGGGAGGCCGGGGTCGAGCGAGAGCGATAGCGAAAAACGGTGACTGTATTTTCTTTCCTCTTCGTTTCACTTTCCGTTTCATTTTCCTCTCTTCCCCTCCTCGGGTACGGCAACGAAGGCGAGCGCAGCTCTTTGTCTCCGTTCGCATCCCCCTCTGCCTCTCCTGCTCTCAACTTCCTCAGAGCGGGCGAACGTCGAAGGCTAGAAGAATTCTGCTCTGACATTTCCGGTCGATCGCCTTCTCTTCGGCAAAATGCTCTCCTCGCCCCTCTCCTCCTCCGGCGCCGCGGCGAGGCCCGCGGCGCGCTCCGGCAGCAGCAGGCGCGCGTCCGGCAGGTCTCTCTCATTCGCCCCGCGCTCTGCGAAGAAGGCAGACGGCCCCTCGGTCGCCATCGTCGGCGTGACCGGCGCCGTCGGCCAAGAGTTCCTCCGGGTAAGGAAGATTTCGAGTCTCGCTTCTTCGTCCTTCGTTCGTTCTTCTTCTCTCCTTCCTTCGCTTCCCTGCCCTTGATTCTAATCCGCAGGGCACCGTCGCGCAATTATCTTAGCACACGGAGAGGCGGGAGAGAGCGCGAAGAAAACGAGGCTGCAGAGGGGGACAAAGACAGAACACGCAAGACCGAAGGCCAATCGAGTCGTCTTCGGCCGCCGGCTTCCAGCGGCTCTCCTCTTCCTCCTCCCAACCTCGACCTCTTTTTTCTCAACCCGGCGACCTCCTCCTGTCCCCTTACCAAAACAAAAACAAAAACAAAAAAACAGGTCCTGAAAGAACGCGACTTCCCCTACTCCAAGATGAAGCTTCTGGCTTCCGCTCGCTCCGCGGGGAGGACCTACGACTGGGACGGCGCGACGATCACGGTCGAGGAGCTCACTGAGAATTCCTTTGGCGACGTCGACATCGCGCTGTTCTCCGCGGGAGGCTCGATCTCCAAAAAGTTCGCGCCGCTGGCCTCGGCGGCCGGCGCGACCGTCGTCGACAACTCTTCGGCCTTCCGCATGACGGAAGGAGTTCCTCTAGTCATCCCCGAAATCAACCCCGAGGCGATGAAGGGCATGAAGGCGGGGAAGGGCGGCATCGTCGCCAACCCGAACTGCTCCACGATCATCGCCCTGGTCGCCGTGACGCCGCTGCACAAAGCCGCCACGGTCAAGAGGATGGTGGTTTCGACGTACCAGGCAGCCTCTGGGGCAGGGCAGGCCGCGATGGGTGAGTTAGAGAGAGAGAGAGAGAGGATTTTGCGGGTTTTAGAGTTCTTTCTTTCGGGTCGAGATAGCACTCGTCGCAAGCAGGCGGGAAAACTCACTCTTCTCTTTCTCCTTCTCTCTCTCTCTCTCCCTCTCTCCCCCCACGTCACTCCTCCCCCTCACCCACAGACGAGCTCGAGCTCCAGACCCGCGAGGCCCTTGAAGGGAAGGAGGTGACGAAGAACATCTTCCCCTTCCAGTACGCCTTCAACCTGTTTAGCCACAACTCGCCGATGACGGGCAACGGCTACAACGAGGAGGAGATGAAGATGGTCAAGGAGACGCAGAAGATCTGGGGCGTCTCAGGGGACGACCTGGCCGTCACGGCGACGTGCATCCGCGTGCCCGTGATGCGGGCGCACGCGGAGTCGATCAACCTGGAGTTCGCGTCCGAGCTCTCCGAGGAGGAGGCCGTCGAGATTCTGAAGAAGGCGGCCGGGGTCAGCCTGATCAACGACAGGGCCAACAACCGCTTCCCCACGCCCTTGGACGCGAGCAACAACGACGACGTGTTCGTGGGGCGCATTCGGTGAGTTGTTTTTTTTTTTTTGGGGGGGGGGGGAGTGAGCCCCGCGCTCTGTTGTCTCCCTCTTTCGCTTTTTCCTCTACTGACCTTTCGAAAAAAACCCAAAAAAACGAAAAATCGAATCGCTTAGTCGGGACATCTCGCGCAAGGACAAAAAGGGCCTGGACCTCTTCGTGTGCGGGGACCAGATCAAGAAGGGCGCCGCGCTGAACGCGGTGCAGATCGCGGAGCTGCTGGTGTGAAAGAGGGGACAGGGGGGGGAGAAAGAGGGAGAGGAGAGGAGAGGAGGTTGTTTTTGTAAAGAGTGAAAAAAACAGATGGACTCTCTCTTTTTCATCCGTTTTCCGTTTTCTTCAATCACTTCGACAGCCGTGCTCTCTCACGCCCTTTCGCAGCACCACTCGGATCTGTTTTCTCGTTCGCTCTCTCCGGCGTCGTCTTTGCCCCCCTTCGTTCATAGGAAAGAGGGGGGGGAACGGCGGCGATAGGGGAGCTTGGAGAAATCCGACAGACTTAGTTTTAACGAGGCCCGCACGATTCTCTTCTCAACTTTGCCTGCGATAATCGAGACAACGTACGTGGAGTGGAGCCGCGTTTTGGAGGCTCTTCCGCGCCCAAAGGCATGATGTAGGAGAGCACTTAGACGCTCTCGAGATTGGCTGGATGTTGAACGAGCGCAAACTGGGCGGGGAAGACGCCAAAAAAACGTTCTCTCGTGCGTTGAGTCAGCGCTGCAAAAACTCAAGCTCTCTTGCTCTCACGCCCCTCTTTATCCTTCCTCCTCTCTCCAAACCGCCTCCAATAGCCCGCCGAGGGAAATTCCCGGCCCAATGAGGCTCGAACGGTACGCTTTGGAGGGACAATGCGGGCCCAAAAGAAGCTGAAGCGAGAGGCGAAAGAGAGCGAGGTGCACTCGCTTTGTCGGCATCGCCTCTCTCGTCGCCTCACCCCGACCTCTTCAAAAAAAAAACCAACAACCACAAACAGCAGCAAGCAGCGCTCGGCCTCGTGCGTCACCCTCGGCGAGCTCGCCCGCAGCGCCCTGCGCTCCGTTGCAGGGAGCGGGAGCGCCATCGCCGCAGCAGCAGCGGCTGCTGCTGCGGCGGCTTCTTCCTCTTCTTCTTCTGCGCCTTCCGCTCCTCCGCCGCTGCCGCGCGGCCGGGCCCCGTCCCCGAGGAGGCAGGAGCCTTCGCGGCCGGCGTCGCCGCAGCCGCTGGCTGCGGCGGCGGCGGCGACGGCATCAGATCGCCAGCGGCCGGTCATCTCCTCACCGCCCCAGCCTGCGCCCTCCTCCTCCTCCTCCTCCTCCGGCGGGCACGGAGCGCCCGAGGACGGCAGCGGCGATGGTGGCGACGGCGAGAACGGCGAAGACGAGGACGACACCGAGGGACACCTCCGCCCTCCTCCCTCTCCCCGAGGGTCCGACGAGGTGGACCCGGACGGCTGGGGCGACGGTGACGGGGCCGGGCTGGGCGGAGCGGGGAGCAGGAGGCTGACGGAGATGCGGCTGCTCCCCCTGCCCGCCTCCGTCGGGGGAGCGACTGCGGCAGGGGCAAAGGCGGCGGGAGCAAACGCTTCTTCTTCCTCCTCCTCCTCCTCCTCGGCGCGCCCCGCGCCCCCTCCGCCGCTGCCGCCGCTGCTGCTCAAGAGGCTGTCGAGGTACGGGATGCTCGCCGCGGTGGTCGCGAGCGGGAGCGGGAGCGCCCGCGCCTCTCCCTGGCCCTCTTCCTCCGCTGCGGCGCCCGCCGCCGGAGCCGAAAGAGCAGGAGCCGAAGGAGCCGCAGGGCTCGCCCCGCCGCCGCCGCCGCGCCGATGCCAGAGCATGCTCCCCCTCGCGACGCGCGCCGCGGTCGTCGCCGAGGCCGTCCCCGCGTTCGCGTTCGCGGGCGCTGCTGCAGCAGCTGCTGCTGCGGCTGCCGATTCTGCTCCACCGGTGCCGGCGGGGCCTGCGGCGGCCCCTCCGCCCGCCGCGGCTGCCGTCGTCGTCCCGCGAGAGGCGGCGGGAGACAGTGGCTGGCCCCTGCCGAGCACGCCCCCGAGGGAGAAAGCGGCGGCAGCAGCAGCGGCAGCAGCAGAAGCGGCAGCAGCAGCGGCAGCTGCGGCGGCGGAAGAGGACGACAGCAAGAGCGGCTTCTTCCTCCGCGCCTCGACGCCGCCGCCTCGGGCGGGCGGCAGCGGGACCCCTCCCTCCACCCCGCACCCCAGCCGCCGCCTCTCCGTCGCCGACGACGAGGACTGGCTGCACCACGGTGGCGGCGGCGGCGGCGGCGGAGCGGGAAGCTCCGCGAGCAGCGCGCCGGCCTCGCCGGAGCCGCTCCGGCTCGGCGGGGGAGGGGGAGCAGCGGTCGGGTCGGCGCCGCTCTCCCCGGCGTCGCCGCTGGCGCCGCAGCGCCCCTCGCCGCCGCGCTCCCCGGTCCCCGGGAGGAGGTCTCCCTCGCTCGTGGCCCTGTTGGCCGCCGCGGGCTCGCCGCTGGAGAAGCAGCAGCAGGAGCTGTGGCGGCAGAAGGAGCGGCGCGCGAGGGCCGCGGCCGCGGCCGCGGCCGCGGCGGGCGTCTGCTGCCCCGACGACGACTCGGGGCTGGCGGCGACGGCGGCGACGTACCAACCTCCTCGCCCCGTTCTCTCCTCCTCGTCGTCGTTCCCAGCGCCTCCCCTGCGGTCTATCGCCGCCGCCAAGGCCGCCGCCAATGCCGGCTCCTCCCTACTCTCCGAGCAAGGGAGCGGCGCCGGCGCCGGCGGCCGCGCCGCCGCTCCGGAGTGGGACCCGGCGGCGTGGCGGCGGCGGCGCGGCGTGCGGGGCGACGCGAGCGAGGACGAGGAGGAGGAGGAGGAGGAGGGAGGCGAGGGGCGAGGCGGAGGAGGGAGGAGGCCCTGGTCCGCCCCCTTCCCCTTCCCACCGCGGTCTCCCGCCGCCGATCCGTCCGACTGCAGTAGTGGCGGGGGAGGAGGAGGAGGAGGAGGCGCTATCGCGAGAGCGAAGAGGGCGCTCTTCGCGGCGTCGGTCGCCTGCCCGGAGCCGCTCTTCGAGGCGCACTCGTTCGCCGAGGGCGGCGGCGCGACGGCGCTGCTGGCCTTGGCCCGGAGCAGCGGCGGCGGTAGCGGCAGCGGAGAGAGGGAAGATGGCTTCGTTGCTTCCGCCTCTTCGAGGGCCGGGGCGCTGAGCACGCTCGCGTTCCTGTGCTCCTCGGCGGGGGTAGCCGCCGAGGCCGTCGAGGCCGGCGCCGCCGCGGCGGCGGCCGAGGCTTTGCTCTGCGATCCTTCTCCTCCTCCTCCGTCTGCCGCCGCCGTTGCTGCTTCTTCGAGAGTCAGGGCCGCGGGCGCGAAGCTCTCCGCGGCCCTCTGCCGCAGGAGGGCCGGGAGGAGCAGCCTGGTCGCGGCGGGGGCGGCACGGTCGCTGGCGGCAGCGCTCGGGGCCGCCGCCGCGAGGACGAGGGGGGCGGCGACGGAAGCGGGAGCGCCGCCGCCGTCGCCGGCGTCGCTGTTGTTGGCGGGCGCCGAGCGCTCGGCCGTGGCCTCCTCCCTCAAGGCGGCCCGCGCCCTGCTCAGCTGCTCCTCCTCCTCTCCTTCTCCTTGTTCTTTTTCTCCCTCTTCTCCGAGTACGGAGGAGCAAGAGGAGGAGAGGGAGAGGCGGGAGAGGGCGGGGAGGGAAAGCCTCGTCGCCGCCGTCGTCTCCCTCGCCGAGGCGACGGCAATGGCGGCGGCGGTGGCGCAGAAAAAGAGCAGCGATGCCGCCGCCGCCGCCCTCTCCCTCCGCCGCGCCGCGGATGCCCTGGCGGTGCTCTCGCCCCCCTCTCCCTCCGCCGCGTCTTCTTCCTCCGGGGCAGTCGTTAACGACCTGAGAGCGGCCCTCTGCCCCTCGCACTCGCAGGGAGGGGGAGGAAGGGAAGGAGGAGGGAGGGATCAAGGAGGAGGAGAGCGAGGGTCGGCGGCGGCAAAGGAGGGGGAGGCTGCGGCCTCTCGCCTCGTCAGGGTCCTTCGCCTCGCGACGGACGCTCTCGCTGAGGAGGGGGACTCTGTCGAGCTGGGGGGGCGGGAGGAGGTCTCCGCCGCGGCCTCCGCGCTCGCCGCGGCGGTGCTTGACGTCGCCGCCGCCGCGGCCGGCTGCGGCGAGTCGAGCGGCAGAGGCGCCAGCCACTTCTTCTCCCCGTCGAAGGCTGCGGCGGCTTCTTCTTCCCCTTCCTCTCCGTCGTCGGGAGAGGCCGCGGACTCGCTCGCCGACGCGGGAATCGTGCGGGAGCTGCTGCGCCTCGTGGCCTGCCGCGGGCGGGGGGCGGGAACGTGGGCCGGGCAGCGGCAGCGGCGGGCGCCGCCGGCGCCGGCCTCTTCCTCTCCTTCTTCTTCCCCCTCCTCGTTCTCGTTCGCGCCGCACCAGCAGGCGTTGACGACGCCCTCTTCGGAGGCTCCCGCAGTATTCTGTTCCGAGCCCAGGTCGGCGCTGGCCCTGCGCGCCGCGGCGGTCGCGGGGGCGATGGTGGGTTGTGTTTTCTTCCTTTCTTTTTTTTCTCGGCGGCGACACCGGCGCAAAAAAGGAAAGAAACTCAAGAACACTCTCTCACTCTCTCTTTCCATTTCTTTCTTCTAAAAAAAACACTTCCGCAAACAGGTCCACTCTGTCCCGGCCTTCACCGCGCTCGTCGGAGGAGGAGTAGGGGAAGAGGAGAGCTTCGGCGCGAGCGAGATGACGACGACGCTCTCATGTTCGCCTTCGCCTCCTTCGCCCTCGGCGACGGCGCTCCTCCTCTCCTGCCTCGACAGGGGAGCCCCGCCCGCTGCCACGGCCGGGGCTCTGTTCCTCATGCGGTGCCTCACGACGACGATATCCTCGCTGCCCCCCGCGGAGGCGGGAGGAGGAGGGGGAGGAGGAAATGCCGCTGCGGCGACCTCCGCGGGCGGCAGCTCCTCGAAGAGAGGGGCAGCGGCGGCAGCGGCGGCTCCGGCGGCGGGCAGAAAGTCCTCTGTTGCGCTCGTCGCGCGGGCCGCC
>Ga0315284_10016187_pt1 | contig 10588 bp, 2 predicted proteins | sample YL17G09_16_MG_FD_203696 | JGI IMG/M metagenome (GOLD analysis project Ga0315284, IMG submission 203696) | Sediment microbial communities from Yellowstone Lake, YNP, Wyoming, USA - YL17G09_16 | ecosystem: Environmental > Aquatic > Freshwater > Lake > Sediment | place: USA: Wyoming | collected...
CTGACAAATTGGAACTGGTGCTCACCGTTAGCCAGTAGTTGGTCGCACCGGCGGAGGCATTCCACTGGTAGGTTATAGATGTGCCCGATACAACAGCCCCGTTGGCCGGTGACACCAGGACTGGCGCTGACGGAGGCGCGGTCGGTGGCAGCTGCGTTGGCGTCGGTGCGGGTGTCGGAGAAGGTGTGACCGGTGCTGGCGTAGGCGTCGGTGCGGGTGCCGGAGAAGGTGTGACCGGTGCCGGTGTTGGCGTCGGTGCGGGTGTCGGAGAGGGAGGCGTCGAGGACACTCCATTGACAAAGCTGCAGCCATTAGTCAGAACCTGGGACTGGTTTGCCCAGCCATAGCTGTTCCAAGCGTTTACCCACCAGTAATAGGTGGCGCCACTGTTGGGATAGTTTATGTCGGTAAATTGGTTGACATTGCCTACATAGTAGCCGTACTTCCACTTTGTTGTGTCTGACGAATTGGAACTGGTGCTCACCGTTAGCCAGTAGTTCGTCGCTGTGGCAGAGGCGTTCCATCGGTATGTTATGGAGGTACCAGATACGTTGGTCCCATTCCCAGGTGACACTAAGGTTGGCGCTGCAGGGAGCGATACAGGCTCCGCTACTGGTGTGGGCGTGGGGCTGGGAGCAGGAGTAGGAGTAGGCGCTATACCGTTAGTGAAGTTGAAGCCATTGGCCAGAACCTGGGACTGGTTTGCCCAGCCAGTGCTGTTCCAAGCATTCACCCACCAGTAATAGGTGGCGCCATTGTTGGGATAGCCTTTGTCGGTAAATTGGGTGACATCGCCTACATAGTAGCCGTACTTCCACTTTGTTGTGTCTGACGAATTGGAACTGGTGCTCACCGTTAGCCAGTAGTTGGTCGCACCGGCGGAGGCATTCCACCGATAGGTTATGGAGGTGCCAGATGCCGCAGTCGCGTTCCCTGGGGACAGGAGAGTCGGAGCTAGGGGAGCAGCCTGATTCACGGTGAAGCCGTTTGCCTTTGTACCGGTGCCTGCAGAGGTGGTTACTGATACATTCCTGGCACCGGGTGCGGCACTGCCATCTATGGTGATGTTGCCTGTTATCTGGGTTGAGCTAACTACATTGAAGCTGTTGACTGTTATACCGGAGCCGAAGCTCAGTGACGTGGCGCCGGTAAGATAGGTGCCGGTCAAGGTAACAATCAATATTTGCCGCTGTGCGCCCTGATTCGGGCTAACGGAGGTTACTGTGGGGGGTATTGCGAAAGTAACCACAACAGCATGGTCTGTGATGACACCAGAGATCACGTACGGGTTGGCGATAGCCGCCGGGCTGCCGTTGTCGGTGATGCTGGCGATCTTATACCCGGAATCAGGGGTGATATTTATGCTGGCGCTGGTACCATAGTTGACCTTCTGGGTGCCCGGGCTCACAGAGCCGTGGCCTCCGGATACTGAGGCGTTGACGGTGAAAGTATTGATGGCAAAGCTGGCCTCAACCGTGATATCCGCAGTTACACTGGTATCGGTGCGCGGGTTAGCGGTGGAGGCATCGCTCCACTGGACGAAGTGGTATCCGGTAGCGGGAACAGCCGTTACCGCCGAGCCGCTGTCACCGTAGTTGACCGTCTGCGGGCTGCTGCCAGAGATCGAGCCGTTTGCCCCGGCGGTATAGGTCAGAGAGTACTGGTTGATGGTCCATTGGGCCACGCAGGTCGTACTAACTGCAGGCATGGTGGACGGTACAGCCGGGCTCCAACTGCTGAAGGTATAACCTTCTTTGGTAGGAGCTGCAGGAGCGGTCACGGCTGTTCCGTAATCCTGTGTGATGGAAGCTACTGAGCTGCCACCAGCGCTGTCAAAGGTGATGGTGTAGGTGTCGATGGCAAAACTGGCCGTCACCGAGATATCCGCTATCACATTGGTATCCGTGCGCGGGTTAGCGGTGGAGGCATCGCTCCACTGGACGAAGTGGTATCCGGTAGCGGGAACAGCCGTCACCGCTGTGCCGCTGTCACCGTAGTTGACGGTCTGCGGGCTGATGCCCGAGATCGAGCCATGTGCCCCGGCAGTATACGTCAGGGTGATGGTGTGTATGGCGAAGGTGTTGTACCCGGACCGGCCCAAAATGTCAGTGGCAGTGATGGTGACCCCGGTGCCCGGCGACGTGTCCCGCGCCATAATATTCATGGTGCTGTTGACCAAGGGCTTAACGTTATCGCCAGGCTCACCAAAGACACCGTTACCGTTGGCGTCGAACTGCATGGTCGTTGATGAGGATGTAACAGTTGCCCCATTGGCGTTAATGGGCACCAGGCGGATCCATGCCCACGCAAACCCTTCGTAGCCACCGGCAATCAACTGGGCAGTGTTGACGTAAATGTTGAATGAGTTGTTAGTGATGTTAACCGTGCCCAGATTGTACTCTTTGAACTGAGTGCCCGTGGCACCACCGGCAGTATCCACAGAGAGCGCGTTTGGATTGTCGCTCGTGTAGCCATAGAAATATCTCATGCGTGCATTATCGTTGAGATTGGCGATCACTTGATACTGACCATTTGGGATTCCATTGGCGTAAAAACGCATGGTCGGTGAAATCGGTGTGTGGAGCGCACTTGCCGTGATAACTGGGTAAGGCCGGCTGCTGGTATAGAGGAACTCGGTCCATTTCCCCGCTGCGTAATTGGCAAGCGCCACATTTACGTCTGTTGTTGTCGTCATCACCGGATCCTGATGGCTATCATCCCAGCAATTGATTTGTATCTCCTGCACCTGTACAGGCACCAAGCGGATCCATGCCCAGGCGAACCCTTCGAAGCCGCCGGCAAGCAATTGGCCAGTGTTGGTGTAAAGGTTGAATGAGTTATTGGTGATGTTAACCGTGCCCAGACTGTACTCTTTGCACTGAGTGCCCGTGGCACCACCCGCAGTATCCACAGAGACCGCGTTTGGATTGTCGCTTGTATAGCCATAGAAGTATCGGTACTTAACCTGATCGAAGAGATTGGCGATCACTTGATACTGGCCATTCGGGATTCCATTAGCATAGAAACGCATTGTCGGTACAACCGGTGTGTGCAGTGCACTTCCCCCGATAACCGGGAAAGGGCGACCTTGTGCATAGAGGAACTCGGTCCATTTCCCGGCTGCGTAATTGGCTAACAACACATTTACGTCTGTTGTTGTAGTCATCACGGGATCCTGATGGTTATCCTCCCAGCAGTTGATTGTGATACCCGGGTAGCCCGTGACCGTTACCTGGAAAGGCTCGTTCGTCTGATACTGATACGCTGGGGAGGTTACCTGGAAGAACATGGGCATCGCCTGTACCTCGAACGCGTTACTGGTACCCGTTGCAGCACCATCGCTTGCCGAAATGGTCACACCATGGGATTGGATGCCGATTGTGACATTGCCAGTCCACTGCCCGCCAATGAAGCTACCAGTCGCAGAGGGGGCAATCGTACCCGTGGTGTCGCTCAGTGTCGACTGGCCGATGTAATTCGCAAGAAGGTTACCGGAGATGTCACGTGCTGTAATAGTGACGCTAAATGGAGCGCCTGCGTATTTCGGGCTGGAGATCGTATTAAAGGTGAAATGGGGAACTACCGCTAAGGGAACAGTGTTGCTGGTTACGCTGGACAAGGACGCCGTAATATTGGTACTCCCGATCGCTACGCCCGTGGCCAGACCTGCCGGGGAGATTGTGGCTATACCTGTATTGGAACTACTCCAAGTCACCGCTGAAGTAATGTCCGCAGTTGAGGCGTCCGAATAGGTCCCGGTAGCATAAAACTGCTCGGTTGAACCCACCACTAAATTAGTCGGGGGATTCGGTGTTACCGCAATGGCAACTAGCACAGGTGTTACCGCTAAGGGCACAGTGTTGCTGGTTATCCCGGACAGGGATGCCGTAATATTGGTACTCCCGATTGCTACGCCGGTGGCCAGACCCGCCGACGATATTGTGGCTACACCTGTATTGGAACTGCTCCAAGTCACCGCTGAAGTAAGGTTCGCAGTTGAGCCGTCCGAATAGGTCCCGGCAGCATAGAACTGCTCGGTTGAACCCACCAATAAATTAGTTGCATGATTTGGTGTTACCGCAATGGAAACCAGCACAGGCCCTATAACTGTTAAGGGCACAGAGTTGCTGGTTATGCTGGACAGGGACGCCGTAATATCGGTACTCCCCATCGCTACGCCGGTGGCCAGACCTGCCGGGGAGATTGTGGCTACACCTGTATTGGAACTGCTCCAGGTCACCGCTGAAGTAATGTTTGCAGTTGAGTCGTCCGAATAGGTCCCGGTAGCATAAAACTGCCCGGTTAAACCCATCGCTAAATCAGTTGGAGCACTTGGTGTTACCGCAATGGAAACTAGCCCGGCAGGCGCAAGTATGGTGAAGGTATTGTTCCCGGACCGGGCCAGGCTATCAGTGGCCGTGATGGTGACCCCGGTGCCCGGCGAGCTGTCGCGGGCCATAATACTCGCGGTGTCGTTCGCCAGGGTTATGACGTTATCGCCAGTCTCACCGAAGATACTGTTACAGTTGGCGTCGAACTGCATGGTGGTTGATGAGGATGTAACAGTTACCATGTTGGAGCTAGTGGCCGGCACCAGGCGGATCCATGCCCAACTGAACCCGTCGAAGCTAGCACTTTCAAGCGCTTGGGCAGTGTTGGTGTAAAGGTTGAATGAGTTGTTAGTGATGTTAACCGTCCCCAGACTGTACTCTCTGCACTGAGTGCCCGTGGCACCACCCGCAGTATCCACAGAGAGCGCGTTTGGATTGTCACTTGTATAGCCATAGAAGTATCGCAACTTAAAACCATCCCAGAGATTGGCGATCACTTGATACTGGCCGTTGGGGATTCCATTAGCGTAGAAACGCATTGTCGGTACAACCGGTGTGTGCAGTACACTTCCCCCGATAACCGGGAAAGGGCGACCTTGTGTATACAGGAACTCGGTCCATTTCGCAGCTGCCATATTGGCAAGCAACACACTTGAGTCGGTTGTTGTGGTCAGCACCGGATCCTGATGGCTATCCTCCCAGCAGTTGATTGTGATACCCGGGTAGCCCGTGACCGTTACCTGGAAAGGCTCGTTCGTCTGATACAGATACGATGTGGAAGTCACCTGGAAGAACGTGGGCCCCGCCTGTACCTCGAACGCGTTACTGGTACCCGTTGCGGCACCATCGTTTGCTGAAATGGTCACGCCATGGGATTGGATGCCGATTGTGACATCGCCGGTCCACTGCCCGCCGACGAAGCTACCAGTCGAGGAGGGGGCAATCGTACCCGTGGTGTCGCTTAATGCTGCCTGAGCGATGTAATTCGTGAGAAGGTTACCGGAGATGTCACGCGCCGTAATAATGACGCTAAATGGAGCGCCCGCATATTGTGGGCTGGAGATGGTATTGAAGGTGAAATGGTGTAGAGCTGGAGCTACCACCTGAACTGAGGCATGGCCAGTTACGCCTCCAAAAGCAGCGCTGATCGTATTGTTGTATTGGCCAGCTACCGCACCGGCCGTGAAGAGCCCGGTGCTATTGATCGTGCCGCCGCCGTTCACCACACTCCAGGTGAACGTCAGGTCTGGAATGGGGTTGTTGGCCGCGTCGTATCCTTGCGCTGAGAATTGCTGGCCGCCGCCGGTGGCTACTGTAGCTGATGGGGGGCTGACTGTAATATGGTCGAGCTGCCCCGGCACTGTGAAGACGACCTGTGTTGACCCGGCGAATTGAGGCACGTCGACCAGCATATCCCGGATTGTGCCTGCGTCCTCAACGAAGAGGTAGAACTTGGTCGCCATGTCTGTCTGCCCGCCCACGGTGGTTGTCAGTCGCTTTGTTGCAGGGTCATAAGTGCTGGAGGTAATACTTGAATTGCCGATCGCACGCGCGTACTGCATAGCATAGTCCAAGGTGACGTAGATGGGGTGGTAGGAAGCTACGTTGTTGGTGATAGTTTGGAGTACCGTGCGCCAATTGGCATCCGTGAAACTGGGCAAGAAATATTCGTGCGTGAACAATGTCGGCAAAACAAGGCTGTCGAATTCCCGTTTGAGCTGTGCGGTGCCGCGAGCAATAGTGCCCGCAACATCACTGGAGCTCGGGTACCACTCGTAACCAGCGTTGTCGCGTACTTCACTGACACAATTAAACAGCGCCTGACTCCATTCCGGGTGGCCGGGAACCGTCATATAGTCAGCGTAGTAGAACGGAGTACCGCCACCAGAGGACCCGCGTGGGGTGGGCGGATCCTCGCGGTAAGGGCCTCCCACGGTCCATGGAGACCCATAGGGAGCTCCGATGTCCGGCATGCTGGCTGTGAGCTGTATTCCCCAGCTATTGATAAGGGGAACAGCGTTAACGCTGACCTCGGCGTAGTGGGCGATTACAATTTTGGCCATCGCTATATCGCGATCCTGGAACCACTTTGTTCCGTAAGCAAAATTGGCAGCGAGCTGCTCATCGGTGAAGTCCAGATTGCTGTTGTGGTCTCGGTAGAAGAAGGTGCCGGAGCCAAATGCGTGTATAGAGGCTGTGGCCAGACCGTCATGCGTCAGGGAGCTGAGATGGGCCGCCTCGGTACCGTCGATATCGTCGATGAACAAGCCCACCCACGGCTTTATGCCAAACTCGTTGGCGATATCTATCCACTGTGCCGGGGAGGAAACATCGTCTACCCTCATGGTCAGGAATGGCGGCATAGCCTGCATGACGAATGGCTTGCGTGCCGCCCAGACGATGCTTCGCCATACCAGGTCATCGAGTCCGTACATGGCACCTTTAACTGAAGACGACATCCAATCGTAAGTGCCCCACTGTACGGCATTGCCCTGACCCGCTGTTGCCACGGCAAGGAAAGGCTCAGTGCCTGTCATAGCGATGCCGGTAGCCCCGACAGGAAGGGTGATGCCAGCCATCGTCATCCCTCCGGTGCCGATAGCATCTCCAGCATTGTGAAGGGCTGTGATATAGTGCATCGTGGGAGAAGGGCCGCCCACCGGAACCAGGCGTATCCAGGCCCATCCCCAGGCCTCATTTTCCACACCACCAGACAGGGCATCCCCATTCTGGACATAAATATTGAACTCGCCGCCGGCCACGGTTGTTGTCCCCAGGGTGTAGTCGGCAAAGTCACCCTGAACCCCCGAGGTCACATCGATAGAGTATGCCAGCGGGTTCTCAGACGTGTATCCCCAGTTATACCGAAGATTGTGAGCCCAGTAAAGGTGAGCTATCACCGTGTACTCACCGTCTGGCACCGAGCCATAGAAGCGCATCAGGGGCGGCGTTTCGTTGTAGCCTGCAAAAACGGCTGGATAGCCTCGCGTAGTGTAGAGGAACTCATCCCACTGGTTGTCTCTCCAGTTCACCAGGTTGGGATTGGAAAAGGTTTGCAGGACCGGGTACTGATTGCTGTCTTCCCAGCAGTTGATTTGATAGCTTCCCCCACCCTCCATGGAGGTGAACGTCACCCCCGAGCCCGTTGTGGGGGTCGTGTAGCCAAAATCGAAGATATCCTGAATGAACTGGTAACGAGGGTTGCTACCATCCGCCGAAAGGTCATTGTCGAAGTTCACCAACCCTGTTCCAGCATTTACCGCTGAGGTTATGTAATCCTGCTCTGTCGAGTCCAGTAAGGTATCGCCAGCGTCGAGCTGGCGATGACCGATGATGATTACGGCGTAGTTGCCCACATCAGACCCTACAGGCGTTGTCGCTATGTCGACAATGGTGTAAGGGACGCCGAAATTATCCAGGTAGGGTTGGACGTAATACTGGAAGTCAATGTAGTTTGGGCTGGTGGAGTTCACCAGCACCAGAGCATTGGCTCCTGTGGGCGTGGAACTGGCACTAACCCCTCCGGCCACGAAGGGGCCAATTCCGGGCATAAAAGTCCCAACCACGAGTGTTAGAACCATACAGATGTAGAAGAGTTTCGTGCGCATGATTACCTCATTGAATATACCTTGGACTTGAATATGAGTGCCTAACAAGCGGACGGGTCAAATAACCCGCAATGATGTGCCTTCTGCAAACTCAAATATTTGAGCTTTGCATGAAGAACATAAAACTGCCGCAGGCCACCAAATCAGTAACCTACAGCACTAACCCTGTAAGACTTTATGGTTTCATATGATTTTAGTTGAGACCATGAAGCTTGTTTTTTGTTTTTTAGAATCGGGCTTCCAAAGCCATTTAACTCGATTTTAGAACAGAATATTGTACTCGATTACGATATATAAATCGAGAGATAATACCTGATTTAATTCCGGCAAGACGCATTATCACAATACTCTAGCAAGAACTACCTGCCACAATATATCAACTCTAGTACTATTTGTCAATAACTCTTACCCTTTAGTACTAGCACTTCCAATACCATTAAGTTTACTTTCCCTCCCATTTTTTACCTTTCCTCCATCAATTACCACTTACTTATAACTTCCTCCCATATTCCTACTCAGTCAAACTCAGTCAAACAACTGCTGGAGATTACTCCGGTCTACGTGCAGGTACCCCGTGAGACCAGTCGCATAAGGGCATGCATGACCTGTCCCCCGAAAACAGTAACATCGCCATTTAGACTCCTCCGCTACAATAAAACGAAGGAGGAGGGCTCATCATGGTACGCAAGAAGTACACGGAGGAACAAATAATCGCCCTGTCAGGGAGAGAGAGGTCGGAGCTAAAGTAACCGATCTCTGCCGTAAATATGGGATGAGCGATACCACCTATTACAATTGGAAAGCCAGGTATTCCGGACTCAGCTTCAGTGAACTGAAAAGGTTGAAGGCCTTAGAAGGGGAAAACCGGCGCCTCAAGCAAATCGTGGGCGAGCAGGCCCTGGATATCAGGGCGCTCAAGGGCCTGCTGTCAAAAAACTTGTGAAGCCCGGGGTAAAACGCGTGGCGGTTTCCCATGCCGGGGAGAGTCTTGGGCTGAGCGAAAGGAAAGCCTGCCTGCTTGTCAATATTTCGGCTTCGGTCTATCGCTATAGGCCGAAATCTGATAGTGATGTTGCCCTGCGTCAGCGTTTCCAGGAGCTGGCAGGACAGAGAAAACGGTTTGGCAGTCCCCGGCTCCACATTTTAATTAAAAGGGGAGGGCCTGGTAATTAATCACAAGCGGACGGAGAGGATCTATCATGAAGAGGGGTTGGCGCTCAGGAGAAAGAGGCGTAGGAAAGGCGCTGCCGGTTCGAGGGTATTGATGCCGTCACCGCCAGAGGCCAAACCAGCGCTAATCCATGGATTTCGTTACTAACAGCATCGTCAGATGTCCTGGAGTCAAAATCTATAGCTTTGTGGGATTGACATCATATAGTAAAGGAAAGAGCAGTTTTCTACCAGGGAAGAACCCATGCCAAATATTGACCGTTTACGAAGGTCACAACGCTCATTTCTGACGATTGATTCGATACAACGTATAGAATTCTTCCGCTCACTGTGTTTCCCGGAGCTAGTGCCTGCCCATACCAGGGAAACTGATTTGGTACTAGTACGGAGAGTTGCACAGGCCGGTAAATAGAACTGGACTTGTCAATGAGGTTGAATAGGTTGGCTTGTGCCGAAATGGTTGAATTGCCCATGTTGAACACCGTGACGTTGACAATTATGAAAAATGTATCGGGTGGCGCCTCAACAGTAGCATTTTCACGGTATTGAACCATCCTTTCCGCAGTACTTACAACTATCCAGGAAGGTGAGGGAGTGGACCAATTGCCCAGATTGAAATAAGTAATAGGTGTCAGCGTCGTTGTAGGTGTTGGAGTTGAGGTGATTTCCGCCCCTGGTCTTGGGATATTACAGCACAATATGCAAGAGTTGGCTTCTGTTGTTTTCGTCCATATGCTACCTCCAGAATCTGTGAATCTTCGTCCTTCTATTCTTCCCGTAAATGTTCCCCAGTTAATGGTGGCGGTTATCTTGTCGCCTTCGGCATACCAATTTCCTGAAGCTTGTGCTAATGCGTTCACCCACTGAAACTTACCATCTCTTTGAAATGCAATCCACTGATTAGGGTTGTTGTCTAGCAGATATGAGCCGCAAAAATCACAGGTATATTGGCAGGACACTGATACAACAGCAACGAGGAGTACGATTATCATTACTGTCGAAGACAACTTGTCAATGCTCTTCATAAATGCGTCCTTATCCAAACTGGACAGTCAGGATATGACTTCCAAAATCACTGCTGTGTGACTAATCTTATCAATGGCGATATCATTCTGCAAAAACTGGCACAAAATACTACGGCAAGCCACCTTTGAGGTCAGCGTGAAGCACCGCACGGCGATGTAAGTAGTTTCCCATGGACAGAGTTATATTTGAACGTGCACACGGCTAGTTGTGACCTTACCCCGGAATTGGCGTCTACAACTACAGTGCTATCGTAAAAAGTGCTGCACAGGAACTAACAATAAGAGAAACTGCTATTACGAGAAAAGCTAGTAGCACTTCCGCCACCCCCGCTCGAGATGCCTGTAGTTTACTACGCTTCGTGGAGCACCGCAACCCATCCTGTTAAGATATTCTACAATGGCAGTGCAACCCTGGAAATCTTAAGCTAAACATGACCTGCCTGAGATTCATATA
>Ga0315284_10016188_pt1 | contig 10588 bp, 9 predicted proteins | sample YL17G09_16_MG_FD_203696 | JGI IMG/M metagenome (GOLD analysis project Ga0315284, IMG submission 203696) | Sediment microbial communities from Yellowstone Lake, YNP, Wyoming, USA - YL17G09_16 | ecosystem: Environmental > Aquatic > Freshwater > Lake > Sediment | place: USA: Wyoming | collected...
TTTTACCGTTCAGTTCCCCTTAAAACAAAATAGCCATATTCGTCTTTAGACTCGGAAAGTTATCTTTCAAATGCAAAAAATTAAAAAAATTGTCGTCTTTTTGAAAAACCTTTTTAAAAAGATTTCTTTTAAAAAGAGAATTTTAATTGCGGTTATTGCCGTCGGATTCTTTGGTTTTGGCGGATATCGCATTTTTTCCGCCTCCAAAAAGCAAAAAATACAATACCAAACCGCTCAAGCCGAAAAAGGAACTTTAATCAACTCAATTTCCGGCTCCGGTTCAATCACTTCAGGAAACAATACAAGTATAAATACAAAAGTTTCCGGCGTAGTGAATAAGGTATATGTTACCAATGGTGACAAAGTAGCCAAAGGTCAAAAAATAGCGGAAATTACCTTAGACGATTATGCTCAAGAAAGACAAACGGCCGCCTGGGTCAATTATCTTGACGCAACCGTTGCGGTTAAAGATGCAATAAAAAATAAAGTAACCGCAGATATCCAAATGTGGAAAGACCGCGAAGCAGTACTCACTGCACAGCAAAATCTTAACGATAAAAATGACGGTAAAAACAATCCTACTACCAATAAAGTCTATACTGACGGTGAAAAAATGATTGTAGACAAAACTCTTGACGAATCACGAAAAGCTTTTACTGTCTCTGAAAGTAAATATTTAAACTCCGATGCTGATATTTCATACGCCTACGCAAAAGTCTCTTCGGCCCTAAGAAATTATCAAGAAAATTCCTCAACACTAATTGCTCCTTCTTCGGGAAATATAAGTGATCTTATGCTTGCGCCGGGAGTTATTCTTTCCGCCAACTCAACAACGAGCAATACCAGCGGGGCAACCATTGTCTCAGCCCAAACAATTGGCAAAATCAGCAACCCAAACGGCCAACTGACGGCAACTATCTCTCTGACCGAAATCGATATCATCAGTGTTAAAGCCAATCAAAAAGTAACCTTAACCTTGGATGCATATCCTGATAAAACCTTTACCGGAAAAATTTTGGCGGTAAATACCAACGGTAGTGTCAGTTCCGGCGTTACCTCCTATCCAGTAACCATACTTTTTGACCCTGTTTTAATTGATATTTACCCGAATATGTCAGTAAACGCGCAAATAATTACCAATTTCGTTACCGATGTCATTCTGGTTCCGTCAACCGCAATTTCCACCGATAATAATCAATCGACCGTTCAAAGAATGAAAGACGGCAAAATTGAAACAGTGACAGTCGAAGTTGGTGATTCAAACGATTCTCAAACGGTGATTGTCTCAGGCATTAACGAAGGAGACGAGGTGGTTACCGCCACCATAACTTCCACCGGTGAAAGTCAAACTCAAAATAATACTACTTCCCCATTTAGCGGACTGGGAAGAACCACCGGCGGGTCAAGCAATAGAGATTCCGGAAATGTGCGTTTTATAGAAAGACCGGGGGGCTTTTAAGTAATTATGGCCACTTCAACTATTCAAGTTTCTCATCTTTATAAAATATACAAAACGGAGGATTTGGAAACCACGGTTTTGTCTGATGTTTCGCTTAAAATTGACAAGGGTGAATTTGTCGCCATTATGGGCCCTTCAGGATCCGGTAAATCAACTTTAATGCATATTTTGGGTGCCTTGGATTTGCCTACCCGCGGTTCTTACTGCCTTGACGGACAAGAAGTCGGCAATCTATCGGACGACAGTTTGGCTGAGATAAGAAATCATAAAATCGGTTTTATTTTTCAAGCGTTTAATCTTCTTCCGAGAACTTCCGCCATCGATAATGTGGTCGTTCCGATGGAATACGGTAATGTTCCGGAAAACGAACAAGTTGAAAAAGCGAAAAAACTGCTTGATCTTGTCGGGCTTTCTGATCGTTTAAATTATCCCCCCAATAAACTATCAGGGGGACAGCAACAACGTGTCGCCATCGCCAGGGCTTTAGTGATGAATCCCAGTATTCTGCTAGCGGATGAGCCAACCGGAAACATTGCCTCTGCCCAAGCTGAGGAAATCATGACCATTTTTCAAAAACTAAATAAAGACGGCCATACCATCGTGATGATTACCCATGAACCGGATATTGCGGAGCATGCTAAGCGGATTATTCATCTTAAAGACGGTAAAATCGTTCAAGGCGGTATATGAAAACTTTAAAACTAATAAAAAGCAGCATAAAAAACCTTAGCATTAACAAAATGCGGACCGGACTGGCGGTTTTGGGCATTGTTATCGGTATCGGCAGTGTTATTGCCCTTATCTCCATGGGTGAATCAAGCAAGCGCGCCGTTCAATCCCAAATTCAGTCAATCGGCTCAAATTTATTAACCATTTCACCGGGTTTCCAGTCGTCAAGCGGTGTTCGCGGGGCAATGGGAGGGGCAACTACACTAACGAATGAAGATGCCAAGGCAATAATGAACTCCTCCAATGTGACAACAATAAAAAACGTCTCACCGGAATACTCATCCCGTGCACAAGTTATTGCCGGAAGGAACAACGCTAATACCCAGATTGTCGGGGTTGAGCCAATTTATGCCCAGGTCAGAAAATTGACTCTTTCGTCCGGAAGTTTTATTACCACCCAACATGTTTCAAGTATGTCAAAAGTAGCGGTTATCGGCCCAACCGTGGCCGAAGATTTATTTGGAGGAGGTATCAACCCGGTTGGACAATCAATAAGAATTTCCGGTAAGACTTTTCAAATCATCGGAATTACCAAAGCAAAAGGGGGAATGGGAATGAATAATCAGGATGACAGGATATATATCCCTCTAGCAACCGCCCAAAAACAAGTGTTCGGCGCCAAACATCTGACCTCAATTGCCCTGGAGGCAAAAAGTGAAGAGGTAATGACCACCGCCCAAAATCAGGTCGGCTACCTGCTTTTAGAACGGCATAAAATCTCCGAGGTGGCCAATGCCGATTTTAGAATTATGTCCCAAGCGGACATTTTAGAAACCGCCTCCCAAGTTGCCAGCACTTTTACTTCAATGCTCACCGGAGTCGCGGCAATTTCCCTACTTGTCGGCGGCATCGGAATTATGAATATCATGTTAATGTCAGTGACGGAAAGAACCCGGGAAATAGGCCTGAGAAAAGCTCTGGGAGCAAAGAAAAAAGTTATTATTATGCAATTTCTGACGGAATCGATTATTCTTACTTTTACCGGAGGGATAATTGGAATCGGTTTGGGAATAATCGGCTTCTATGTATACTCAAAGATAAATGGTTCGACCTTTGTTGTTTCTTTAGGCTCTGTTTTGTTAGCCTTTGTTGTCTCGGCCGGTATCGGGATTCTATTCGGCTGGTATCCTGCCCGCAAAGCCGCTAATTTACAACCGATTGAAGCCTTGAGATATGAATAAAATTTTTAATATTTTAAAAGGTCGCCTACGCTAAAGCTTTGGCAGACCGAAGGAGGGAAAATGAAAAAACAACTACCCGTTTTTTTAGTAATCGCTATTCTTTTTGCCGGAGGCGGATTCTTCGGCGGGATGAAATACCAACAAAAAAGGGGTTTGCAAAATATTAGGCAACAATTTGGAAATGGCCAATTTCAAAGAGGAAACGGCTCGGCAAATATCAGCGGTCAGCCAAGACAGGCCGGAAACCGAATGGGGGGAAGATCGGTTGCGGGTGAAATTTTAAGTCAGGATGAAAAATCGCTTACGGTAAAGCTGCCGGACGGCAGTTCGAAAATCGTTCTGCTTTCGGAGTCAACCACCGTTAACAAAGCCACCACAGGAACTAAAGAAGATTTAAAAACCGGCGAGCAGGTAGTTGTTTTTGGGACCGAAAACACTGATGGCAGTGTCACCGCTCAAAACATTCAGTTAAACCCGTTAATCAGAGCATTTCCAACACAATTACCAAATTAACCAGAGATACATTGACAAATTAAAAACCCCGTGATAACGTTTGTTTGTTTCAATGAATAAAGAAATCGATCCCCAAAGAGTTATTGACGAAATTTACTCCCCAGGTAACGACCTTTCTATATATGCAAAAACTGTTTATCCTGATCCGGTTCATCAATACCGCCGGGGAATAAGATCCAATAGTTTTGCTATTGAAGGAGGCGCTTTCGGGGATGAAGGAAAGGGTGAAGTTCTTAAAAGATTACACGGTAGGATGACCGATTTTGGCCAAAAAGAAGCCGTATCAATCAGGTGGCAGGGGGGCAATAATACCGGTCATGAAGTTCAATTCTCTCCAAATAAAAAATTTTGTTTCCATCAAATTCCCGTCGGGGTAATTTTTCCCCAAACAACCGGCATCATTACCAGAGGAATGGTACTGCATCCGGAAGATGCCGTAACAGAAATCAACCAAATAAAAGCAACCTTTGGAGAAATGCCGGGAAACTTACTGATAGACAGCCATACCCCGCTTTGTTTGGATACGGAAAGAGCCCTGGAGGCAATTGTTTCCGGAACCGGTTCAACCGGAATGGGTATCGGTTCGGCATATGCACTTCAACTTTTACGCAATAACCTTACCGTTGGAGATTTAATGGACGAAAGAGAATGGAGAAATAGTTTATCTAACCATTACCGCTGGGTAGAGAAAACTCTTTCCGGCCATGATATTGATTTACGCGCGGTTTCTGTTAATTCATTAGCCGGAGAAAGGAGACCGGTAGGGACAGAACAGGAATTTATCGGCAGATTGGCCGGAGCCAGAAATGAATTTCTAAAATATGTCTCAGATAATATTTTTGATTTTTTAAGGACAAAATGGCGGGATTTTTCGATCCCTTTTTCCGCCGAAGGAGCGCAGGCTGTCGGACTGCACCGCGACTGGGGTATCAGTCCGGATTATACCGCCTCAGAAACTACCTTTCAGGGAATTTTTTCCGCTACTGAAGGTGTAGTTAACCCGCGGGATGTTGCCGGCAAATTCGGTGTTATCAAAGCCTACTTCAGTTCCGTCGGCAAACGGCGTCTTCCCGGCGGTCCCCTGCCTCAGGAAACAGCCTCAAAAATGCGGGATATTTTTGACGAAAGAGGCCGGTCTACCGGCAGAGATAGAGATATTTATCCTATTCACCTGCCGGCATTAAAATATTTTCAAAAGGTCGGCGGGTACGAATGGTTAATCGTTACCCATCTTGATTGGACAGCCGAAACAGTTAAAGTAGTCACCGGTTACAAAGATGAAAACGGGAATCCGGCACCTTACCATCCATACCAAAGTAAACTTGATAAACTAACCCCGGTTATCGCTGACCTGCCCGGTTGGGACGGGGAGATTGCCGGAAAAGCCAAAACACCCAAAGATCTGCCAGAAAATGCCCTTCGGTTTTTACAATTTCTAAGCCAAACAATTGCCCCGGTTGCCTACGCTACTGATGGACCGTATGAAGGACAGATGGTCAGTTGGCTGGACTCTTAAACCAAGGTCTTCCGCAGTAATGAATAAATAACCAGAACGCAGCCTATGGTAATCATAATGTCGGAAAAATTGAAAACAAAAGGAAAGAAGGAAATTTTTATGTAATCAACGACAAAACCAAGGAAAATCCGATCATAAAAATTGCTTAACCCGCCCAAAAGGATCAGCATTGTGGCAAAAAGGAAAAGAGGAGAAAATCTTTTCTTAAATTTAAAAACAAATAAAATCAGGAACAAAATTATAAAAGAGGAAAACAGGAAAGAGCCGGGATTTTTAACCAATCCCGCCGGATTTTTCAGGAAAAAATGCTTAAGCAGTCTGTCTAAAGTTATAAAAAACAAAAAGACTAAAAACATATTTTATGAAGTTTATTATACCAATTCTATTCTTTAACTTTTCGTGGTATAATAATATCCTATAACTATATTGAGGGGGTCTATTTAGCCTTTAATCAGCCTCGTATTGTTAAGTTTTTATGATTAATATCAGAAATGTTGCCATTATTGCGCATGTTGACCACGGAAAAACCACCCTGGTAGATAGCCTGTTGCGTCAGTCAAAAACACATTTGTCCAAAGAAGTAATTGACAATACCTGTATTATGGACAGTTTTGAGCTGGAAAAAGAAAGAGGGATTACTATTTTTTCCAAAAATGCCTCAATAAGATACAAAGGCACCAAAATCAATATTATTGACACCCCCGGACATGCCGATTTCGGCGGCGAGGTTGAGCGGGTGCTTCGAATGGCCGACGGATGCTTGCTTTTAGTCGATGCCAAAGAAGGGCCGATGCCCCAAACCAGATTTGTTCTTAAAAAAGCCCTGGAGCTAAACTTAAAAATAATTGTGGTTATCAATAAAATTGACCGAGTCGACAAAAAAATAAACGAGGTCTTAAATAAAGTTTTTGATCTGTTTATCGACCTTGGCGCCGACGACAATATTGCCGATTACCCCGTTTTGTATGCTTCGGGAAAAATGGGAAAAGCCGGTTATTCTCCTTCGGAGGAAGAAATGGTTAATATCACCCCGATTTTTGAAGCAATTTTAAACCATATTCCCCCGCCAAGTGGGAATAAAAACCAACCCCTGCAAATGTTAATCACCACCATCACCGGCGATAATTATAAAGGCCGAATTGCTATCGGCCGGATTTATAACGGCGTTTTGAAAAAAGGGGAAAAAGTATCTTACATTAGCCGATCAGGAGAAATTAGAGCCTGCACTTTAAATTCCGTAATGACCTTTGAAGGGTTAAACCGGAAGGAAACTGAAGAAGAAATCCCCGCCGGCGATATCGCGGCCATTTCCGGAATTCCGGAAATCACCATTGGAGAAACAATCGCCGATATCAATAACCCCATTGCCCTACCACTCTTAAGTATAGAAGAACCAACCGTCAAAATGACCTTTAATGTCAACACTTCTCCTTTGGCCGGAAAAGAAGGCCAGTTTACCACCTCCCGGCAAATTGCGGAAAGACTGCAAAAAGAACTGCAGACCGATGTTGCTTTAAAAATTGAAGATAATAAGCAAGAAGGCTGGATTGTTTCCGGCCGAGGTGAACTGCATTTGGCTATTTTAATCGAACGGTTGAGAAGAGAAGGATATGAGCTTGAAGTTTCCCGACCGCAGGCAATTACCAAGGAAGTTGACGGCAAAACCCTATCTCCCTTTGAAAAAGTTTTTATTGAAGTCCCGGAAGAATATGCCGGTTTGGTTATTCAAAAGCTGGGCGAACGATACGGTGAGCTACAGAAAATGGAAATCATCGACAAAACCGCTTATTTGGAATTTTTGGTCTCAACCAAGGGTCTTTTTGGTTTTAGAAGCCAATTTTTAACCGAAAGCAGGGGAATGGGCGTTATCAATACCAGTTTTTGGGAATTTGCTCCGGAAAAAGGAATTTTTAAGGGTCGGGAAAACGGCTCGCTGGTTAACTGTGAATCCGGCGAGACACTAATGTATGCCCTTTCTACTCTTCAGGAAAGAGGCGAACTTTTTTTTGGACCCTCGGTTTATGTTTACAAAGGACAGGTGATCGGCCAAAGCTCAAGACCGGGAGACATTCAAGTTAATGCCTGTAAAGAAAAAAAAGCCTCCAACCAAAGATCCAGAATTAAAGGGCAAGTAGAACATTTTAATACTTCCAAAGTTATGGATTTGGAAGACGCGCTGGAATATATCAATGATGACGAACTGGTGGAAGTCACCCCTAAAAACATCAGAATCAGGAAAAAAATTCTTGACGAAGCACGGGCGCGCAAAATTGCCCGGGGAATAATTGATTAAGGGAAAACGGCTTCCCCTTTTAAACCTAAAAACAGCCCTTGTTTGTCCGGCAAATTGATTTTAACCAAAAAACCTCCCTCGTCGGAAACAAGCGGCCAGGCTATCGGCGGCGATTATCTTGTTTATGGCCGGCAAATTAACCTCTCCGTGACGGGGGTCAACAAAGGCTAAAATTTCTTCCTGCTCAATTTTAATTTCAAAGCAGTAAGAAGCGGTTTCCAAAATTTTAAAAGGAGTTGACGAAGGAGTGACATAAAGACCAAGGACGATATTACTGTCGTTGATAACAATTCCTTCAACCGGAGAAAACAAATCCGCCTGATCAAGTCTGGCTTTGGCCAATTCAACTTCTTTGACACTGACATTAAGCTGGGCCTGTTTCTCTACCTTCAGATACTTGGTCAGATCATCCGCTGTCCCGCTTTGTTTTAAGTTAAAAATCTCAAAATCGGCTCTGGTCTTTTCAAAATCCGCCAATTGTTTATCCAGTTCCGTTTGCAGAATCTTTCGATCTAAAGCCGCCAGTAAATTGCCTTTTTGAACGCTGTCGCCGGCTTTTTTGGCAACCGCCGCCACTTTCCCCGACCAAGCAAACCGCACTTCGATAATCCTGGCTTTAATTTCCCCGGTGTAAGTCTTGCCTGTCATAATTAAAGAGAAGGTGTTGCTGAAGGAAGAATTTCTTCGAACGGGGTTGGCGATAAGATTGGCGTACTGCTGGGGGTAGCCTCCTCTGTAGGTGAGGCGCTTGGCGTTGAGGTTAGAGGCGCAAATGTCGGATATTTGCTGATAACTCCGGTTGCCTTCCCGGGAATCACATGGATCATTTTGGCTACCAACCGACCGTTTTCATCCAAATCGCCAACAACAGCAACTCTTAACCCAATCGCCAGCTCATTTGACGGAAGCAAGGCAGACTTACTTTTGATTATTGTCTGCTGGTTAAAATAAACCTGATAGATTCGATCAACTTTTATCTGGTGGGTCAAGGTAATCATTTCTCCTGAAACACCAGTGATTATCCCGGAAACGGCTTTTCTTTTAATTTGCGCAGAAGCGGTCGCTTCCAAAACATACATTTTTTTGACCTTCCCGCTTTCACTGGCAATAACGGCAGCGATATCGTCTTTTTTAATCAAGTCCAGTTTTATCTTTTTTTTGTTTTGATTAATAATTTGGGTGCTGCTGTCAATAACCGCTTCCGTCTTTTTATTGACTCCTTTTTCCTCAATCGTGATCGAATTGGGAGTTGTCTTTTCGACATTACCAACCAACGCCTTATTTTCTTTCTTCTCTTGCCCCGGAGGCGTCTTTACCCCCTTAACCTGATCATCATAAACGAGATTATAAACTAATGATTTTTCTTCCCCTTCCCTCGAAAAAACGGTAACCGTAAGGGTATTTACTCCGCCTGACAGCCCAATTTCGCCTTCAAATTTTCCCTCCGTATCGCTTTCCACAAAGTTTTCTGAATTTTCCGTAAATAAAGCCACCGAAGAACCGGGCAAAGTTTTCCCACGGACAGTTACTGTCCCTTCGGTAACAAGAGTATCTGCCATCGGACTCTCCAACATTAAACCCAAAGCGGCTTTTTGAGGCTGCGATACCGCCACGTTGGTTGGAACAATCAAGTCTTTTGATAATTTTGAGAAACCAATCCCTAAAAAGCCAATAAAAATAAGTGAAACACTCCCCAGGGACAAAATCACCTGTTTGCGGGTAAGTGTTTTTTTAAAAGGACTAGAAGGAACAGTTTCTTTTTGAGTTTCTACTGGAGGATTTATTTCATTTTCCATGGCTTAATCATAAAATTAACAAGACTGAAAGTCAAGACTGTGTATTAATGCTTCTTTTTTGGTCTTGGGCCATTTTTTAATTTGTCTCTCCCGTTTTATGGCTTCTTTTTTCGTGGCAAAATCCTCTTGGTAAACTAATTTTTTGGGTTTGTGGCTTTTGGTGTACCTCGCTCCCCTGCCATTAACATGGTCTTCTATCCTTTTTATAACATTATTCGTGGCACCGGTGTAATAACTTCCGTCTTGGCAAAGAAGAATATAAACAAACCATCTTTCCATTTTTTGATTGTATCAAAAAACAGTAAAAGCTTTTCCAGAAATTCCTTTCTAAGCTTTTTTTAAGGGAACACTGGTAAAGTCTTCTTTGGGAAAGGAGGTGAAAATATGCTAGGATAGATATCCAACAAATGAAAAAGTTTTCTGTATTTTTTTTAACGGCCATTGCTTTAATTTCTCTTTTGGCTGTATTTTTTCCCGCCAAAAAGGACAGTAAAGATAATTTGGTAAAAGATTTGTCGGTTAAATCTATTCCTTCGCCCATCAGTATCGATTATCTTCGGTCGCTCCAAATTACTTCTGATGAAATAAAAATTGAGGAAGAACTGGACAGAGGCAGCAACCACAAAAGATACATTGCCAGTTTCTTAAGTGAAGGAAATAAAGTATACGGTTTGTTGACCATTCCTTTGGAAGAAATGCCAGTGGGTGGTTTTCCGGCAATTGTTTTTAATCATGGTTACATTCCACCCTCTCAATATGTCACTACAAATGGATATGTTGCTTATGTTGACTATTTGGCCAGAAACGGCTTTGTCGTTTTTAAAATTGACTATCGGGGCAATGGAAAATCAGAAGGCGACCCTTCGGGATCTTATTTTTCTTCCGCCTATACCGTTGATGCAATTTCCGCCCTAAAAAGTTTGCAAAAATTCGACAAAATTAATCCAAATAGGATTGGTCTATGGGGACATAGCATGGCTGGGAATGTTGTCTTAAGGGCCATGCTTGTTTCTGAAGAAATTAAAGCCAGTGTTATTTGGTCAGGAGCAGTTTATAGTTATGAAGATTTTGCTAAATACAAAATTAATGACAATAGTTATA
>Ga0315284_10016189_pt1 | contig 10587 bp, 7 predicted proteins | sample YL17G09_16_MG_FD_203696 | JGI IMG/M metagenome (GOLD analysis project Ga0315284, IMG submission 203696) | Sediment microbial communities from Yellowstone Lake, YNP, Wyoming, USA - YL17G09_16 | ecosystem: Environmental > Aquatic > Freshwater > Lake > Sediment | place: USA: Wyoming | collected...
TATTGCGGGACTATCACTAGATATGATTGGGCTTTTGAAAAAGCGTGTGCACGACATTGCTGCGGTGACTGATAAAACACTCAAGGTCAAGTACAACACGACGGCCGTTCCCGTGAAGAACTTCCCGCAATACGTGGACATGTATCTTGGACCCAAAGAAGATAATCCGCGTGCATATGAACTTGCGGACAACGGGCGCTGGGAATATTCCGTTGGTCTAAGCGCCGAGCACGAGTTCCAGCAGGTTTCATTTGTGAATGGCATCAACACGAGCAAGGGTGGCAAGCATGTCGAATATATCTTGAACCAAATCACCAGAAAATTGTCCGTATTTATTGAAAAGAAAAAGAAAATCGTTGTGAATGCAAACACCATCAAGGAGCAACTCATTCTGTTCTTGCGTTGTGATATTGAGAACCCAGCATTTGATAGCCAAACCAAGGATTTCATGAACACGCCAAGCGCGAAGTTCGGGTCGAGTTGTGTAGTCAGCGACAAGTTCATTGAAAAGCTGGCGAAGATGGGTGTGATGGATGCCGCGTGTGCGCTCACTGAAGTGAAGGAAAACAAGGCGGCCAAGAAAACAGATGGCGTAAAAAGCAAGCACATTCGCGGAATTCCAAAGCTGATTGATGCAAACTGGGCGGGAACGGACAAGTCTAGACAATGTATCATCATCTTTTGTGAGGGTGATTCAGCCAAGGCGGGAATTGTTTCAGGGCTTTCCTCTGAAGATCGCAATATCTTTGGTGTGTATCCGATGAAGGGTAAGATTATGAATGTGCGTGGCGAGACCACTAAAAAGATTACGGATAATAAAGAGATTACCGAAATCAAGAAGATTTTGGGTTTAGAAACAGGCAAACATTATAAAGACATTGATGACGTGTACAAGTCGTTGCGTTATGGAAAGGTCTTGTTCATGACAGATCAGGATTTGGATGGCAGTCACATCAAGGGTCTCGGCATTAACTTGTTTCAGTCTGTATGGCCGAGCTTGGCAACAATTCCTGGTTTCATTGGGTTCATGAACACGCCCATTTTAAAAGCGCGCAAGGGCGCCAAGGAATTGGTGTTTTACAATAACGGCGAATATGAGGCCTGGCTTGAAGCATCGAACAACCAGGATATGAGCTGGAATATCAAATATTACAAGGGTCTAGGCACAAGCACTGGAAAGGAGTTTCGCGAGTATTTTGAGAAGAAGAAGATCGTCGGGTTCCAACATACTGGAGCAGAAAGCGACGACGCGATTGACATGGTATTCAACAAAAAGCGAGCTGACGACCGAAAGGATTGGTTGGGTGACTACGATCGCGGAAGTTATTTGGATACGGCTGAAGAAAATGTCAGTTATACGGATTTTATCAACAAGGAACTAATCCACTTTTCCAAATATGATTGCGACAGAAGTATTCCCAATCTGATGGATGGTTTGAAGATTAGTTTGCGTAAAATTCTGTATTCGGCGTTTAAGAAAAACTTGCATACGGAAATCAAAGTAGCGCAATTTACTGGCTATGTCTCTGAGCATTCAGGATATCATCATGGTGAGGCGTCTTTGAACGCAGCGATCGTCGGTATGGCGCAAAACTTTGTGGGTTCAAACAATATTAATCTGTTGGTTCCGAGTGGGCAATTCGGTACAAGATTGCAAGGTGGAAAAGATAGTGCATCTGAAAGATACATCTTCACATTCTTGAATAATATTACGAGGGCCATCTTCCCAGCGGTAGATGACAACATCTTGAAGTATTTGGACGATGATGGACAGATAGTAGAGCCGTTGTTCTATGCACCGATTGTTCCAATGGTATTGGTGAATGGAACGAAGGGCATCGGTACAGGTTTCAGCACAGATATCATGTGTTATAATCCGTTGAACATTATTGATTATTTAAAGGCAAAATTGTTAAACAATTTGGAAGCGACATCTTGTGCGGACTTTATCCCATACTATGAGGGATTTCAAGGAACGATTTCAAGAATTTCAGAGGCTTCTGCAGGTAGCAGCAAGTATTTAATCAAGGGTAAATATGAAACGATTGGTGTGGACAAGATTCGCGTCACTGAATTGCCTGTTGGGTTATGGACCGATGATTTTAAAGCGCACTTGGAGACCTTGACTGAGACGTCGGATGCGAGTGGTAAAAAGGTGACGCCGATCATAAAGGATTTTGATGACATGTGTAAAGATACGAGCGTAGACTTTACTATTCAATTGAACAAGGGTCAGCTCGCTGAATTGTCATCAGCTGCGACGGATCACGGATGCAATGCTTTGGAAAAGATGTTGAAGTTATACACGACAAGTTCAAGCAGTAATATGCATTTATTCGACGCGAATGACAAGTTGAAGAAATATGCGAATGTAACGGATATCATCGACGACTATTACACGACAAGACTTGAGCTGTATGGAACGCGTAAGACATATCTGATGAAGGCGATTTCACAAGACGTGTCATTATTGTCAAACAAGGCCAAATATATTCAAGAGGTGATAAACGATACGATTGACTTGCGCAAAAAGACGAAGGACCAAGTGCATGAAATGCTGTTAAAGAAAGGATACGACCAACTTGGTAAGGACGCGGATTTCAAATATTTGACAAAGATGGCTATGGATAGTGTCACAGAGGAGAATGTAGCCAGATTGTTGAAGGAGCACGGGGACAAGGTGGCCGAGTTGGAAAAGATTCAGTCAACCACAATACAAACAATGTGGCTCACTGAATTGGAGGCGTTGCGTTCAGCGTATATTCAATACACTGAGGAGCGCCAAAGACTGATGACGGGTGTCACAAAGGAAAAGGTTAAGAAGACTGCGGGAGTAAAGGTCAAGGCGAAGGTAACCAAGACATTGCTCGTCTCTGATGACTAGATTTAGATTAAAACCAAGGCTTCAATACCAATTCTTTGTCATCGTCTTTTGCAAGAACCGGATGAGCTATAGGAACATACATGTTACTGGCGTCGCTGAGGTATTTCATATAACCTTTTGCTTCGCCATAAACCTGCTGTATGCAAAAATTTAACACCATTTGATTTAATGCTTCAATTTGACCTGAAACATTTCCTGGAAGATTGGCTGAATATTGTAAATAAATAGAGCGCATGACGATTTTTAAACTATCGCAATCTTGTGGCGCAACCACATATTGGTTATTGGATTGCTTATATACCCCAGCACGAATACCATTTTGAATTATTTGTATATTTTCTTTAGAGAAATATGCGTTTGATAAAGTGGTATCATCCCACTGACCTTCGAGCGGGTTTCTATAGGTGCTACATTGATGAGCGGGGATTTTATCGTACATATTAAAGAGAGATCTTGTGTCAGGACTCTGTATATCTATTCTACCATTACTAACCTTGTTCATTATATAATATAAAACAAAAAAATATATTCTTTCTAATTTATATATATATGGCGTCGATTCAATCAATAATATTAACATTGGCGATTGCTATTCTTTTAATTATCTTAATAGTAATTGGTATAAATATTAGTATGTCTCAAAACAAGCAAACGTGGCCACCCGTCACGGGGGATTGCCCGGATTATTGGGTAGACCAAGGAAAAGGTGGATCGCAATGCGTTGTAAATGCGAAAAAGGACAATATTGGTTTAGCCACATCTCCGATGGATTTTAGTTTACCGGTTTATAGTGGGAGCAACGGGCCGTGTATAAAATATACTTGGGCGAATACTAATAAAGTCAGTTGGGACGGAATCACATATGGTGTTTCCAATCCATGCATAAGTAAGTAATACTTGTAGCTTTTCTATTTTAATAATGCTAAATAAATAACTAAGTCTAAAAGTTAAAGGTTCAAGCACGTAAATTTAACATTATTAATACAAAAAACATAAAAGAATGTCAAACATTATATCATGGACGACCTAAACCTCAATAACATATTAAATCGCGAAGACGAATCAAAGAATGTAAAGCAACTTCTCTCTACATTTGAAGCAAATAAACATGACCCGCTTGTCAAAAAAGGTATATACGTATATGGTAGTCCTGGTTGTGGGAAAACAACATTTGTTATGAAAATATTAAAAGAGCTGGATTATGATGTTATCAAATATGACGCAGGAGATATACGAAATAAATTGGTCATTGATACTATTACCAAACATAACATGTCTGATAAAAATATCATGAGCATGTTTCATAAAAAAATTAAAAAGATTGCCATCGTGATGGATGAGATTGATGGAATGAATAATGGAGACAAAGGGGGAATCAATACATTAATTAAATTGATTCGACCAAAAAAGACTAAAAAACAAAAACAAGAAGAAATGACAATGGTTCCCATTATTTGCATAAGTAATTATCACATGGATAAAAAAATCAAGGAGCTAATGAAGGTGTGTAATTCGGTAGAGTTAAAGGTTCCTAATGCACAGCAAATTAATACTATAGTGAATCATATTATGCCGGACATTGACAATAAGATTATTCCTCATATCAATGAGTTTGTTCAAAACGACTTGCGTAAATTAAATACCATTTTCAATATTTATAAAAATAAGCAGGATGTATTAACGAGCGAGATTATTCAAAATATTTTTCAAATGAAATCCTATAATGATGATACGAAACAAATAACCAAAAATTTGATTAATAAGCATCACTCTATTCAAGAGCATAGTACGTTGATGAATGAAACAGACCGCACTATAGTAGGACTTTTATGGCACGAGAACATTGCAGACGCTTTTACAAAATTAAAACCAAACGCATATGTTCCGCTATATTTGAACCTTTTGAAAAATATATGTTTTGCGGATTATATTGACCGCATTACATTTCAAAAACAAATTTGGCAGTTTAATGAGATGAGTTCTATTATTAAAACTTTTCATAGCAATAAAATTTACCATGAATCATTGTTGAATTCAACTTGTTCAAAGAAGAAACCAAAATATACTCCAGGTGAAGTACGATTTACAAAAGTATTAACAAAATACTCGACAGAGTATAACAATTCAACCTTTATTCAAATATTGTGTCATCAACTTGCAATGGATAAAAAGGACTTATTTTCTTTTTTCTTAGAGTTGAGAAATAAACAAGACGATAATAATACTGAAATTATGGAAATATTTGATAATTGCGAGATTACCAAGTTGGATATTAATCGGATTTATAGATATATAGATAAGTACATCAAAGAAGATGCGGTTGGTATCGAGTATACGGAAACTGAAAGTATAGACGATAATCTTATGTAATGGTTCATGTTATTTTATTTAGGTTGCAACTGCTATATACCTCGTCAAACTTTTTCTTTTGTTCAATCTGTTTTTGAATGAGGTCGGACATCTTTTTAGTAAGATATTCCGCCTTATCTTTCAACGTAAGATTTTCTGCAGTTAGTTGTGCAATTCTTGATTCGTATTGCATTTTAACTTGTTGTACCTGCTGCTGCATTTGTTGTTGCATTTGCGCTTGCATTTGACCCTGCATTTGTTGCATCTGTGCTTCCATCTGTTGTCTGTTTTTGGTTAGTGTATCTATTTGTTTTACAACATCTGGTTTATTCTCTGGACGACCGGGCTGATAAGAGTCCAATAGTTTATCAATATCATTCATAAAAAAACGTAATATCGTATCATCTTTAATAAAATCAGTTACCTTTTTATTAGATTCTTTAACCATGTCACTTGGTTTATCTAATAAAATCTTCTTATCAAACGAATTATGCACGTGCGAAAATACTAAAATAGTTTTCATTGGGTCAAGCTGAACAAACGGAATAGTATAATTTTTTAAAAATTGCTTTTCTTCGCCGACCGCTGCATCATCATCATATTTTGTTTGACTTAACAATTCACGACGAAATGCAAAGGTTGCAGCCGTCGCGTGATTTGGTCCATAAGGCCCAAATTGAACCATTTTGTGTATGTGCTTAAAATATATGTACATTTCACTTGAACCAGCACATAAGGCGCGAGGGCTCCTTTCTAATGTTTCTACTGCATGACTTACCCTGCAAGGTGGATAATAATCATCATCGTCCATGTAAACAAGTATAGAACCAGTAGCCTTTTCATGCATGAGGTTTCTCTTCTCTCCCAAACTCATTTTCTTCTTGTACCCAAAATATTTGACTTGGGGCACGCTTGCTACAAGATCTTCAATGGGATCTGTTCCGTCATCTATAATAATCCACTCTAATCGGTCCTTTGGATAATCTTGGTTCTCAAAGCATTTAATTATAAATGGGAAAAACGGACGTCTATTAAATGTAGGTGTGCAAATGCTAACAAGAGGTCTAAGTGGTTGTTTTCCCTTTTTTACCATTCAACTATAAATAGTTATGCTTTAACTATTTATATCCTTTAAGATTTAATTTGGGATTTTATTTTGAACGGCTTTTCAATGTTCTTGTTAAGTTTCTTATTTTGCGGAGTAAATCTTGTTTCCTTCTACCTCCGCCATTTAATCCCGTTAATTTAGGGTTTTCTTGTTCTAGTGTCTGAGGTGTTGCGACTGGTTGTTCTGTTGTCTCTACAGATGATGGTTGTGGTTCATTCAATTGGATGGGAGCCGGTTGCGCAATTTCAACATTTGTGGGTTCGGGTTGAGGTTCTGATTGTGGTGGTGGAGACACCGGTTGAGGTTCTGGCTCAGGTTGGGTCTCGGGCTGAGCATCGCCTCCCGCCGGACAAGGTTTATCGGGGCCAAACAACGAGTCATATACTTTTAACCAAAGGCTATAAATCGTCTTTGGAAGCCATAGCCAAACACCAATCCAAAAGGCAATTATCTGGCTGATAAAACTATTTTTTTTGGCTTCTTTATTTTTTTCGGCGTCTTCTTCCTCGTCGCGAGCCATTGCATCCAATTCTGCTTTGGTTGGTTTACGCTCGGGGCAAACCTTTTCATTTCTCTCATATGACGCCAAATCAGGAGTTGACATTGCAGGTGGTTCTTTATGTTTTATCATTCTATACAAAAACCATATGCTCGCCAATCCGACAAAAATGGGCGCCTTTATATCGGTAGAATTCGTGTAGGTTGCATATGTTGTAAAGATACAGAATAGGAACATGAAGACATCCATCTTGGATTCAATTAATCCGTTAATTGAACTACGGAACCCGTATACAGGGTTGTCTTTCATGTCCTTTTTCTCTCCCGTTTCGCTATCTGTCTCAACTATCTTGGCCTTCATAAATAATGGCGAGAATAAGCAGATAAAACTGATTATTGCGGGTATAGGAGAGAGCGACAATGCACTTGCCAAAAAGAAACCTACATACAAATAAATAATAGTTCCGCAAAAGTTATAAATGCTTGATAACGGGTCGCATGATCTCCAAACGGGTTCCGTTGTGCTTTTATGTTTATATTCTTTATCATTATTTTTATTTGATTTCAAAAGCCATCCAATATTTAGCAGACAGAAAATAATGCTTATGACAATGCTTACAGGATAAATGAAAATTGATAAATATTTCAACAAGTATGGACCTATCAATATTATCAGAGATTCGTTCAAATTGCTATTCATAAAATTAAATAAGCTGTTCGTTATGCCGTAATAAAATACAAAAATATTTTGAAGAACAACACATAAATATTTTACCATAGGGTCAACCTTTGGATTGTATTCAATATTTCTTAGTTTATCGAGTAAATAATTCTTTTTTGAAAACTCATTTATTTCAAACGCAATTTTAGTAGCATATGCCTTGTACCCTTCTTGATCTGCATTATAAACATAGCTAATATCTATATTTGCCTCAGGAGTAGTAGACTCATATTTAGGCGATTCTTCGTCATTGTTTGCTGCTGGTGTATAAGGCATACAATCCAAATCAGTCGGTAAAATATTCGCTTGGGCAACCTTACATGCAAAAACAACTCTAGAACCGATCAAAAATATAATTATCAACTTTAACAAGAAATTAAGCACGTCTTTACCCAATCCTGACCAATCAATCTCTTTTTTTTGTGCATTCTCTTTATTTCTGGCTCGGTCAATTGCCGAGTCGTCAGGTTGATTATCTTGATTTGTTTGTGCCATATATTGTTATATTAAATTGATATAAAAATTACCTACACAATACCCAAATCTCAAATAATTAATATTCGTATTATATAAGAAGCCAATATGCCAAATAATATGAAGCCGTTGAAAATGTCCACGTTTATTATGTTTGCCTTAATAAGCATATTATTGTTTGTTGGAATAAATAAATGGATGCATTTATTGCTAACAAAGGAGTATGTTGTGGAATGCTTAACTAATCCAGACCAAGCTGAGACGCATACAGTAAATTTACCGATTAACACAAAATATAGCTGTAAAAATATGTGCGGTCCTTATGGTAAATGCTCAATTACCGGCGAGAGATGCTTAAGTGATGTAGATTGTTATGGATGTCAACCAAGCACCGGCGAATTATCAAAGACCTTTCTTGAAACAAACAGCGTGCAAGGAGAAGATGATGCTGGAAAATACTCTTATCTTACTCCTACTTATTCAGAATTAACCACGGACGTAGGAACACGCGCTAAATTAATTGCGCCTTCTGATAAATTTTCACAACCGCCAGAGTATAATACTGGCGTCAATATGTGGAGGCCTCGTTTCGATGAAGGAACAAGTATGTACGATGAAGTTTATAAACCGCCAGCCAATCTGACAAATATGCCAGATTATCCCCCTAGATACAGCTTATCTGGCCAATTTACCGAAAATGGACCGCTCGCCTCGAATGCTTATTTAGAATAAATTGATGCGGGTATGCAACTTATATAATAGATCATAATTTTAAGATGATATATCATAACGATTTTTACAAAGTATTTTTTAAATATGCACCAATAGCATTTATTATACGGCCATCCCTAGCGATGTATACTAAGTAGTTGAACAATATAAATAAATTCACAAATATAGAGATGTTATACATTAATTGTTTTTCTATTCTATGGCTACGAATATCGTCGATCTTATTATAATTTGATTTTTTATACAATGAAAATAATAGTAGTACTAACGCCAATGTGAATAAGAAGGCAGATTCATTATGTAAATTACGATGGTCTTTTACTTCCTTCAGTGTTTGTAATATATAGATATTTACTGCAGCCAAAAATGATATACTTAATATACCATCATTTATATCTTTCACTTTAGTATTCTCCACATCTATTGTGGTTACACCTTCTCTTGTATTGATATATTGTGCTATATAAATATTTAATATGGATAAAAATAATAATGACATCCAAAAATTCTTTTCACCTGATGAATGGTATAAAAGTAGCGTTGCTAATATCGTTCCTACACTGACAGATACAATAAACGGCGTTTGCATAAACTCGTAATATTTATTTGAATATTGTATTTCTACGTCAATTAAGCTATATTCAAGTAATATAACACCTTCAAAAATGTGTTCACTATCTATTTCCTTTTTCCAAACACCGGTAATAACATTTGTTTTTACTGCACGATACGTAGCAGAATCCATCGTATAATGCGCATATATATTGTTGTTATCTTTGTATCGTGGACCTTTATAAATAGTTTCAAGAAAATCAATGTTGGGTTGGAACAAACTAAATAAAAAGGCATAATTTGTTTGTCTGATTAAATCTGCATTTGATAATCCTAAATGTTCTACATTTCTATTTGCTCTTAACGTATAATGACTATTACTTAAATAATTTTCTAGGGAATTTACAGATCTTTCAAAGATAGAAATGTCATATTCATAACCTCCGTGATTTACTATTGCATTTTTATTGTTATAACTAATCCAATCCGAATAATCCATATGTTCTAACATTTTCATTCTAGATACGACTTCTTTTGTAAATGCCTTTGTCAATTCAGGCTTATGAGCTAAATTATACTTCATTTGATCGACATTTTTTCCTTTTACTAAGGATTGCCAATCTAATATATAGGTTTTCACAACATACATTTGAAGAATAACATAACACACATACGCACCAATTAAAATATTTTGATGGTTCATTCAGTATTATATTATTCAAAGATAAAATAATACTATATAATAATTTTACGGGTCAATAAATATTTCGACTAAAATATATTTATGTTGCGTACATCAATCCGCAATTACCACCCACAAAGGTAACCATGTTTATTCTTTCTTCAAAAAAATGCAAGTCGAAATTGTAGTCATATATTCGCCACGTTGGTTTGTTGATACCAATAATCTCACCTGATTCAGGATCGCATATAGTAAGAACTTGTGCAAGTGGGTCCAATACTGGTATGGTCGTGTTAAACTCCAGTTCAATCTGGTTAAATCGGTTCATATTAGTTGCCCCTGCGGGCTGATTATCGGAAAATAACGCACCAGAATTCATGCTATAATTGTAACAATATAACCCAAACGGAGCAAATCCAGGTGTGCGAATATACTTTTCAAGATAATTATATACACCTTCGGGTTGCATGTTCTCTCTGTATTCGCCATCAAAGAGAATACCCATTTGCTGTAAAATTCCACGCATGTTTTGACTATTATAATCACCCGTTAACATTAAGCCGGTTTGATATCCATCAGGGTTTACA
>Ga0315284_10016190_pt1 | contig 10587 bp, 5 predicted proteins | sample YL17G09_16_MG_FD_203696 | JGI IMG/M metagenome (GOLD analysis project Ga0315284, IMG submission 203696) | Sediment microbial communities from Yellowstone Lake, YNP, Wyoming, USA - YL17G09_16 | ecosystem: Environmental > Aquatic > Freshwater > Lake > Sediment | place: USA: Wyoming | collected...
GCCACCGGCGCCACCGGCCTCCCCCCCCCCCCCCCCCCAGAGGCCCCCCCCCAGCCCCACTGGAGATGGAGATGGACGCGAGCTTTTTCATGACTGCCGCGTGCCGGCAGGGGTGGATGGACGCCGCCCGGCCGGGGCCGTGCGGAAAGGGGTCCCACGTCACCGTCTTGCGGGCGTGCTCCGCCGCCACGTCAGCCAGGAGGGCGCCAGAGGAGAGGGGCGCCCGGTCGGGGCCGTACCCGGCCAGCCAGACCCGGGGCGTCTGGTAATACTTGTCGTACGTCATCATCAGGTCGTAGGTGCGCGTGCGCAGCAGGTGGGGGTCGTCGCCGCCCCCGTCGTCGCCAGCGGCATCACCGGGGCCGCCGCCGTCGATGCTCCCGGTGCCGGCCGTTGCGGCGGCCGTGGAGGCGACGCCGCCGCCCCGGCCGCGCCCAGCCTTGGGCGGGGCCACCAGGGCGGCCGGGTCGGCTTCGGCGGCCTCCGCGTGCTCCACGATCTCCAGGTCGTCCAGGTCCGGGATGGAGGAGGCGGGGGAGGAGGTGGGGTCCTCCTCCTCTTCTGGGCTCGCAGCCGGCGGCGCGACCGCCGCCGCCGCCTCGCCCCCATCCTCATTCAGGAGAGGTGGCGGGGCGCCGCGGCTCTGGTCCTCGCTGCCACCCCCCCCGCCGCGCTGCCCCCCGCCGGCGCCCCGCCCCAGCGCGCCCTCCGCCGGCGGGGCCACCCACCCACCGTCCTCACCATCGCCCTCCAGCACCGTTTCGGAGGCGTCCTCGCCATACTGCTCCACCACGGCCGCCCGGCGACGGGACGGGACTGTTTGGAATGGAAGAGAGAAAAAAAGTGAGCCGAGGACTTTTCTGGCTTCCCTGGCCCTCTCCACGCGCACGTGCCCTTCCTCTCCCACCACGTTCGCACCATTTCGGGTGACCAGGTACTGCTTGTTGGGGGGCAAGTAGCTCTTGGCCTTGGCCGGGTCGCCGGCCTCCCTGTGGGTGATGGTGGTGGATGATGGTGGATGTGGTGTGAGAGAGGCGGGCGGGTCGAGGGGACAGGGGAGCGCGCAGGCAGACAAAAAAAAAACAAAAAAAAAAAACCCTTGTCCCCTTACCACGCCCAGGTGGGGCAGCTCCGAACCAGGAAGTCACCCGCCTCCACAAACTCATCCGGTGTCAGGACCTATGGTGTGGGTAACGTGGCGAGTGTGAGGGGCAGGCGAAGCCCCGTGCGAGCGGTTCAGAGAGAGGAGGGCGCGAGAAAAAAAAAAGGAATGCCACAGGGCAACACGCCTCACCCCCTCCCACTCACCCCACGCTCCGCGTAGCCAGACGTGGACAGGACGGGCGTGAGCCGCTCGGCCGCTGACTTGTAGACGCTGTGGAGGGCGTGCTTCATATTGGAGCGAGGAGGAGTTGTCGTAAAAAGAAAGACTGGACCAAAATAAAAAATGCTGACATCTACATCGCCGCCGCCGCCGCCGCCGCCGCCGCCGCCGCCGCCGCGCTCACCGCCGACCGGGGTAGCCCCGCCCACGCCGCGTACGGCGGGCCCAGGGCGCTCAAAACCCGTTTCCACACCGCCTCCCCGCCTCCCTCTCCCTCCAGCTCCAGCATGCGTAGCAGGTCGTCCCCAGCCTCGACCACCAGCCAGCGCCCCGCCGCGAGCTCGGCCTCCAGCTGCCCCGGCGCCCAGGACGCGCACCCGATGAAGGGCACGACGGGCGACCCCTCGCCCGCGGCGGCCAGGGCGCCCGCGTTCAAGAACAGCCGGCGCGCAGATGAGGATGTTGCAGAGGACGGGAGGCTCACCTCGCCCGCGCATTCGGGTGGGGTCGCGGCCCCGCCCGCGGCCGCCGAGGCCGGGCACCCGTGCACCAGGGTGGTCGCCGGGACGGGGCCGCCCCAGTACAGCGGTACGGCGTCGCCCATTTTTTCCCAGGCGACCGCCAAGGCGGCAGTTGAGGGCGCCGTAGAAGACCGCGACGCCCCGACTGCCCGCCCGCTCTCCTCGGCAAGCCAGCCCGCGATGCGGGCCTCGAGCACGGCGATGGGGTCGCCGGGCGGGGAGGGGAGGGTAGCGGGCGTCGCCTGGGCGGTCGCCACGCCCGGACTCCCCTCCTCCTCACTGCTCTCGCTGTCATGCTCATGCGCAAGCTCATCATCATGCTCATCATCATCACCCTCTCCAGGCGAGACGGAGATGAGCAGGGCGAGCGGGCGGTCGTCGTCCTCGCCGTCGTCGCTGTCTCCAGGGAATTGACCAGGCCCCGGCGGTGGCCAGGAGGAGGAGGGCGAGGAAGGAGGCGACCAGCCTCCACCGCCACCAATCTCGCCTCCCACCAGGTCGGAGGGTGAGACGCGCGTCAGCCGGACAGAGACGCGTGGCCGGGACGAGGAGGAGGCCCCGGCGCCGCCAGGCAAGCCGGTCAAAAAGGAGAGGCCAGTTGAGGCAGGGGCGTCCGCGGCACCGTCGCCCCGCCCACCCGCCCGCACAAGGCTGAGGATGCGGGTCTCGAAGGGGTGCAGCCGCCCCGGGCGTGGGCGGGCCGACGCAGCGGCGGCCAGGGTCGCTGAGGTGGCCGGCAGGCGGCGCCCCAGGACAAGGCCCCGCGGCGGCGGCGGGAGCGGTGCGAACTGGGATGGCCCAGGCGGCCGCCCGGCCGCCCGCCCTCGCCGCCGCCGCCGCCGCCCGTGCGGCGGTTCCGGTACGCCATCCAACAGCAGCACCACCGTCCGGGCAAAGGCGGGCCCAGCCATCAGCGGGTGGGCGACCAAAACGGTGCCCGGCCGGGCAGTCCGGGCGAGGCTGGCGGTGGGAGGAGGTGGCGGCGGTGGTGCGGCCGCCGCCGCCTTTTCAAGCGCGGCCAGCTGGGCAGCGGCCTGGACGCCTGAGAGGTAGCGGAGGGCGGCAAAGCCGCCGTCCAGGTCGGGTGCCTATCAAGGGAGAGATGGATTGGGGAAACGTGAGCGCGGGTTGGAGGTCGAGGAGGTTTTTTGAGGAGCGCGCGGAGGATGAGCGGTGCGCTAGCCGCTCTGCCTTTTTTCTCTCACCTTTTGCCTGAACGCTGACCGAACCAAGCCGAGCATGCTCTGGTGGTCGCTTTGACTGGGCGTGTACAGAGCCGCCCGGCCTAGGAAGGCATCCAAGGCACCGGGCACGCCCGGCGCGGACGAGAGCAGGGCCCGGCTCGCATCGGCCGTGCCCGCATCGTCAAACGTTTTGGAAATGCCGACCAACGACCGGTACAGGGCGCGCACGGCCGGGCTGGCGGGCAGCGCGGCCGATGCTGCTGCTGAAGCCAGCCGTTGCTGCAACAGCCGCCGCGGCATATGTGTGTGGTGGTGAGCAGGGCGTTGGTGGACAGGTTCTTTTTTGGGGGAAACGCACACCCAGGCCTCTCCTCTCTCCTCTCACTTCTCTGTTTCTCTCTGCCGTCCGTCAGTTCGCTCCTCTCTCTCCTCGTGCCACCCGCGCCCTCCACGACCGACCCACTCTCAAGGGGCACGCCGGCTCTGCCTGCTGCCGCTGTCGCGGGTGCTTACTCAGCTCCAGGAACACTAAGCCCGCTTTTTGGCTTCAGAACTCTGCCCTCACCCGCGCGCGCGCGCCTCGTCGCCTCCCCCTTTCTCTCTCTCACCATGGACGCGCCTCCTCTCCGCAGCAGCGCGAGTCCTCGCAACGCACTCAACCCGCCGCGCATCTGCACCCTCGCCGACCTCGACCTGGACTGCCTGGCCTCTGGTTCTGTCCATGATCAAGCACCAACCCGCACCTAATGGCCGGTGGCTTGGCAATCCAAAGGTACTTGACTGCAAGGCCCGGTTCCGCGCCCCGCCCCTGGCCTGCAAAGCCCTGGCGGCCGCGGCTGCGCGGCCGTCGGTGGCGAGGGAGAATATGTCCTTCGACGGTAGAAATGGCGTTATACTACTACGCCCGGCTAGCGTGTCGTCATTTTTCTCGGCGTTGCAGCGCGTCGCTACCTCTGTGCGGCGCCTGCATCTGGGCTTCGTCCAGATGCAGTCGCCTGCTGCCCTCTCCACTCGCGAGATCATCGCCGCACTCCTCCCCGCACTCGAGGCGGTTGCCCCCTATTTAGAGTGCTGTTGGATGTGCGGGACGGAGTCTTGACAGGCCCTGCCGCTCTTTCTTCACCCCTCGCCTCACCCCCGCCCATCCCCGCGCTCAAAGCTCAGCGTGGACAGCAGGTGCCGCAACTCCCGCCGGTCCGCGAACCAGGTCGCAAACGATTGGCGGCCCCCTGTCGCGGCTGCATCAGCAGCAGCAGCAGCAGCAGCAGCAGGTGGCGGCGGCGGGTCACCAGGCGGCGGCGGGCCGGCCACGCCCACCTGCGCCGCCGCGAGGTAGGAAAAGAAGGTGACCAGGTAGAAATAGCGTTGGAGGTAGTGCAGGCCAAGGCGCCGGGCGGCCGCCGCGGCCGCCGCCGCCCGGGACCGGCGTGCCTCAGCCGCGTCCGGGTCGGTGGCATCGCCTCCATCGTCCGGTTCGGCGTCCGCGGCCGCCGCGGCGGCGCTCGCGGCCGCCTCGCACCGCCCGACATCTGCTCGCAGGTCGCCGACAGCGGGGGCGGCCGCCTCCGCCGCCGCGTCGACGGCGGCCTGGGCGATGCGGCCCCGGGGCAGAACCCGGCACAGGTTCATGAGGGACCGGTTGTCGGCCAGCGGTGAGATGGAGGCGGGCCGGGGGGGAGGGGGCGGGGGGTGGGGCGGGAGGCGTGGAGCGGTGGCCGCGCCTGCGCCTGTCGCCCGCCCGCCTTCCTCCTCCTCGCTGATGCCGCCCAGGCCCGCCAGCCCGGCGCTGGGCGGGCTGCGGCTGTGCAGGCCGGGCCAGCCGCCGGCCCGCAGCATGGCGCCGGCGCCGCCTGGGGAGGTGCCAAAGAGAGAGGAAGCCGAGTCGGCGGCGCCGGTGCCACCACCACCGCCGCCGCCGCGCGCCACCACCAGCGGGGCGGACCGGCTGCGGCTGCTGCTGGCGGGCACAGCCCAGGCCGCTGCCCCTCCTCCTCCGCCGGGCGCCGCCGCCGCCGCCGCCGCCGGGTCCAGGGCGGCCAGGTCGGCGACGGAGGAGGAGGCGGACCCGCCCTCGCCCGCCGTGGGGGAGGAGAGCAGCAGGCGGGCGGCCAGGGCGGCTGCCAGCCCGCCGCCCTGGCCGCCGCCCGCCGCGGCCGCCGCCGCCGCGCGCGCCGCGCCGCGCAGGGCGAGCACCCCCGCCGCCAGGACGGCAGCGAACCGGGCGGACGAGCCCGTCGCGGTGCGGGACAGAAAGATGTGGACGGGGGTGCGGCCGTCCGCCTCCCCAGCGCACGCGCACACGTCGGTCTGGCGGCCCAGGGCGTCCAGGTCGGCTGCGCAGGGCGTGCGCTCGCGGGACAGGGGGACGCGCGCGTAGCGCAGCGCGAACCCGGCCGCCCGCAGCGCGCCCGCCGCCGCGCGCGGGGTGGCCACGCCGGCCGCCGCGTCGCCGGGCGAGCCCGCCACCTCCCAGAAGGGCGTCACCGCTTCCGCGGGGCGGGCGTCCAGCTCCACGGTCACGTCCTCGATCGCGACGGCCGGCGGCGGCGGCGGCAGCGGCGGCGGCGGCGGCGGTAGTGGTTTCGAGGCGGCGGCGGCGGCCGTGGCGGGCGTGGTGCCGCCGCCCCCTCTCACCGCCATAGGCGACGCCGGCCCACCGCCGCCCGGGCCGGAGCCGGACCGGGGCAGGGGTGGCCGGGGTGGGCGCCCAGCAGGCGGCGGGCTGGACGGCACGTCGCCGGGCGCCTCCCCGCCGCCGCCCCCACCGCCAGCGCTGGGCGCGGCCGCGTCGCCCCGGTGCAGCAGGACGCGCCCGCCCCAGGCCGCGGCCTCCGCCACCAGGTCGCCCACCAGGCGCCGTTCCAGGGCCTCCAGGGACGCCGCCGGCGCGCCCGCGTGGTGCAGGGCGGCCGCCGGTTGGTCCAGCTCGCGGCGGAGGTAGGGGACGCCCCGCACGTACACGGCCAGCTCCTCCCGCAGGTCGGTCAGGACGGCCACCCGCCCCCCGCCCGGCCCGCAGCCCAGGGCGCCCAGGATGGCGGCCAGCCCCGGCACCGTGCAGGAGCCGACCGTCACGATGGGCGGGTCGCCGCCGCCGATGGTGCGGACGTCAGGCGCGCCCGGGTGCAGGCCAGCGAGGGCGACGCCCTGGAACGTGGAGGCGCCCGCGGCCGAGGGGTCTGGCGGCGGGGTCGGGGGCAGGCAGTACGACTTGAGGATAGACCGCCGGGTGAGGGTGCCGCCCTGGCGGGCGGCCAGGACGCGGCGCAGTTCCGCGTCCGACACGGCCGTCGTCGTCGCGGCAGCACTGGCGAGTGGTGGGGGCGGGGGCGCCGAGCCCAGGCTGGCGGCCGGCGGCAGGGGCGGCACCACCAGCACAGCCGGCACGACCGGCGCGCGCACGGGCGCCAGCGCGCCCGCCGGGTTGGCCCGGATCGCGTCAGCCGCGCCCTGCAGGTCAGGGCGGGCCGCCACCCAGCCTGAAAAGGTCAGCAGGGGCGGCAGCGGGGACGGCGGGGACGGGGGCGGGGCAGCCTCCAGCACGCTGCCGCCCCAGTCGCCCTCGCCAGACCCCGTGCGAGGCCGGCAGCCGCCCGGGTCGGCCGCCCGCTCGCCGAGGTAGGCGGCCAGGCCGATGAGCCAGCAATATCGTTCCAGGCAGGCCAGGCCCCGGGTGAAGGCGGCGTGGCGGGCGTGGATTTCGGGCCTGTAAAAGCGAAAGGTGCGGCGCGGGCGGCGGTACCGGGCGATGGAGGAGCGCAGGTTGACGACCCGCCCGGCCGCGTCGACGGCCGCGTCGGCGGCCGCCTTGGCCGCCTCCCCGCCCGCCAGGACGCGGGTGAACCGGCGCACGCCCTCATAGTCCCCGCTCTGAATGGCGGCCACTTCCCGGGGGTCGACGTGGTGGGCGGAGGCCGGGTCGGCGGAGGAGAGCGCGGCCAGGGCACCACCGCCGCCGTGGGTTGAGGGGCCGCCAAAGACAGACGCGGCCTCTGAATCCAGGCCCCCGTCGCCCGCGCCCACCAGGGACGCGCCGGACGTGGACCCTGGAGGCGGGGGATGCTGCGCGCTGGCCTGCCACCAGGGCGCGGAGCCGCCGCCATGGCCGGCCATCGCGGACCCGGGCTCGGAGGGCGGGGCGGAGGCCGGGCCGCCGCCTGGGAGCGCAGGGCGGGCGGTCGAGATGGGGGCCAGCCCGGCCGGCGGCCCGCCCTCAGCCGGCACGGGCGACAGCGGCCGGGAGCAGCTGTCGCCCGCATCCGCCTCCGACCCGACCGTCGTCGTCCCGCCCCCTGGCTCATAATAACGGGGGGACAGGCCGTCGATGCGGGAGAAGGAGGACGGGCGGCGGTGGGCGGCGGACGCGGCGTGCGAGGCGTCGGCCCCCAGCCAGGCGCCGGGCCCGCCGCCAGGCCCGCCACCGTACGGGCTCACCCCCTCCGGTGACAGGGGGCGGGCCAGCAGGAGGGAGGCCTCCCCCCCCTCGGCCTCGCCCAGCGCGGCCTCAAACAGCGCGGCCCGCACCAGGCACGCGACCGCCATGCCCGTCGTCGTCCGCCCGCCGCCCATCTGGCAGGACACGATGACGGGGGCGTCAGCGGGGGCGCCCGCGACCGCGGACACTAGGGCGTCAAAGGCGGCGGGGCGTGGGGCGGCCCCGTCCGTCAGCGGGACCCGGACGTACGTGAGGGCGGGGGCGGGGGCTGCCGTGCCCGAACCCGCCCCACAGTCCATGCCCGCGGCCGCGGCCGCCGCCGCGCCCAGGTAGACCTCCCGGGGCGTCTGGACGGCGCCGGGCCCGGTCACGGGTTCCCAAGTGTCAATGACACTGCTAGTGCCGCCCGGGACGGCGGCGGCGGCGGCGGCGGCGGGCTGCGGCGCAGCTCGCTGCTGCCCATGGTGGCCCCCCCCACCGCCGCCGCCCACCACCTCGCGCGCGACCAACACCCGCCCCCCAGCCGCGGCCGCCTCCGCCAGCACGTCCGCCTTCAGCCGCGCCTCCATCGCCTCCAGCCGCCGGGCGCTGATGCCGTCATACTCCCGCATGTTCTTGAAGGGGCGCCCCGCCTCGCGCAGGACAAAGGGCGTGCCGTTGATGTAGAGGCAGACCTCCTCCCGCAGGTTGACCCAGACTGGTGGCGGGGGCGGCGGCCGGGCGGGTGGGTGAGGAGCGGCGCCGCCCGCTTTCACCGCCGCCAGCACGCCCGCCACGCCGTCCGCGGTGGGGGCGCCACTGCCATACACGCGCGCGCTGCCCGGCACGCCCCGAAAGTTTGGCGCGCCGGGCACGGAGCGCGGCAGGCCGGGCGCCTGGCAGCCCGGGAAGTGGTCCTCCTTCAGGATGGTGCACGGCCCCAGCACGCCCCCCGCCCGGCCGGCGACCAGGGCGGCCGCCGCGTCCAGGGCGGCCGCTTCGTCGCCGTCTGTTTCAGAAGCAGACACGTCCGCGCCGTCCTCCCCGTCAGAGCCCGTCCGGAGGGGGGACCGAATGGACGGAGTGGCGGGCGACGGCGCGGGCGGGCGGCGGGGCAGGGAGGGCGGGGGGTGCAGGGCGGCGCCAGCACCGGCCGCGCCGCCACGCCCCCCCTCCGGCTGGTGGTGGTGGTGATGCAGGGCCAGCGCGGCCAGCGGGTTGGACCGCAGCATGCGGGCCAGCACCGACCGCAGCTCGGGCCGGGCCCGCATCCAGGCCCCAAAGGGCTCGTGGCCGGGCGCCTCAGGGTCGGACCGGGGCGAGCCCAGGTAGGCCGAAAAGGTGATGAGCACGCAGTACCGCTCCAGGTATTCCAGAGCGACGGCGAGCAGGGCGGACCGCTTGTCATCGTCCGGCTCCGCGGCCAGGCGGGCCCGGTAACCCGCGACCGCCTCCCGCAGGTTCTGCATCGCCTCGGCCGCGTCCACCACCGCGTCCAGGGCGGCCTTGGCCGACCTGCCCCGCGCCAGGGCCCGCAGGAGCGAGCGCACGACCGCGTACCGCCCCGCCCGCAGCTCGCCGTCCGCCGCGGCGGCCGCCCCGTGGGCGCCGTGAGGAGGGTGGGGCGGCGGCGACGCGGCGGGCGCGGCGGTGGCGGCGGCAGCGGCAGCGGGCGGCGGGGCGGCCTGGAGAAACCAGGCCGGCAGCCCGGGCGCGGGCGCGGGCGGAAGCGCCCACCGCCACGGCGGGCCCTCCGCCGCCGCGGTGGCGGCCACCGCCCGCCGCAGGGTGACCAGGGCCGCGATGACCATGCCCGTCGTCGTCCGCCCCCGCCCCATCTGGCAGTTGAACACCAGGGCCGCCCCGGACGGCGGGCGCCACAGCTTGTCCAGGAGGGCGGCGAAGTCGGCGTCCTTGGGCGCCTTCTCGTCCGTGATGGGCAGCCGCACGTACTCCACCTTGTACCCATCATCCCCCAGCTCCGCGTACACGGCCGCGGGCGTCTGGACGTCCGCCTCGGACGCTCCCTCCCAGGCGTCGACGACCTGGAAGCCCGCGCCCTCGTGCGCGACCAGGACCTGGCCCCCGCAGCGGCCCGCCTCCCGCAGCACGTCCGCCCGCAGGCGGGCCTCCATGTCCTCCAGCCGGGTCGCGTCGATGCCCGTGTACTCCAGGTTGGCAAAGGGGCGGGCGGCCTCGCGGACGACGAAGGGTGCCCCGTTGATGTAGGTGACCGGCTCCTCCCGCAGGTTGACCCACACCACCCGGCGCCGGCCGCGCGAGGCGCCGAGCGCGTCCAGGACCCGCCGCAGGCCGGCCGCCGTCGGGATGGCGACGCCGTAGACGGGCAGGCCCGGGATGGCCCGGAAGTTGGGGGCGCCCTCCAGGAGAGGGGTGAGCTTCTTGTTTTGGCAGCCTGGGAGGCGTGGAGTTACGTTTTTTAGAAGAGAGGGCGGGCGGGGGGGGGGAGAGGCGCGCGAAAAACGCCGCATGCTCCTCCCCGCTTTATTTTCATTCTCCGTCGCCTGGGGGGCCGCTCCTCGCTTCCATGCCCTGCACCCCCGGACGCCACGCGTCGCCCGCCCCTTTCTCCCCTCTCGTCCCCTCACCTGGAAAATGGTCGCTCTTCAGCAGGGTGTGCTTCATCAGGACGTCGCCCGAGCGGGTCGCGACGATTGCGTCCGTCGCCGACTGGTGCCCGGCCGGCCCGCCGTCCGTCGCGGTCGCCCCGCCCCCGCCACTGCCGCCCAGGACGGAGGAGGCCCGGGAGGAGGGGGGCGGGCGAGGGGGATCATGGCCGGGGTCGGCCGACGACATCGATTTTGAGGGGAAAAAAGTAGAAAAGGTGAATGAAAGTGGAGGGGAGATTCTCTCGCATCACACTCGTGAAAAAAAAATGGGGGCCTCCGGCAAGGGAGGTCCCACATGGACCCCGCCGTCTCATCCAGTCTGGCAGGGGCGAACGTACGTCTTATGTGCTTTGGAATGACGAGGGGAGAGAGGAAGAGAGAGAGCGGGAAGGGGAGTGGGTCTCTCCAACAAAACCTAGCCTGGGCCCTCGACCCCCGGTCTCTCCCCCTCATCTCTCTACGTCCCCTGGGTCCGGTGTGCCCCCGCTCTCTCTCCCTCTCTCCACCTCGCTCT
>Ga0315284_10016191_pt1 | contig 10586 bp, 10 predicted proteins | sample YL17G09_16_MG_FD_203696 | JGI IMG/M metagenome (GOLD analysis project Ga0315284, IMG submission 203696) | Sediment microbial communities from Yellowstone Lake, YNP, Wyoming, USA - YL17G09_16 | ecosystem: Environmental > Aquatic > Freshwater > Lake > Sediment | place: USA: Wyoming | collected...
GCCGACCTTGCCCAGCAGCTCGGCGAGCAGGCCGGAGTCGTAGACCAGCACTCCGATCACCCGGCCGCCGGCATCCTTCAGCATGGCCGTGTCGGTGATCGAGGCGCAGATGGCCGAGCCGACGGCGGCGCCGTCGGAGTCCACGAGGCCGATCGCCAGCGCATTGCCCTCGCCATTGCCGTCCAGCCAGCCGATGCGGTAGGGGGCCGCGGCCGGCACGACCGGGTAGACGAGGGCGTCCAGCAGCATGCCGGGGTCGATGGCCACCTCGCCCTGGACCAGCGTGCTGGCCACGTCCAGGGGATAGCTGGCCTGGGCCGACATGTCCCGGAACTCATGGTTGATGACGACGGCCATCGCTGCGCTCCTACGGAACAGATGAAGTGGACGAGGTGGAGGACCCGGCGTGGAACGGCCGGTCCCAGTCATCGACGTATGGATCCATGGGCAGGTCGTAGGCCGTGCCATGGCCGGCCTTGCCCTTCTTGATCTTGGCGCGGAGGTCTCGGTACGGGTCCGGGCAGGCCTCCACCCCGGGGTCGGTCCTGAACAGCAGGCCCAGGACCGGTTCCACTCCGCTGGGGGAAGTGATCGGCAGCAGTTCGCCGCCCACTTCGACGCTGGAGAGCCCGCTGGAGCTGGACTGGCTGCTGGCCTCCTCGGCTGCGGCCAGCTCGATGTCCAGGTTGCCGGCGGCATCCGGGTCGACGCCGCCGATCGAGAACAGGGGCAAGTCGGTGAAGTCGCGATCGACCATGCCGTACTTGAGCAGGTTCTCGTCCAGCACCAGGTCGTTGCGGCCTAGGACGGCGCACGGCCCGGTGGCCGTGGCCGGGGAGTCCGGCTCCAGGTCGTGGGTCCGGGCCTCGATGGCCTGCCTCAGGAAATAGTTGGTGCGGACGGTCAGGATGTTGGGCATGTCATGCTCGACCCCGTTGACCCGCAGCTTGAACTGGATGCCCCCGCCGACCGCCGGCAGGATGCAGCGAGGATCGAGCTGGGCCGAGATGCCCTTGAGGTCGAGCGGCTCCTGCACGCCGGGTCCGAAGACCACCCAGCCGGTGCCCTCGGCCGACATGGTCAGGGGATAGGCCCGGAAGGCGGCCGGCCCGGTCACCAGCACGTGCCCGACCGGTTCCTCGCCGGACTCCAGCGACATGAAGACGAAGGCCGGGGTGCGGATGAGGTTGGTGATGCGCACGCCGGTCCGGGCCATGGCCGCCGGCACCGAGACCGCGGCGTCGACCAGGCAGTCGAACGGGATCGGCTCGGTGCACCGGTCCTCGACCGGATACTTGATGTTCGTGTTTTCCGAGTACAGCTGCACCCGGTTGTAGATGTTGGCCAGGCTCATACGCGCATCTTCACTTCATGGGTGCGTGACACATCGATGCCGAGGTGGGTGTTGTGCCAGGTGGCCGTCAGCTGGTAGGTGTTGAACTCGTCCCCGGCGCTGGACTCGGCCCCGCTCGACTGCGAGGAGCTGGAGTTGTCCGGGATGCCGGTGTCGTACCGCAGGTCGGCCACGGCCCACTGGGTCTTGTCGATCTCCTTGATGTAAAGCAGGCAACCATCCTCGTCGAGGGAGCCGGTGCTGGAGCTTGAGCTGGCGCCGGGATAGTCCAGGTACACCCGCGCGAACAGGTTCTGAGGCTCCAGGGCCAGGCCCCGCAGGATGAACTTGCCGTCCTCCCAGAGCGGGCCGGCGGTCTGGACCACGCGCAGGCGCACGGTGACATCGTCGTAGGGCCCGCAGCCCAGGCAGCGGTAGCCCAGCTTGACCTGGATCTGGCGGTTGGTGGTCGGAGCCGTGGTGAACACCAGGCTCTGGGTGTGCACCAGGTAGTTCCAGTAGTGGACGGTGGCCTGGTACTGCTTGAAGAGCCGCAGCCCGGTGGTCAGGTTGTCGTCCTTGTTCTTGTCGACGTATTCCTCGATGGCCCGGATGTAGGTGAAGAGGTACTGGTAGTCCTGGCAGTCCAGGCAGGCCTGGCACAGGTCGTAGAGCTCCAGCTGGTACGGCACGGCCAGATCAGCGCCGCCGGCCGGGAATAGGCCCAGCTGGCTGCACAGGTCGCCAAGCAGGAACATGGTGCCGTCGGGCAGCGGGCCCTTGCTGTTGACCTTGGCCACGTAGTAGGGCATGCCGGTGAACGGCGGATTGCCGTCGACGATGTCCCGCCACTTCTGCAGGTAGGCCGGATCGGCCTGGTCGGCCGTGGCCCCGCTGACGGCCAGGGTGATGGCGTCGGCCTCGGCGGCCAGGGCTATGCCCGGCCCGGCGGCCAGGCGCACCGCTCCCGTTATCCGGCTGCCGGAACCCCCGGCCACCGGCTTGGGTACGCCGTCCCGATCGAGGACGGTCAGTTTCCTGATGGCCGGGACGTCCATGTTAGATCTCGAGGGCTATCATCCGCGACTGGAGGTCGTTGATGTTGCGGCCAAGGCTCTGGTAGTAGCCCTCCATGCGGGCGTAGCGCAGGTTCAGCTCGGAGAGCGACGTGTAGACGTCGTCCAGGTAGTTCTTGTCGCAGCAGGGCAACGAGCAAGGGTTGCTGATCGACAGGCCGCCGCCCACCGGGGCCACCACCGTGCAGTCCAGGGGTTGCAGGGTGAAGTTGCCGTCGACGTCCGGCTTCACCGTGTTGATGTTGGTGATGGGCTGGCCGTAGATCTTGGTCAGGTTCTCCAGGATGGCGGCGTCGGAGGTGAGCGGCACCTCCAGGGCGGCCAGGCTGCCCAGGTCGGCCGAGACCGTGATCACCGTCTCCTGCCGGCCGGCGTCCCAGCTGGGGGTCAGGATGATGCCGGCGCCTTCGCGCAAGGCCACGTTGCCGCTGTAGATCGACTCGCCGACGGCCAGGGACACCACGGCCGCGGCCCCGGGCACCACCCGGCTGGCCAGGATGGCCGTGGAGGAGGACTGGAAGGACCACTGGCCGGGCCGGGCCAGCAGTTCCGTCACGCTGCCCACGATCAGCACCCCGGTCATGACCGCGAACTTCCTCACGGCGGCCCGGGTCTGGGGCGCGGGCTCGAACTGGTATACGCTGTTGATGGCCTGGTCGTGCGGGATCTTGGTGAACCGACCGACGGTCAGCTCCTCGCCGTCCCCGTCGTAGCCGATCTCCACGTCGATGGAATACCGGCGCACCACCAGGCTCTTGACATAGAACATGGCCGCGTCGACGTCGGGAGGGGCGCAGAGCAGGGTGTCGACCATGAAGCTGGTCGGCAGCGTGAACAGGCCGGTGACGTCGGTGCCGGGCATCGAGTCGTCCAGGGGGAACGCACGATGCTGGTTCTCGTCCAACCACTCGGTCAGGGTTGATGGATCGGGCATGGGTCCTCCAGGGCCGGTCCGGCCTTACTTCCTATTGGAGTCGCCTGCCAGGCAGGCTATCATCTTGCGCAGGGCCTCGGCCTGGTCGGCCGTGATCTTGCCGTCGGCGACCATCTTGTCGACGTAGTCGTTGGCCGCCTTGGCCCCCTTCTCCGCGACGATGGGCCGGATCGTGTCGATCAGCTGGCCGAACGAGCCGGTGGTGGCGCATGCGGTGAATAGCAGGATAATCGCCGCAACCGTTGCGGTCATCAGTGTCCGGTGCATGGCCGGTCTCCTATCATGTCTTCAGGTACACCAGGATGCCGAAGCGGGTCAGCTTGCGGTCGACCGTGGCCGTCGGCATCGAGAACTTGAGGTAGACGGTGCCCTCGCGGGTGACCGTCAACCGGGAGGCGGCAGGGGTCTCGCCATAGTACAGCTGGGTGTCGACGGTGTTGGCCCGGGCCGCGATGGCGGTGGTCACCTGCGGCGCGGCAGGCATGGGGGCCGAACCGTAGCGAGGCGAGGCCACGTGCGTCATTTCCACTACAATCTCCGGGAAAGTGGCCGGTGTAGAGGAAATTCCCTTGCGGTAGGCCCAGGCCGCCACTTCGTAGGCATGGTCGGCGTCCAGGCGCGGTATAGCCCGCTTGCCGACGATGGAGGCCACCCGGCCGGCCGGGAACACGTAGTAGAAATAAGGATCATCGGTCAGCTCGACGGCGTTGTTCAGGTTGACCAGCTCGGCGTCGAGCAGGCCTTCGATGATGTCGCCGGTGGACAGGTCGACGGTGCCGTCGGCCAGCCTGACCGCATGCACGCCGCCGCTGCCGGTGATGCCGGTGACGATCTGCACCTTGCGCAGGGTCCGGCCGGAGATTGACTGCACGGCGGTGCCGTCGGGGGTACCGGCGACCTCCAGCCAAGGATACATGCTGACCTTGACGACGCCGGATTCCTGCCGGGCCACGGCCACCTCGGCCGGGGTGTCGGTGCCGATGGCCCTGACCACCGGTTCGCCGGCGATCATGGGGACATACCCGAAGGCCACGATGCTCTTGGCGCCATTCGGCCAGTTGGACTCGCCGCTGCTGCTCGAGGTTGACGAGGAGCCGCTGGACTGGCTGGTCGAACTAGTGGAGCTCGAGGACAGCGAGGAAAGCGATGAACCGGACGACTCGCTGGACGAGGTGGGCGAGCTGCTGGAGCTGGACGACGGCGACGTCAGGCTGGAGCTGCTGGACGAGCTGGACGGGCTCTGGGTGCTCTGGCTGGTATCGCTCGACAACGTGGAAAGCGAGGACGCGTCCGAGAGGCTGCTGGAGTTGCTCTGGCTGGAACCGCTGGACTGGCTGCTCGAGCTGGACCCGGCGTAGGTCCCCATCCACCAGACGTTGGACGTGGTGGTAACGACCTTGGCGTCCTCCTGGAGCAGGCCGTCGATGAACACGGCCAGGGCGCCGGGGTAGGCGGCGAACCAGCCCTTGAAGGCCGGGTCGGAATCGATGTCGTAGCCCATCTTGGCCCAGGCCGGCTTGTCCATCCCGTCGAAGCGGGGATCGCTGGCCGGATACCACGGCTTGCGCAAGGTGTGCGAGCGGTGGAGGTGGTTGGGCTGGAAGATCGCCGGCGGATGGAACACGAATTCGCCGTTGCCCTGGTAGGTCAGCGTCGGCACCTTGAGCGGGGGCGGCGCCGCAGCAGCCAGCCCGGCAGCCGTGGCCGACAGGTAGTACAGCCCGGCCGCGGCGCCGGCGCCCAGGACATGGTCCGCCAGCGCCGTGGAGGCGTACTTGCCCTGGAGCAGGATGTCGGCCGTGTCGGCGGTCGGCTTGCTCAGGACCAGCCCGCGGACATAGGCCTGCGGGGCGGCCAGCAGTTCGCCGTTGGCGATGTAGGCCGAGTCCCACAGGGCCTGGGCCTTGGCGTAGCGATTGCAGGAGGCGTCGTAGTAGACCAGGTCGCCGGCAACCACGTCGGCATAGGTCCGGGCCCGGTTGACCACCAGGGTGGCCTTGTCGGTCAGCAGGTCGAGCCGGTCCTTCAGGTAGTCGGTCCGGCCGGCCAGCGCCAGCAACGGGGTGTTCAAGGTGGCCGCATCGCCGTCGGCGCCGTCCTGGATCAGCGGAACATCGTCTGCCCACGCCATGGCCTAGCTCCCCAGCTGCAGCGCCCAGCGGAATCCGAGCTGGCTGTTGGCCAGCTTGGTCAACGGGGCGAAAGTCGCGCCGTCCATGATGGAGGCGGCGGCAACCAGCGTATCTCCGGACTGATGCCCGTAGTCGGGCATGGCCACCAGGGCCAGCGAGAAGAACTGGCTGGTGCCATCGATGATGGGGGCGCCCCCGGCGCGGGTCCCGTCGGTGACAGCCGTGAAGGTGGCGATGTTGGATGAATACTTGGCCGGATCGGAGGTGGTGAAGACCGGGAGGGAAAGGGTCCGCACCCGGACGTAGCCGTAAGGATCGGCCAGGAGAGGGTAGTAGGCGGCGGTGCGTGTCGCCGGCACAACATCTTGTGACGGCACGCCGTTCTTGTAGATCACGTACATGCCGGTGACGGCATAGTCCGCGTCGCCAGCCACCGCCCGGGCCATGGCATCGTAGCCGGTGTAGACGATGGTGTTGGAAAATGCCCGGACAGGCCGCCAAAGGCCGTCCTGGACCGTGAATACCTCGACCCTGCCCTTCATGCTGCCTCCTAGAATGCTCCCGGGGATGCGGTGGTCCTGCCTGCCGAGGCTGCGCCGGCTTCGGCGCCGAGACCGGTCGCCACATGGAAGCCGACCTGGCCGACAGTCTGGAACGCCTCCTCCGGGCACGTGCTTACAGTACCGCTGGCCTCAGTGAAAAGCAAGCAGGCCGTGCCGGCCGGCACGGTGGAATCCAGGAACCGCAGGCAGTCGGCCATCGGGGTGGCGGCCGGAATGGCAGCCTGCTTCAGCCGGACCAGGGTCAGGTTGCGTCCCATGACCTGGCCAAGCAGGACCTGCAGGGGGTTGATCACCTTGGTGACGATGGGGTATTCCATAATCTTCCCCTAGGGATTAACTCTTGCTGGACTCGGCGTCGCTGCCGAGGCCGTCGCTCTGATAATGGATGTCGAACCCGAGGAAGGCGGCGTCGCTCGCATAGGTGTCCTGCCCGGGATCCCGGTACAGGCGCCCCGCCAGGATCGCGGAAATGCCGTCCTGACTACTGGAAGGGGCAATGGCCGAGAAGTTGACCATCTGATGCTGCCAGGCCACTCCCGCGACCGCCACCGCCGAGGTGGCAATGGTCGAGGTGCCCGGGAAAGCGGCACCAATCTCCGCAAAGGTGTATTCCAGATACCACTTCACGGTACCGGAATTGGCGTCGACCGGGGTAAAATGGACATGAGGGTAGATGTCGGAGCCGAGCAGCCAGCTGTGCGGCATCTGGACGGTGAACATTACCTCCTCGATCGGACTGGTGCCGGCCCCGTTGAACCCGTAGACCTGCAGGCCGGTCGAGCCGGCGAAGCCGATCAGGTCCGGGGCCACCACGCCCGCCTTGATGGCCAGGCCGGGCACCTGCAGGTCCTCCCAGGCGCCGACGTACCGGCGCCACTTGGGGGCGTTGTCGGTGTTCACCATGCACTGCCAGGTGGCATTTGGGGTGGTGCTGCTGTCGACGGCCAGGTCGCCGACGTAGACACCGTCGGTGGTGTCGAGGGTCGGGGCAACCCCGCCGTAGTTGGCCACCCATTTGCGGGGGGCTAATGTCTTGAGCTCGGCCATGTTGGTTCTCCCGGGTCTAGAATATATCCTGCCTCAATAAATTATCAATCCTCAGGTTGGAGGATTGGTCACCATGGCGGCGTCGTTGGTGACCACCGCCGTGTCGTTACGCACCCCGTAATGCTCCTCGACGCTGCTGGAGCTGCTGGTCAGCCCGAGGCTCGAGCTGCTGGACGAGCTCGAGGAGCTGGACGAGGAACTGGTTAGTCCGCGACTGGATGAAGAACTGGAACTGGAACTGGAACTGGAACTGGAACTGGAACTGGAACTGGAACTGGAACTGGAACTGGAACTGGAACTGGAGCTTGTCAGCCCGCGGCTGGATGAGCTTGAACTGCTCGACGAGCTGCTGGAGGAGCTGCTGGAGGAACTGGACTTGGGCAGAGTCCACCGTACGATCACCACCCCGCAACCGCCCTTGGCGGCACCCGAGCCACTATAGTTGCCACCGCCTCCTCCGCCTAGGCCATCAAAGCCGGGTCCCGCCTCGGTCCCGTTGCCGGCCCCGTCGCCGCCGCCGCCATTGCCCGACCCCTTGGTGGTGCCGCCGCCCCCGCCGCCGCCGGCGTACAACACGCCTTCCCCGGTGATGGAGTAGCTGTTGCCGAACCCGCCGGGCCCGCCTATCGACCCATTCGCGTTGCCCCCCACCGAACCTTTGCCGCCGCCACCGCCGCCGGCAGCGCCGGCCGCGCCGGAGCCGCCGTTATTGCCCTGCCCGGAGAGACTGGAACCGCCTGCCTTCCCGCTTTCAGCGTCATTGCTGCCACCGCCACCGGATCCGCCGTCGGAGCCGGCATTGAACCGCGCCCCGCCTCCGCCTCCGCCCAGCGCCGTGATGGTGCCGAACGTGGAGTTGGTGCCGTTGACTCCTTGAGTGGACGTGCTGGGTGGGCCGCCCGCGCCGCCGCCCCCGACCGTCAAGCTGACGGTGCCGGACGGCGTGACCGCGTAACTGGCGTTGTATACCACTCCGCCCCCTCCGCCTCCGCCACCGGCCCGGCCGCTAATCGCGTTTGACCCGCCACCGCCGCCGCCGCCGATCGCCAGGACCTGGACATCCTCAACCCAGAAAGGCACGGTGAAGGAATAAGAACCGGGCAGGGCCCATCTCTGGTACCCCTCGTTCGGGCCGGATGACGAAGTGGAGGAGGAGCTGAAGGAGCGGCTGATGCTGGAGGAGCTGGAAGAGCTGGGCTCCGGATATTTATACCGGATCATCACAATGCCGGTGCCGCCCGCCGCTGCCGAGGTATTGCCCCCGCCGCCACCGCCGCCGCCGGTGTAGATAGTTCCCGCAACCGCAACAACACCAGACTTGCCGCCCGCGCCGCCGCCCCCGGTGCCGCCCGGAGCGACGCTGCCTGTGTAGCCGCCGCCTCCACCGCCTCCGCCGAGGGTCTTGTACCCATTCCAGACCGATATACCATCGCCACCGGTGCCGCCTGTGTTGTAGAAGCCGTTGTGCCCGACCTCGGCCGCCCCGCCGCCAGCGCCGGCCCCAGGATGATCCCCGTCGCTGTTCGGATATCCACCCCTGTACCCCTGGCCGGACGTTCCGCCGCCGGGCGTAGCGCTATACCAATCTCCACCGCCGCCAGATCCTCCTAGCTTGCCTGCCGTGCCGCCGTACCCGCCCCCGCCGCCACCCTTGGCGAGCACCCGGCCCGCCCCACCAGAATCAAACTTCGAATCCGTGCCGGTAGTATGGACGGCCCCGCCACCCCCGACCACGACCGCGTAGGTCTGGGTATAGAGCCGACGCTGGTTGACGACCATCACGCCACCGGCGCCACCGCCGCCACCATAGCTCGCATCGCCGCCGCCGCCGCCACCGCCCACCACAACTATGTCCGCCCGCTCGCTGCCGGAAGTCACCACGAAATCACCGCTGGAGGTGAATGTGTGAACCCGGTAATTGACCCCTCCATCCACCATGGTGGTAATGGTTCCCCCGGTCGCCGTCATCTCCCCCGTCGACGAGCTGGAGAATCCCATGCTGGATGAGCTGGAGGACTTGGAGGAAGAGCTGGAACTGGTCAGGCCCAGGCTGGAGGAGGAACTGCTGCTGGTCAGACCCAGGCTGGAGCTGCTGGTGGATGAGGAGGAGCTGGAGCTGGTCAAGCCAAGGCTGGAGCTGCTGCTGGTCAGGCCCCGGCTGGAACTGCTGGTGGATGAGGAGGAGCTGCTGCTGGTCAGGCCCAGGCTGGAAGAACTGGAGGACGAAGAGCTGGTCAAGCCCAGGCTGGAGGAGCTGCTCGAGGATGAGGAACTGGTCAGGCCCAGGGAGCTGGAACTACTGGTCAGACCTAGGCTGGAAGAACTGGAGGACGAAGAGCTGGTCAAGCCCAGGCTGGAGCTGCTGGAGGACCGGCTGGTCGAGCTTTGGCTGGTCGAGCTGGTGCTGCTCAGCGAGGACTGGCTGGTGGAACTGGTGCTGGACAGGCTCGACTGGCTGGTACTGCTGGTCGAGGACAAGGAACTCTGGCTGGTAGAACTGGTCGAAGAAAGGCTCGACTGGCTGGTGCTGCTGGTGCTGCTCAGCGAGGATTGGCTGGTCGAGCTGGTGCTGCTCAGCGAGGACTGGCTGGTGCTGGACAAGGAGCTCTGGCTGGCGCTGGAAGCGCTGCTCAGGCTCGACTGGCTGGTCGAGCTGGCGCTGGAAGGCGAGCTCCGGCTGGTCGAGGAGGCGCTCGACAGCGATGATTGGCTGGTGGAACTGGTTGAGCTGAGGCTGCTCTGGCTGGTCGAGGATTGGCTGGTCGACGACTGGCTGGTGGAGCTGGAGCTGGACGAGCTGGAAGAGGAGCTGGAGCTGGTCAGGCCCAGGCTGGAGCTGGAGCTGCTGGACGAGCTGCTCGAAGAGCTGTTGAAGCCCAGATCATAAATCTCGTCAAGTTCAGCCTGGGTAATGGCCCGGTCGTAGATCCGGATGTCGTCCATCCGGCCGTTCAGCCGGTACTGGGTAGCGCTGTAGCAGGCGAAATACCACGGGATGCTACCCGTCCGCAGGCTCTGGGTCAGGTATCCCACCTGCGAGTAAGTGGCCTCGGCGGCGTTGATGAAGATCTTGATCTTGCCGGAATCGGCGTTCTTGTTCCAGATCAGGGCGTAGTGCTTCCACACCCCGGTGCCGACCTGCGCCTCTGTGATATAGGAGTCGCCGTCGGTGCTGCCGGCGCCATACAGGCTGCTGTGCAGGTAGCCGGCCCAATGGTAGATGCCGCACTTGCGGTTGGCGGCCGTGCCGTTGTCGGACCGGATGTAGCCGTCACCATCGGTGGAGGTGTTGGTGTGGTAGATCCACATGCAGATGCTGATTGCCGTGGCATCGGCCACCAGGTCGGTGGAGGCGGTGACGCCGCTCTTGGTGCGGTCGTTGGTGACGCAGTACGGCCCGACCTTGCCGGTGGCGTAGGAGAAGTTGTGGGTGCAGTCCGCGTCCTCGTAGCCATAATCGGTCATGGTCGTGCCGCTGCCCTCGTCGCAGGGGTAGTAGAG
>Ga0315284_10016192_pt1 | contig 10586 bp, 13 predicted proteins | sample YL17G09_16_MG_FD_203696 | JGI IMG/M metagenome (GOLD analysis project Ga0315284, IMG submission 203696) | Sediment microbial communities from Yellowstone Lake, YNP, Wyoming, USA - YL17G09_16 | ecosystem: Environmental > Aquatic > Freshwater > Lake > Sediment | place: USA: Wyoming | collected...
AGCCTCCGCGATACGCTCGCCATTGCGGCCTCGGCACCCCAATCGGGGCGACACGATGGAAGCGTAGTGTCGCGTCATATGCCTCCCCAACCGTGCCCGTGGGGTGTTCCTGCAGGATGCGCGCAGGTACCATTCCGCTCGTCGAAGTTGGACGTGCAAGTCACTGGCTCCGCCGGTCGTGACGTGGCTGCCTTGCTGCCACCGCTGAGCTCAGCCAACAGTCGTTGGAGGATGGTTCGTTGAAGATCCGCGACGCGAAGCCCGAGGAGTTGGTGCAACCAGCCCGGGCGAAGAAGCTCTCACCCCGGCAGCAGGCTGCGCAAGAACGCGAGGCCAAGTTCCGCAAGCTGCTGGAGAGCCTCAGCGACCCCGCGCAGATCAAGGCCATCGAGCCAGAAAAGGGCGAGAAGCTGGGCACTTTGCGGGCGTCCCTGACGAAGGTGCTCCAGGGGGACCACCGCGGTGCACACACGGCCGTGAAGCGCGGGGTCATCTACATCTCGCTCGGCCCCATCCCGGGTGCGCGCAGAGCTGGCGGCCCCCGAGCGTAGAGCCCAGCTCAACAGGCGGACGACTGAGCCCGGCTTCGGCCTCGCATGACGTCTCGTCGGTCAAGACCCGGGCGCTCAGCAATGAGCAGGCTCGTCGTGGCCTCCGCTACCCAAGACGCGACATCGGAGCCCATCGTGAGCTGCTGCAGGACGGTGAGCGTATTCGAGAGTCTGCCCCGCCGCTTCGACGGCACGCTTGGTGCGGGCTTGTTGGCGTCCCGTTGCTCGGCGCGTTGGCGTGGCTCGTCAGCACGTTCTGATACTTGGCCAGGCGGTCACAGGGCCTCGCGTGCGGACTCGGGCGGGTGGGTCGACCACTACAGCCACCGGCGGCCGCACACCGCCCTCGGCAGGATGGCGCCGATGGAGTTCACCGCCACCAACGTGTCCGGGAATCACACGTAGCCCACGGCCGTCAGTTTGGCCACCGCCCCGGGGGGGACGGTCGGAACGTCGTCGAAGCGCGGGGTGACCACCACCGGCGTTCTCCCGGCGTGCGGACACCCCTCGGCAGGGCGCTCGACAGCGCCCTGCGGTCCCGCGGCGGCGCTCACGAGCCCGTCCCCGCGGCCCGCCTCTCAGTCGAGCCCGCGGCGGCCGCCCGTGCGGCAAGAATCTCGTCGAGCCGGCGGACGATCACGTCGACCTCGCCCGGCAGCATCGTGTGAGGGTTCACGTAGATCCCGTCGTCGCCGGCTGGCCGGACCGAGATCCGCGGCCGCCCGCCGAGGAGGTCGGCCGCGACGGCGTCACGGTGCCTCACGAGCGGTCCCCGGAACGCGATCCGCGCTCGCGCCATCGGTTGCCCCGCCTCGCTTGGGAACTCACGAACGACCTCCACGTCGGCCCGGCCGGCTCCCCACGCGAACACGAACGCGACGGCTTCCTCGTAGAACCGGTCCGTCGCCACGTGATCCTCGGCAAGGTACAACTCCACTGCGCTCAAGATCCCGATCATGTCCTCCTTGCCCACCTTCATCGAGCGCCCGAGGCGCTCGAGCGGGGCCGAGTTCGCCCGGCAGCCTGCGACGAGGTCGGCGCGGCCCAGGATCAAGCCCGTGCTCGCCGGGCCGCGGAGGCCCTTGCCGCCCGAGAACAGGACGAGATCCGCGCCAGCCTTCGTGAAGGACCAGAGGCTTTCAACCGGCGGAATCTGGGCCGCTGCGTCGACGACCACCGGCACGCCGCGATCGTGGGCGATGCGGAGCACGTCTGCGAGCGGTAGCGCGCCGGGCCCCACCTGGCCACCGCCGCCCGTGACGTAGAAGATCATCGCGGTGCGTTCGGAGATCGCGAGCTCGAGGTCGGTTGCGCAGGTCCCGGCCGGCATGCCGATCTCGATGAGCTTCGCCCGCGCCAGCTCGAACGCCCGATCGTACGGGATGCGGTGGGCGCGATGGATGATGACCTCGTCGGGAAGCCGAGGGAGTTCGGCAAACCGCAGGACCCCGTCAGGAACGCTGCGCGCCATGCACGCGACAGCGGCAAGGAAGATCGCGGCTGTCGTTCCGCCACATACGAAGCACGCATCGTTCTGCGTAAGCGCAGCGATCCGCGCCCCGACCGCGGTCTCGAGCTCGATGAGATCGACGAAGCACTCGGACGCCTGCCGCATATCCTCGAGCGTCTCGGGCCGCATGAGAGAACCGCCGAGGACGGTCATCGTCGCATTGGCGTTGACCACGGGCTCCACGCCCAGTCGACGATAGATCTCCCCGCGCTCGGTCATTGAAACAGCCTCCTCAGACATGTCAGGGACCGTCGCACCCGTCCACGTCAAGACATTCGAGTGGCGCGGTAGAGGTGTTCGACCCCGGCGTCTGCATACGTCTGGATCAGCCGGTTCCGCTCCGCCGCGTGCCCACCGGCCACTTGATCATCGCGGTCCGGACGATCGCGCCAGGATCTCGCCCGAGAAGATGGCACTCCCATTAGACGGAGAAACACCCGCCCGCAGTGTTCTGGCTCGGGATGGCCGAGGTTGAGCTCGTCGGCGTAGTTGACCGCTAACCGCACCAACCCGCGATCGTCCAAGGCCTCCGAGTATCAGCAGGGGTCCGCCGCGCTGGATGGGCTTCGGCTCGCATGACGTCCTACGGATCCGTAAGTTGCGACCTTCGAAACTGCACACCCGTTCGGTCCACAAGCCCTTGATGATCTGGACCTGCTCTTCAAGCCATAAGGAACGGACTCGAGGCCGCGGGAAAGGCAAGGCCGGTTGGTACCACCCCGCACCAACCCCGAGTTCCACACGTCCTCCACTCATCTCGTCAGCCGTGGCGACAATCCTGGCCATAACAACCGGGTGCCGGAACGTGACCGGGGACACGAGGTTCCCAATCGAAGCCGGCGAGTATCGCAAATCAGACCCGCGATCGTCGTCCAGGCACCCGTCGCCTGCCTCTCGAATAGGCCGGCAGTCGGGAGCCAATGGTCTGGAGCGGAAGAACGCTTCAAAGCAGGAACCCTCGGCGCGCCCCGCAAGATCGCGGAGCTCAAGGTGATTGAGCCCGTCTTGGGGCTCCACCACACTGGCGTAGCGCATCAGGCCCGTCGCATTCGCAGCATGCCCTATTCGGCGCCGTACCCTAACCCTGTCGGCCGATCGATCTGGGTTGCGGCGACAAGCTCAGCTTTGGAATTCTCCGGCGCCGCCTTCATCGCTGTTCACTGGCGAACGACGGCGATGGCGTCCGCCTCGATGTCAAACCCAGCGCCCAACACGGCGGCCACCGTCGTCCGGGCCGGTGGACTTGATGGGAAGTACGACCGGTAGACCTGGTCAAACTCCGCAAAGTCCTCTATGTGGCGGAGAAAGACCGACACCTTGACGATATCCCCCAGGTGCCCTCCTCCCTCTTCCACAATGGCTCCGATGTTCTCAAGGACGCGACGCGTCTGATCGGCGATGCCGCCAGTCACGAGTTCGTTGGTGTCTGGGTCTTTCGGGACTTGGCCGGAGACGAACAGGAGGCCGTCAACCGACACCGCCTGCGAATATCCACCTCCTGGCCTGGGCGCACGAGTGCTAAGAACTGCGTTTCGCACCGCGTCCTCCTATGTACCCGCGTACTCGACGCTACCCACGCCAATCTCTGGCCATCGCGTCGAGGGCTCGTGCCACGTCTTCACTACTGTTGAACCCATGGAAGCTGAATCGGACTCGCCCAACACCATTCCACGTGAGGATCCCGCGATCTTCCAGCGCTCGCGTCAAATCATTCGCGTTCGCACTGGGTACGCAGACGTTCGGGCCACGCCGAACTCTGTCGAGCGGCGTCAACAACGGAATCTCCAACCGTCGCAATCCTTCCATGAAGCCGGATGTCAGACGTTCAATGTGTGCACTCAGGAGGCCCTCCTCAACACAACCGAGGTACTGCAAGGCTCGGACGAGCACATACACGGACGGGTGCGACATGTTCCCGCGACTGATGCGCCCGGCGTCAGGCTTCATCTCTGGCTGGCGGGTGTAGTCGGACTTGTCGGTGGGCACAACGGAATACCAGCCTGCCGTATTTGGAGCCCAATCGGGCTGCCTGCGCCTGTTCCAATACGCGATGGCTGTTCCGGTTGCTCCGAGTAGAAACTTGTAGCACGACGAGAAGCCGAAATCCGCGATCTCGGCGTTCACGGGGAACACGCCAGCATTCTGTGTGAAATCGACGACCAGCATGGAACCTGCTTGGTCGACAAGTTCGCGCAGGTTCGACAGATCGTGGCGTTCCCCGGTCACGTAGGAAACCTCAGCGATCGCCACCAGCCTGGTCCGTTGGTCAACCAGATCCTTGAAACGCGACGGATCGTCCCCTTGTGCCACCCTGACTTCGATCGCGGGCTTTCGCTGCACGAGGAAGGGCAAGACAACCGACGCAAAGTCCTGGCCGTCGACGCACACGTTGTCGCCATCGCGCCAAGAGATACTCTCGGCAAGAATGGACATTCCCTCGGCGACATTGGAGACAAGGCCTATGTCGCCCACTTGCGCGTGGAAGACGCTGGCAGCCAAGCTCCTCGCGGTTTGCACGTGGGCTTCGAGTCGATCGCCACCGAGCATCCCAAGTCCCTTGTCACGGTTGAACTCCCGAAACGCGTCGTCGTGCTCGCGCAGCATCGGTGACAAACCACCCGACGCCAGGTGTGCGATCCCGTCCTCGATGTAGAAGTCGCGTGGGTCAAACACGGGATCAATGCGGTCCAATTGAAACCTCCGCCTCGGCTGGGCGCCAGCTACCTAAGAGCAAACAATCAATGTTCGAGCACCCGTCGCAGGAACTGGCGGGTCCTCGGGTCTCTCGGCTCTGTGAAGATGAGATCGGGATTCCCCTCCTCGACGATGACTCCTTCATCGATGAAGACCACGCGATCCGCGACGTCCCTGGCGAACTTCATCTCGTGCGAGACAACGAGCATGGTCATTCCATCCTGCGCCAGTTGCCGCATCACAGCCAGCACCTCACCGACCAACTCCGGATCCAATGCCGAGGTGACCTCATCGAAGAGGATTGCTGCGGGTTCCATCGCCAGTGCCCGCGCGATCGCCACGCGCTGCTGCTGTCCGCCTGACAGTTTCAGGGGGTATGAGTCCGCCTTGTCAGCCAACCCGACACGACCAAGCAGAGCCAAACCTTGAGCACGTGCCTCCTCGCGAGACTGATGTAGAACGAGTCGTGGCCCCAGAGTCACGTTGTCGACGGCGGACAGGTGCGGAAACAGGTTGAACTGCTGGAAGACGATCCCGACGTGAGTGCGGATCGCTCGCAGATTGTGCTTCTCGCGTACGGAAAGACCTACTGATCTGATATCACCAGCGTCGAGCGTCTCCAAGCCGACAATGCAGCGCAGCAAGGTGCTCTTCCCGGAGCCGCTTGCTCCGATCAGGACGACAACTTCGCCAGGACCCACCGTCAGTGAGAGGCCACGCAGAACCGTAATGTGGCCAAATGACTTGACTGCGTCCACGATCTCTATGGGCTGACGCCCATCCAGATTCACTGCAGGCGGGGTCTTGCGTCCGTATGGCATCTGCCGTCCTTCACGGATGTGTTATTGCCAGCCCCTGGCTGTCCTCGCCTCGAGGATCGCCACGACGCGCCCCATGGGGACCGTCAAGAGGAAGAAGAACCCGGCAGTCACGAGATACGTCTCAAACGGCGAATTAGTGACCGCGACAACAGCGGTCGCGTTTCGGAGCAGATCGGTATAGCCAATGACCGACGCCACGGTGGTGTCCTTGACGACGCCGATGTACCAAGACACAAGCGGAGCAAGCGTGACCACCATCGCCTGAGGGAGCACAACGAAGCGCATCATCTGCCAGAAACTGAGGCCGACTGCCTTAGCAGCGTCTCCCTGGTCCTTCGCCACAGCGATGATCCCGCCATAGACGATCTCGGAGATGTAGGCACCGGAGTAGGAGGTCAGGGCCACCACCGCGGCAGCGGCCCTGTCGACGTCGAATCCCAGCATCGGGAGACCGAAGAACGCGAAAAACAGTTGCATGAGCAGGGGCGTTCCCCGGAATACCGCCACGTACGCACGGATGGTCCCCGACAGGATCCGGAAATCGAGCGCCCGGAGGATTCCGAGAAGCGACCCAAGCAGGGTCCCGAGAACGATGGCGATGATCGAGAGCTGAATGGTGACAACGAAACCGTTGATCAATATGGCGATGTTCGCGAATACGGCAGAGAAACCCATGGTCTACCCGCGATCGCTGAACATCCGGCGTTCCAGCACGGACAGGCTGCGCCCTGATAGCCAAGTGAGGATGAGGTAGATCAAGGTCATCGCGATGAAGGGCTCGAACGGCCGAAACGTGTCGAGGTAAAGGACCAAGGCATTGTGGGTCAACTCGGGCACGCCGATCGTTGACAGCAGAGACGTGCCGAGCAGTAGATTCACCCACATGTTCACGAGCGGGAGGTATACGTTCCGGATAGCCTGGGGAAACCAGACGTGGTAGTACAGCTGGCGACTACCGAGGCCGAGGGCAACTGCCGCCTCAACCTGACTTCTGGGGACAGCCTGCAGCCCGGCGCGAATGATTTCCGTCATATAGGCCCCGGCGGTCAGCCCCAGAGACACAACACCTGCGGCAAGATTCGACAGCCGAAGGCCTAGCCCAGCCAAACCAAAGTAGATGAGGAACAGGGCGACCAGTGCGGGCGTATTCCTGAACGCCTCAACGTAGACCGTTGCGGTCCACCTGAGGATGGGCACACGCGAACGACGTGCGATGGCCGCGACCACCCCGATGCAGAACGCGAGTGTGAATGCTCCGAAGCCTGTTACAAGGGTGATAAGGGCGCCATCAATGAAGACAGCCTGGAAGTTGTCAAGAATGACGCCCCAATCGAACCCGCCCATCTCTCGTCTTGCCGTAACTGCTGGAGGCAGGCATCAATACCAAGAGTACGGGAGCGGGAAGGGAACCTTGCCCTTAAACCACTTATCGAACAGCTGGTCATTCGTACCGTCGAACAACTGCAGGTAGAGAAACTCGTTCAGATAGGCCTTCCATTCTGGGTCTCCCCTGCGAAGACCCCAGGCCTCATTCTCTTTGAACGCGACGCCCGAGAGGAACCTCAGGTTAAGCCCGGTATCGGTCGTGGCCTTAGCCATCATGAAGAGCTGACTCTCGAAGACCGCATCAGCCTGCCCTTGCTTGACGGCCAAGACGGAGGTATCGGTGTCGTCGAACTGAATAGGCTTCGCCGCCGGCTGGATCTGCAGAATCTGATCGGCTTCCGTGGTGCCCTTCGTTACTGCAACTGTCTTTCCGGCCAAGTCAGAGATGGACTGGATGCTGCTGTCGGCGGGCACGCCAACAACCAGCGCATCGATGATGAACGGCTGAGTAAAGGCGACGCTCTTAGAGCGCTCCAAGGTTGGCGTGAACAGGCCGATCATCACGTCGATCTTGTTTGTCAGAAGGTTCGGAATCCGGTCCGCCGCAGTCGTTGGAACCATCTCAAGCTTGACGCCCAGGGCCTTAGCCAACGCGTTCGCCTGATCGACTTCGTAGCCAACTAGCTCTCCGCTCGGGTCGTTGAAACCCAACGGGACCCAGTTGACGATGACGCCCACCCTGATCGTTCCACGCTCGATGATCTGATCGAGCGCGGACTTGTTTGTTGATTCGGTTGGTGTGGTGCTGCACGCGACTGAAACGAGGGTGGCGGCAAGCAGCACAGCACCGAGTCGGAACGGCTTCACGGTTTGCCTCCTGCGAGTGGCTCTCTCACCCAAAGTGACGGAAGGTCGATGTGATGTCCTACCTGTTCGCCTCCTCCTGCGTCGCCGCCTAGTGGCCACTCGCCAACCCGAGGAACCGTTCAAGATCAGGGCGTAGTCACGGCGGTGGTCGTCGGAGCCTCCGAGGCGCGCCAACGAGGCACCCGGAAAGCGGGTTGAGCTGGGGAGACCGTTATCCGCTCCCTCGTGGCGTCCTGCGGGGCATCATCCGTCCCTAGGTGGGGAGGCGAGCATGGGCTCGGCCGCGACCTTGACTGACTCTAACTGGCCTAGTAGTCTGTGTCAAGATTCATCCTGAGTCAGCGTGGAGGCACCAGACTGAGACAAGGTATTGGCACAGGTGAGGGACCAGGTCCAAACCGCAACAAAGGGAGCCGGGCCGAGAATCCGAGGCAACCCGTGGGAATCGATCGGGAGTCCAGCCTCCCAATCTGGGCTCAGATCCATACCCAGTTGGCATACCAGATCGAGTCCGGCCGACTTCCTGCCGGCACCCGCCTCCAGCCGGTGCGCGTCTTGGCGCCGACCCTTCGCGTGCACTCGAACACGATCCGGGCGGCCTACAAGGAACTGGTCCGCACGGGCCACGTCGTCACCCGCCGCGGGGCGGGGACCGTCGTTGCCTCGCGAGGGCAGCAGGAGATACACCCGGCGGCCTTGGATGGCTTGGTCGCGGAGCTGTTTCACACGGCCAGAAGACTGGGCTACAGGGTCGACGAGGTGCAGAGGGCCGTGTTCGTGAGGGCCGCAAGTCACCGAGCGACGAACGGGAAAGCCTCCGTCCTCTTCGTGGAGTGCACGAGTGGGGAGGCCCAATACCTAGCGAGCGAGCTGCAGGATGACTTCGCCGATGCGGCCGTGATCGTCCCCGCGCTTCTTACAGACCTTCCGCGACTCATGTCCGAACAGGAGTCGAATCTGATCGTCACGAGTTCGCTGCATGCGGACGAGGTCCGGCGGATCGTGAATGGACGCGTGCCAATGATCGCGATGCTCGTGGGTCCGTCCTGGATGGACCTTTTCAAGGAGGTGATGAGTCTGCAGCAAGGCCAGTGCCTTGGCCTCGTTTGCGCATCTCTCGCGGGCACACACCACATGGTTGAGTCGTTGCGTCTGGCTCGTCGGACAGACATTGAGGTCATCAGCGCCACGTTTGAAGACTGGGAGCGTCAGAGGCAGATGGACGAACGATGTGCATTGATCCTGATTCCGAGGGAGGCCAAGGAGCTGGGCATCCAGTGGCGGTTCTCGCGACCGGCGCGACTTCGCGACTGGTCGTACGAATTCGATCCATCTGCCTTGGAGCATCTCAGACGCGCCATCGAGAACGTTCCAGGATCGAACGGGAACGAATGACGGGCGGTCTTTGAACGGGACAGGGTTTGGGTTGGGCAGCTGTGCGGAGAAGGGTGGCCAGACATGGCGTTCAGCGATCGGGACCGGGCCTTCGGAGCGGGGGAGAGATCGTTCGGGATCTGGTGTTCGATCCTCGACTCCGGTGCCGCAGAGATCCTTGGCGCGAGCGGGTTCGACTGGTGCTGCGTCGATATGCAGCACGGGCTCGGCAGCGATGTCAACCTCGTGCCCCTGCTCCAAGCTCTCGACGTTACCGGCACTCGTGCATTCGTGAGACCCGCATGGAACCAGGCGCCTTCCATAATGAAGGCACTCGACTGCGGCGCGCGCGGGATCATCGTACCGATGGTGAACTCGGCCGCAGAGGCGCAGGCCGCCTCCGCCGCGTGTCGCTATCCGCCGGACGGCTTCCGGAGCTGGGGGCCGAGTCGCGAGTTGATGAGGTCTCCGCACCTGTCCCCAGGTCGGTCGAACGACGAAGTCACCTGCTTGGTAATGATCGAGACCGCCGAGGCAGTGGAACAGCTCGATGACATCCTTGCGGTGCCCGGCGTCGATGGGGTGTTCGTGGGCCCAAGTGACCTCGCTATCTCCATCGGAGTCGATCCCCACGAGATGCTGGCGAGTCCGGAACACGCGAGACTGATCGGTCGAATCCTCACACGCTGCCAAGCCCGTGAGGTGATCACAGGTATCTACTGCGGCAGCACCGAGAAGGCTCTCCGTTGGAGAGACCTCGGGTTCCAGATGTTGGCTGTGGCCTCCGACATCGAACTCCTTGGAAGCGCGGCCGCAGGTGCGCTGCAGGCCGTGCGGCCCGCGATGGCGCCGCAGTGAACCTGCCGTCCAAGAAGCGGTGCCCAGCCGGGTTGCTGCGGAGGCCGCCTACGAGGTGCTCACTGGGAGCATCGAGGGGCGGGCCGTCAGGTCTAGTCGAGCTTGAGTCCAATGGCCCAATGCGGCCGCTTCTGCGCAGGAACCGGTGGGACCGCGAGCGCCGATCCATGGTCAGTCTGGAGAGACGTCGTGCACCGGCGCAGGTGGTGCCACATCTGGAGACCACGGACCCAAGCCCTCGGCGGTCACCGCCGACCGTGAAGCACGGGATGCAGCTTTCGATCTGCGGCGTCGCGAGCGACGCACCGAAGGGGTCGGCGGCGATCTGTTCGGACAGTCCGTCGCCCGAGTCATTACGGGCGCCAGCGCGATCGGTTCCAGAACGGCTGCCAGCCGGAGGCTGGAGGGAGACGCGATGACGACGATCAACACCACCGGCCGCTTCGTGGGCGACTGGCCCCGGATCGGCATCCGCCCGGCCGTCGACGGCCGGATGCACGGCGTGCGCGAGTCGCTCGAGGCGCAGACGAAGGCGATGGCGCGCCGCACGGCCGACCTCATCGCCGCCAACCTGCGCTACCCCGA
>Ga0315284_10016193_pt1 | contig 10586 bp, 10 predicted proteins | sample YL17G09_16_MG_FD_203696 | JGI IMG/M metagenome (GOLD analysis project Ga0315284, IMG submission 203696) | Sediment microbial communities from Yellowstone Lake, YNP, Wyoming, USA - YL17G09_16 | ecosystem: Environmental > Aquatic > Freshwater > Lake > Sediment | place: USA: Wyoming | collected...
CTTCAGGAAATAACGATGCACCCTATCGTCACCGGTGAGCTCGGGGTGGAAGGCGGATACCAGCATGCCGTCCTCGCGGGCCATGACCACCTTACCTCCGAACTCGCCCAATACGGCGACCTCCGGTCCCACCTCGTCGATCCACGGGGCGCGTATGAACACCGCCCGGAAGGGGCGGTACGCGTCATCGATGTCCTTCACGGCCAGGTCCGTCTCGAAGCTGTCAACCTGCCGCCCGAAGGCATTGCGGCGCGCGGTTATATCCATGAGCCCCAGCAGGGGCTGATCGCCCTCGGTGATGCGCTGCGCCATCATGATCAGGCCGGCGCATGTCCCGTACAAGGGTATCCCTTCTAAAGAGAGGGAGCGCACTTCTTCTCGGAACCCGCAGGCGATCATGAGCTTGCCGATAGTGGTGCTCTCTCCCCCGGGGATGATCAGGCCCTGGCATAGCTGGAGCTCGGCGGGGTATTTAACGGCAACCCCTCGAGCTCCACATCTCTCCAGCGTCTGTAGATGCTCGCGTACCGCCCCCTGCAACGCGAGCACTCCTATAGTCGGTTTCTTCATCTCTCCTCTTTTCCCATACCCGCCCGGCCGGCCGAGATCACCAGCCCCGGAACTGGATCAGGTTCTCGGGTTTGATCTCGGAGATCTCCTGTCCCGCCATGGCCTTGCCGATGCCGCGGGAGACCTCCGCCAGTACCTTGGGGTCGGTGTAATGGGTGGTGGCCCGCACGATGGACCGGGCACGCGATGCCGGGTCCTCGGACTTGAAGATGCCCGAGCCTACGAAGACACCATCCGCTCCCAGCTGCATCATCATGGCCGCGTCCGCGGGCGTAGCGATGCCGCCAGCGGAGAAGTTGACCACGGGCAGGCGGCCGTTCTCCGCCACCCAGCAGACCAGGTCGTAGGGCGCGCCCATCTGCTTGGCGGCCGTCATGCGTTCGTCTGCGGGAGTGACCGTCAGCTTCTGTATCTCGCTGTTGATGGTACGCATGTGCCGCACCGCCTCCACCACGTTCCCCGTGCCGGCCTCGCCCTTGGTGCGGATCATGGCCGCGCCTTCACCGATGCGGCGCAGCGCTTCTCCCAGGTTGATAGCCCCGCATATGAAGGGGATGGTGAACTGCCACTTGTCGATGTGGAAGCTATCGTCGGCGGGAGTAAGCACCTCGCTCTCGTCGACGTAATCCACGCCCAGCGCCTCCAGGATCTGCGCCTCGACGAAGTGTCCGATGCGCGCCTTGGCCATCACCGGGATGGTCACAGCCTCCATGATGGCCTCGATGATGGTGGGGTCGGCCATCCTCGCCACGCCGCCGTCTGCCCGGATGTCCGCGGGCACCCGCTCCAGCGCCATGACCGCCACCGCACCGGCCTCCTCGGCGATGATCGCCTGCTCGTGTGTGGTCACGTCCATGATCACGCCGCCCTTGAGCATCTCTGCCAAGCCGGTCTTCACTCTCAATGTACCTTTTTCTTCCATCTTCCCGATCCCTCCAGAGCCGTCCTATTAAGAAAAGCCCTCACGGGCTCCCCTTTTTTTATCATAGCTTATACCATAACCCCTATCAATCAAGCCTAAGCGGTCTTCTTAATGTACACGTGCCAGGCCTACACATTAGGAAATGTGAAGGCGCTGGCACCGTCGCGCCGAAGACGACGCTGTCGCTTACGCGATGCACCGTATCGTAGCGTAGTCCTGTCTTATTGGGGTAATTCGCCGCGCTGGCGCGCCTCCATCATGGCCTGGTTGTACATCCCCTCCAGGCCCGACATCTCCCGCAGGCGCTTGATGCGCTCCTCGATGGGTGGATGGGTCGACCAGATGCTGGACTTTTTGGCCTTGCTCGTCTGCGCTTCCTTCTTGAACGGCTCCACGATCCAGAGGTGGGCCGTTGCCTGGCTGGTGCGCTGGAACGGCTTAGCATCCTCGGTGAGCTTCTCCAGGGCGCTGGCAAGGCCCTCGGGGTAGCGGGTCAGCTTGGCCCCGGTGGCGTCGGCCAGGTATTCCCGCTTGCGGGATACGGAGAGCTGCAGGAGCTGGCCGATGATAGGCGAGAGGATGAGGAATACCAGCCCGACGATGAAGATGACCAGCTGGATGACGCCCCCCCCTTCTCCGCCTCCCCCGCCGCCGCGGTCGCGGTCTCCGAACATGCCGCCCCAGAAGACCATGCGCGTCACCACGTTGGCGAAGATGACCAGCAGCCCCACCAGTACCACCACCATGCACATATAGCGGATATCGTAGTTGCCGATGTGTGACATCTCATGGGCCAGTACGCCCTCGAGTTCAATGCGGTTGCACTTCTCCAACAGTCCCGTGGTCACGGCGATGGCCGCGTGCTCCGGGTCCCTGCCGGTGGCGAAGGCGTTCATGGCCGGGGATTCGATGATGAAGGTACGCGGCGGTGGGATGCCCGCCGCGATGGCCAGGCCTTCCACGGTGTTCACATAGTAGGGGAACTCGTCGTGCGTGACCTGCCTGGCTCCCGCCGAGGCAAGGGCGATCTTGTCGCTGTTGTAGTAGCTCGTGAAGGACATGACGGTGGCGATGATGGCCGCGATGGCCAGCCCCATTATGGCGTACTCTAATCCCCAGATGTAGCCGACGAAGAACCCTAAGGCCAGGATGATCACGATAAAAACGCTGACCAGCATGGCCGATTTCCACTTGTTCTTCGATATCTGGTCGTAGAAAGTCACGCCTCCCTACCTCTCTCTCAACTGTCCGGATACACGCCCCGCGTTCACCGCGGACCGCGATGTCCGGCGCGGCGCCGGGCCACTCCAGGCTATATGGCTTCTGGCCTAGAACTGTACTTTCGGCGCCTCGCGCTCCGCCGCCACCTCGACCTCGAAGTACTCGCGACCTCCGAACTTGCCCGAGAACATGCCGGCCACGATGTTGGCCGGGAACTTCTGGCGGGCATTGTCGTAGGACATCACGCTGTCATTGTAGAACTGCCGCGCGAAGGCGATCTTGGACTCCGTGCCGGACAGTTCTTCCTGCAGCATGAGGAAGTTCTGGTTGGCCTTGAGGTCCGGGTAGGCCTCGGCCACCGCGAAGAGGCTCTTAAGGGCTCCGGTGATCATGTTGTCGGCCTGGGCCGCCTGGCCCGGCGTCTGGGCGTTCATGCCCATGGTCCGCGCCTGGGTCACCTTTTCGAAGACCTCTTTCTCGTGGCTGGCGTAGCCCTTGACGGTCTCCACCAGGTTGGGAATGAGGTCGTACCTCCTCTTCAGCTGCACGTCGATCTGGTGCCAGGCGTTGTCAACGCGGTTGCGGTTGCGGATGAGCCCGTTGTAGATGGCGATGAGCCCGACGACGAGCAGGAACACCACCGCCCCGATGATGATCAAGACCCATTCCACCGGCATGACCTCCTTTCCTCACGCACATCCCGCCATGGACCGGTGGGTCCATGCGGACGGTTCTTACGGCTTCTCTAGTGTATCGAAAACCACATCAAATGACTTTACCATATGTGATATTCGCCTACCACAGGGTGAATCCCTGTAACCGCTGTGCAACAGTCTGGGGTCAGGTCTTAAGAAATGCGCTCAGCTGACCGCAGATCTACCGATCGCCCCACTTCCGGGACGCAATCCTTAAGGCCTGCCCCTTTCACAGCAGATTGGCAAGGCCGGCACCGATGAAGCGGCCACCCAGGACGACCAGGAAGGCGCCGCAACCCAGGATGACGTAATTGTAAACGCGGTCGGTGAAGAACCTCTTGCCGGTAACCACCAGAAAAGCCACCAGGAAGTACCAGAGCAGGTCGGCCATGATGTGGCCGGTGTAGAAGGAGAGCACTCCAGCCACCCCGCTGTCCATGGAGATCAGCAGCCAGCTCAGCCCGAAGGTTGCCCACCACAGGAACCAATAGGGGTTGGAGAGGCTGGTGGTGAGCCCGGCCACGAAGGGGCCGATGCGCTTGCCGGAATGCTCCCCCAGGTCGAGACGAAGCCTGCGGTCACGCACGTCCAACGTCATTCCCAGCCCCATCCAGAATAGGAAGGCGCCCCCCGCCACTCCGACCACCCCGAAAAAGATGTCGTTGCCCAATACCCGGTCCAGCCCCAGCACCAGCAGTACGATGAGGGTCCCCTCGAGTACGGCGTGCCCGGCCACCAGCAGGGGTGCCGCCATGAAGCCCTTGCGGTAGGACTCGTTTATGGTCACGGTGAGCAGCGGTCCGGGCATGATGGCGCCGGACAGTCCCACCCCCAGCGAGATGAAAAAAATACTGAAGAGGCTCATCTATCTCCATCCGTAATGCGCGCGCATGCGTTCCATGCCCGCGTCGATCTCCGCGATTAGCGCCTGCAACAGCTCGGGGGTCACCGCCACCACGCAAGAGAGCTGCCCGGCCCTCCCCGAGGCCAGCAGGGGGTAGGCATCGAGGGGAGCGCCGAAGGCGTCGCTTATGGCGAGTCCCGCCTCGCCGGCGATGAGCCCGGCGGCCGCCAGGTCGTATGAGGAGTTGTTAAGGACGTGACCGTGCCCGGCGTGCAGGAACAGCTCCTCCACCTGCGGGACCTCCCGTATCATGCGGTCACCCACGTCCACGTAGGCATCCAGCTGCCCGGTTAGCAGGCGGGAAATGCAATAGGTTGCGCTTCCCAGGTCGAATATACCGCCGTCCACGCTGGAGCGATCGACGAGCTCCTCCAGTACTAGGATCGTGGGTAGTGCCGGTCGTCCCCGGAAACCCAGGGTCCAGAAAAGGGTGGAGATATCCTCATGGGGCAGGATGAGGGGCTTTTTTTCCTCCCCGTCTATGACTATGCGGCATCCCTTGCCCCGTTCGGCCTCGAACCAGGCGTCGTTCTTGATCTCCTGCAGCAGGCCGTATACCACGTCCCCGTGTGTAGGATGGGGATTCTTTTCGGGATGGTATTCCGACACCGCGATGGAGACGCAGCATGCCTCCAGTCCCGCGGCGGCGGGCCGGGTGCCGTCGATGGGGTCCACCACCAGGACCCAGCTCGCTGTCTCCGCACCCACCAGGCCCCGGTCCTCGGAAAAATAGGCAAGCTCGGAGATGCCTTCCAGACGGTTTTCAACCCTTTTCTCCGCCACCTCGTCAATGGCAAAGGTCGAGTCGCCGCTGGCGCCGCGTCCCTGCATCTCCCGTGCCGCCTTCTCGCCCAGGTGAGGGCGTACCATCTCCCGCACCTCGCTGGACAGCTCCCTGCATATCTCCACTACTTCCTCAAGGCGCATCGATCAAACCCTCCCATGTAACTGCATCGCTTCCATATATGCCTCCTCTACATCACCTACCAGGTTATCCCAGGAATATTCCTCCGCCCTTTTCACTGCCCTGGTGGCCATGCCCTCCCTCTTGGACCCGTCCTCGATGAGCGCGATCAGCGCACGGGCGAGGGCCCCGGCATCGCCGGGAGAAACCGTCATCCCCTGCACCCCATCCTCCACCACCGAGCGGTAGCCCGGGATATCCGAGGCTACCACCGGCAGACCGCAGGCCATAGCCTCTATGAGCACGATGCCGAAGCTCTCCATCCCCAGGGCAGGCGATATCATGATGCGCGCCGAGCGGTAGGCAGCCGGGATGAGGCCGTCATCGAGCCTTCCCAGCCAGACCACCCCCTCGCGTCTCACGGCAGGTTCATCTACTCCCACCACCAGGAGGCGCACCTCCGGATGGGCCTCTCGCACCAGGGGAAGGGCTTCCAGCAGCACTTCCAGGCCCTTGCGGGGCTCCGCCCGGCCCACGAAGACGACGTGAAAGGCACCCTCCTCCAGGCCGTCAAGCACCGGCCCCTCGGCGGTGAAGCGTCCCGTGTCTACGCCGTTCGGGAGGATGTGGTAATCCCCTGGGAAGTAGCGGGAAACCAGGTCTCGGGCGGCGGGACTCACCACCGCCCTTACGTCTGCCTTGGCCACCAGGGGTTTCAGCAGCGGTCGGGCAAAGCGGTACCCAAAACTACCGCCCTCCCGCGCCGCGTGAAAGGTCGCCAGGTTGGCGCAGCGAGAATAGAAGAGCGCGAGCATGGAGATGCTGGGGATCAACGGCTCGTGGAGGTGCAGCACATCGAAGGTTTCCTGCCGCAGAAGCTTGCGGACCCGCGCCGCGACCCTGGGACCGAAGCAGATGTTGGCCACAGAGCGGTTGGCGGAGATCGCGAACGAACCTCCTGCGGAATAGAAATCCGCTCCGTCGCATCCTCCCGGGGCGATCACCGTCACCCGGTGGCCGCGACGGCGCAGACACTCGGAGAGCTGTTCCACGTGGCGGTTGACACCACCGGGGAAATCCCAGGAATAAGGGGAGGCCATGCCTATATACATATTGCGATCCCCCCGAGCTGAAGAAGCGGCTTGAGCTTTGAGGTCGCCGCGTCGCTTCGCTCCTCGCAATGACGTGTTGCCGGGGGGGCCATGCCTATGTTGGGGTTTTCGATGATTTCCATGGCGTTAATTCTACACTAGAAGCGGACGGCTGCCGGCTATGGGTTACGAGCTGTTGTTCTTGAAGATGGGTTGGAACATGTGCCACTGGGTCGGGTCCTCGCGGATGAACCCCTCGAAGACCCGGGCCAGTTTCTGGGTGTTCACCTGGACGTCGCGGCGGGTGTCGCCGGTCACCTCTATATCCAGGGGCGGACCGACGAAACCGTGATACCAGCCGCCCTTGCGGATGGTGAGGCAGGGGATCACGGCGGTGCCCACCTTCACGCCGAGGAGGGCGGGGCCGATGGGCATCATTATCTTCTCCCCGAAGAACTCCACCTCCACCCCGCTCCCGGCGATGAGGCGATCGGAGAGCAGGCACACCATGCCGTTGTCCAGGAGGACCTCGATGACCTTTTCCACCGTGTCCTCGGCCAGGGGGATGATGCGAATACCCATGCGGCGGCGCAGCTCGGTATGGAACTCGTACATGGGGCGTGGCTTGAGCTGCTCCGCCACCGCCCAGAAGGACGGGTAGTTGTGCCCCACCCAGCCCCCTATCATGTCCCAACTCCCGTAGTGGGGCAGGGCCAGCACCGCGCCTCGCTTGTTCTTCAGGCACTCGTCGAACCACTCCACCCCGTGCGGAACGACCAGGGAGTTGTAGATCTCCTCGAACGAGAGGTGGTAACAACGCAGAAAATCCACCCAGTAATGGGCGTAGTTATGGAAACTGAGGCGCGCCAGTCTGTGCCACTCCCTGGGAGTGCCCTCGGGGCGCACGCGTCGCATGTTCTCGTAGACCACGTGGCGTTTGTGCCGCGAGAGGCGGTAGGCGATCTCGGCGATGCCCACGCCCAGTCCGTGGGTCACGCCGATGGGCAGGCATCCCACCAGCCCACAGGAGCCGCGGAAGAAATAATACTTGAGGTATCCGGGGATATCGTCTCGCAACCGTTCCCGCTCCGGCATGGCCCACCCCGTTCAGGACCCGTCCGCCGCAGCGGACGCGTCCTTCTCCTGCGCCCGCGCATAGATGACCACCATGCGATGGACGAGCGTCTCCACGGCGAGCACGAGCACCGCATAGAGGGAGCCGCGGAACACCCAGACGTTGCCGGTCAAGCCGTAGATGAAGAGGGGGAGGGCGAAAAGCAGCAGGCGGAGCGGCCGGGCCAGCAGGCCGACGTTGCAGGCGAGGCCCAAGCCTTCCGCCCGTGCCTTCACGTAGCTGATGAGCGATGAGAGCACCATGTATGCCGCCACCATGAAGGCCACGTCGTAGATCTCCTGATCGGCGAAAAAGTAGAGCGCTCCCAGGGAGAAAAAGAAGTCCGCCACGCGGTCGGCTGTCGAATCGTAGAAGGACCCGAAGGTGCTCACGCGCCCGGTCAGCTTGGCCACCTGCCCGTCCCAGATGTCGAAGAGCCCGGCGAGGAAGAGGAGCCAGGGGCCCAGGACGAACCGCCCCACGGCGAAGCAATATCCCGCCGCCGCCGCCGCGATGATGGACAGCGTGGTGATGAAGTTGGGCGAGAAAGCGCGCCCCAGTATCCATCCCAGGGGATGGAATACGGCGCTCGAAAACCTGCGCATCCCCTCGTTTACGCTCCAGGCCCTATCCAAGCTCGCACCCTTTCTATCCGAGCGGACCGTAGAAGACGCTGATGATGGTACAGCCCTCCTCGCCCGTGGTGAAGGGACCGTGTTCCGCGCCCACCGGGAAGAAGGCGAAATGTCCCACGCGGTAGACCTCCTCCTCGTCGCCTTCGCCCTGCTGCCTGAGCTCGCCCTCGAGGACGTAGGCCGCTTCGTCGGAGGAGATATGGGTATGGGCGGGCATCTCGCAGTAGGGCTCGAAATGGACGAGCAGTATCTGTCCCCCGCCGCGCGGGTCCATGTATAGCACCTTCATCTGGGCGCGCGGGAAATCCGCCGGTACCCATTCCAGGTTGTCCTCATGAACCACGAATCTGTCCATCTCTCTCCTTTCCGCCTCTATCTGAGTTTTCGACGCGGCGACCGAGATCTCTTGCTTTGATCTCAGGTCCCGCATACAGGCGCTCCGCTCACGCCGCCTATAATGCTAAGATCCCGCATCCATGCCCGCAAGGATCCGTGCCGCATCAACCCGTCAAGAGGGATTCCAGGCATGCCTGCAGGAAGTCCAGGAGGGCATCCTGTTCCATTTTCCTCTTCTCGCCCGTCTCCCTTAACTGCAGCTCCAATGAGCCGTCCTCGTCGTAACCCTTGCCGATCACCGCACGGTAGGGTATCCCGATGAGGTCGGCGTCGGCGAACTTCACGCCCGCACTCTCCTCGCGGTCGTCCAGGAGCACCGGCCAGTCCCGCTTCCGGCAGCGCCGGTAGAGTTCCTCCGCGGCCGCGCGTCTCCCCTCCCTCTCGTAGTTCAAGGGCAATACGTGCAGGAAAGCGGGGGCCACCGCCAGGGGCCATTTCATCCCCCGCTCGTCGTGGTGCTGCTCGATGATCGCCGCCATGAGCCGGGTCACCCCGATGCCGTAGGTGCCCATGACCATGGGGCGGGAGACGCCGTTCTCATCGTCGTAGTAACAGCGCATGGGCTCGGAGTAGCGCATTCCCAGCTGGAAGACCTGTCCCACCTCTATTCCAGCCTCGACCCTCAGCTGCCCGCCGCAGCGGGGGCAGGTATCCCCTTCACTGGCCGTGGTCACGTCGGCGAAGCGTCCGGCCGGGAAGTCCCGGCCTTCCTCTACGTTGACCAGGTGGTAGTCGTCCTCGTTGGCACCGCAGCTCATACTGGCGGCTCCCCGCAGAGCCTCATCGCAGACGATCTCCTCCGCCTCCAGCCCCACCGGACCCACGAACCCCTGCAGGTAAGCTGGGAACCTCTTCCAGTCGTCCTCGTTGAAGAGGCGGAACTCATCCGTTCCCAGCACCCGCTCCAGCTTCACCTCGTTGGCCTCGCGGTCCCCGGGCACGAGCACGGCCACCGGCTTGTCCTCCACCAGGAACATGAGGCATTTCACGAAGCGGCCCGGCTCCAGACCGAGGAACGAGCTCACTTCCTCGATGGTCCGCTTCTCCGGCGTATGCACTTTCTCCACCGCTTTGCCTTCGCCGCGCGGCGGCTCGCCGCGCCGGAAAGTCGCCAGGGTCACGTTGGCGGCGTAATCACACCCCTCGCAGTAGGCGATGTCGTCCTCCCCCACCTCGGCGGGGACCATGAACTCGTGGGATACGTCGCCCCCGATGAGACCGGTGTCCGCCTCTACCGCCCGCCAGGTGCAGCCGCTGCGCGTGAACACCCGGCCGTAGGCGTCATACATGCCTTGATAGGATACGCGCATGCCCTCCTCGTCGCGGTCGAAGCTGTAACCGTCCTTCATGATGAACTCGCGCCCCCTCAGCAGGCCGAAGCGCGGCCTTATCTCGTCGCGGAACTTAGCTCCGATCTGGTAGAGGTTGATGGGCAGGTCGCGGTAGGAGGAGACGTTGGAACGCACCAGGTCGGTGATGACCTCTTCGGCGGTGGGGCCGAGGCCGAAATCCCTGTCGGCCCGGTCCTTGAGGCGCATCATCTCGGGTCCGTATTTCGACCAGCGCCCGCTCTCCTCCCACAGCTCCCGCGGCTGCATGATGGGGAGGATGACCTCCTGGGCTCCCGCCACGTTCATCTCCTCGCGCACGATGCGCTCGATGTTCCTCACCACCCGCGCGCCCAGCGGCAGGAGCTCGTATATCCCCGAAGCCACCCTGCGCAGGAAGCCGGCGCGCACCAGCAGCCGGTGGCTGGCGACCTCCGCATCGGACGGGCTCTCCTTGAGCGTAGGTATAAAGGAGCTTGCCTGCCTCATATTCCTTCCTCTTACGATTCCTCCGCCTCTTCCGAGGCCATCTTCTTTACTTCTTCCAGGAGTACCTGCAACAGGTCCTCCTTGGGATACCATCCCGCAGGCTGCCCCCTGCGGAAGAGCAGGCCGCGGTTCTTGCCCCCCGCGACACCCAGGTCGGATTCACGCGCCTCTCCCGGCCCGTTCACCGCGCATCCCATGACCGCGATGCGCAGGGGCGCCTTCACGCCTGCCAGGCGCTGCTCCAGCTCCGCCGCGATGGCGGCTACATCGATGCGCGTGCGCGCGCAAGTGGGGCAGGCCACGATGTCCGGACCGCG
>Ga0315284_10016194_pt1 | contig 10585 bp, 12 predicted proteins | sample YL17G09_16_MG_FD_203696 | JGI IMG/M metagenome (GOLD analysis project Ga0315284, IMG submission 203696) | Sediment microbial communities from Yellowstone Lake, YNP, Wyoming, USA - YL17G09_16 | ecosystem: Environmental > Aquatic > Freshwater > Lake > Sediment | place: USA: Wyoming | collected...
TGGCGGTCTTGGCGGTCTTGGCGAGCCTCGCGTGATGCGCGCGCCGTCTCGCGCCGAGAGCGCAAGGGCCCGAAGTGCCCACGCCACTCCGACACTGGACAGCCTAGTGCGCGCGGCGGATGAGCCGTCCGAGAAAGGGAACTGCGATCTCGATCGCGCCCTCCGGGCAAATCTCTTGGCAGCAGTAACAGCGAATGCAGCGGTCGTAGCGATGAACCGGCGGCGCGGACCTCGCTGCGTCCTCGAAGTCAACGGCCTTCGGGATCACGGGGCAAATGGCCACGCACGTGCCGCACCTTGTGCATCGCGCCGAACGGATCGCCGGCTTCGGGATGACGAAACGACGGAAGAAGAGCGACATCCGCCCGGGACGGAGCGCGGTTCCCGTCGTCGAAAGGGGGCGCCGATTGACGGCAAAGTCGCGGGCGACGAAACCCTCGACGGGATCGCCGACGTACTCGATCCCCGTCGCCGTGCCGAGGCCGACTTCCTCGCCGGCAACGATCGGAAGCACGAGATGCGGATCGAGGTCGATGAGGTAACAGAACGCGGCGTCAAGCGCGACCGGGTCGTCTGAGAAGAGGAGAACGTTCATCGCGCGAGGGTTTCCACCCTGCGGTCCGTTTCCTTCCATCGCCACGACGCCATCCATGACGTAGAGCCGCGGCCGCAGAAGGCCGTTGAGGTCGACGAGCATCTGCGTGAACAGACGCGCGTTCGGCAGGCGGGCGTGGAACTCGGCTTTGAGTAGCCCCGGGATGCACCCATACTGGTTCTTAATCGCACCGGTGATACGTGTGAGTCCGTGCGTCTTCATCTTGCAGAGCGAGACGATGCCGTCCGCGTCAAGCACGCCCTGCGCGATCGTGAACTGCTTGATCAGCACGCCCTCGGGATACGAAGCCGCAACGGGGGTGACGAAGTCGGCGAGGGGAATCCCAAGTTCGCGCGCCGCCTCCGCGATTCCCGCGCGGCCGGCAACCCCCTCCGCCCGCCCGAACGCCGGGGAATCCCCGTACGTGAGCGACGCGCCCGCCGTCAGGAACAGCTCCGCGACCGCTCGGAACACGCTCGGGTGCGTGGTCACGGCGCGGCCAGGCTCCCGCCCGATGAGGAGGTTCGGCTTGAGGAGGATCGTCTCCCCGGCGCGCGCGAAGCGCTCGACGCCGCCGAGAAGTCCGATGCCCCGCTCGACGGCTGCACGCACGGCCGCGACATCGTAGGACGGGCAGCGGACGACGGCCACGCGGCTCACGTCGTGTCTCCCGTTCGACAGACGCTACTCTCGTCGTCGCAGCAGGGTCCGCCCCGGCTTTCGATCTCGAGCGTCGCGTGGCCGATGCCGAAGCGCTTCACCTCTTCCTTCACGCGGCGGCGGGTCGCTGCGGCCTCCGCATGCGAATCGGTCTCGGGAACCACGATGTGGCCCGTCAAGACATGGTGCTCCCCGTCCTGAGACCAGACGTGGATGTGATGGACGTCACACACGCCGGGCACGCCGCGGATTGCGTCCTCGACATCGCGCACATCCACGCCGTCGGGGACTCCTTCGAGGAAGATGACGAACGTTTCCCGCAGTCGCTTGGCGACGTTCCACAGCACGTAGCCCGTAATGACGATCGACAGGATCGGGTCGAGAATCGGCAGATCGAAGAAGCGCATCACAAGCGCAGCTACGAGCACGGCGGCCCAGCTCAGCACATCCTCGAGAAGGTGCCACGTGACGAGCCGCTCGCTCAGGGAGCGCCCTCCGTGCATGCGCAGCGCCGCGAGTCCGTTGACGGCGATCCCGACGCCGGCCAAGATGAGCATTCCCGTCGCGTTCGTCGGTTCGGGAGCGATCAGGCGAGGCACCGCCATGAACAAGACGTAGATCCCGCCCGCCAACAGGAGGATGGACATCACGAGCGCACTCAAGAGGGAGAAACGGCGGTAGCCGAACGTGAACACCTCGTCGCCCGCACGACGGGAGAGACGCTGAAAGCGCCACCCGAGGGCGAGGGCGAGGCAGTCCCCGAGGTCGTGGAGCGCGTCGGACAAGACCGCGACGCTGTTCGTCCACAGCCCGCCCCCCACCTCGATCAGCGTGAACGCCAGATTGAGGAAGAACGCGAAACCGATTCGACGCTCGGCGGACGATCGCACGCCGTGAGGGTGGTCGTGGTCGCGGTCGTGGTCGTGGTTGTGGTCGTGGTCGTGGTCGTGGTCGTGACCCAATGCGCCTCCTCGTCCCTCGTTCGACTAGCCTACGGCGACTCGACGAGGTACTTCAGGAAGTCCTGGAAGCGTTGCTCGAGCTGCTTTGTGTCCACCGAGTAGTAACGGTTCTGTGCGTCGCGACGCACGGCGACAAGCTCCTGTTGCCGGAGGACCTGAAGGTGGCGCGATACCGTCGGCCCGGCAAGTTCGAGCGCAGCCGTCAGCTCATCCACGGACATCTCCCCATTCTGCGAGAGAAGCCTAAGGATGGCCGTTCGCGACCGGCTGGATAAGGATTTGAAGAAGGTTGCATGCGGGTCGATCATTCCGTTCCTCCTACTTCGGCCGCGCCACGCGCCAAACCACTTGACAGAGCCTCATCCGTGAGTATAATGCCAAGTGCGCATCTAGACAAGTGCGCAATTAGCAAGTCACCGAAGGAGGTGGCAAGAATGACCAAGAAGCCAGCGGCGAAGAAGCCAGTGAAGTCCGCGAAGCCAGCAAAGCCCGCACCGAAAAAGGGGAAGTAGCTGGTTTGAGAAGACAGCAGCCTCCATACAAGCCCACCGAGAGTCTGAGGCTGCTGTCATCTTTGTTGGGGGAGGTTCGCGTGCCGGCTCTGCGGACGCGCCGCCCCACACGATGCCAGAGACCATGACCGAGACGCCTCGCATCGGACTTGCGCTGGGCTCCGGCGGCGCGCGAGGAGCCGCACACACCGGCGTGTTGAAGGTTCTCGATCGCGAGGGAGTTCACCCCACCATAGTTGCCGGCTCCAGCATTGGATCGCTCATCGGGGCCGCATACGCCTCGGGAATACCCACGGCGGACATGGAGAAGGAGTGGCTCGCTGTTGGAGTCTCCAAGGTCTTGCGCGGCTTCATGCCTACGTTCCCGCGGACCGGCTTGAGCTCGGGGCACGAACTGCGGAAGCTACTCGTCGGCCTGTTCGGCGACGTGAGGATCGAGGATCTCCCGATGCCGTTTGCGGCCGTGGCGTGCGACATCGATACGGGGGAGCCTGTGGCCCTACGCAGCGGCTCTCTCGTGGACGCGATTCTAGCATCCACAGCGATTCCCGGCATCTTCCATCCCGTTCGGTGGGAGTCACGCATTCTCGTGGATGGTGGCATGGTCGATCCCGTGCCGGTCAGCGTGTGCCGCGGCCTCGGCGCCGATCTCGTCATCGCGGTGGACATCACGGCGCGCCCCGTCCTGACGACACCGAGCAGCCGCACCGTGTGGAACAAGATCGGAGACCACGTCCACGAAGGGCTGAGCCAGCAGGCGTGGATCCCGGCCAGCCTCACCGAGCTCCTCGACAGAGCGTTCCGCGAGCGGCCGGAACGTCCGTTGCCGGGCCTCTACAGCATTCTCAACCAGTCGATCTCGATTCTCCTTCAGGAGATCGTCCGGCAGCGGCTGGCTCTCGATCCGCCTGAGGTTCTCATTCGCCCGGACCTGTCGCTTTCGGCCCTCAGCTTCCGCCAGGCGAAGGACGGCATCGAGGCGGGCGTCCGCGCCGCCGAGGCGGCGTTGCCCTTCCTGCGGCAGCGACTGGCCGAGCGTTCGTAGCGCGGGACGGTAGGCTCCGCGCTTGCTCCTCGAGAGGTCTCGATCCATGATGCTATCTGAGGTGAGCCGATGAACGCACGATGTGTCTACTTTCTCGCGGTCGCCCTCGTGGCGTCGGCCGTCCTTCCGTGGGCGGGCATCGCCGCGGAGGACCCGACCGTCATCGTCTTCTATCGCGATGGGTGCGAGGACTGCCTACGCATGGAGCCCCTGCTCAGGGAGCTCGAAGCACAGTACCCGAGCGTCGGCTTCCGCTTCATCGAGGGGGCGGATCCTGACGCATCGCTCATGTGGCCCCTCGCCGCAGAGTACGGCGTCCTGCCGTCGAAGTTCCCGGTGATCTTCGTGGGCGAGACCGCCATCGTGGGGAGCAGCCTATCGAACGAGCTTCTCCTCCGCTCCGCCGTCGAGGCGTGCGCCGCGTCCAAGTGCCCGTCGCCGCTCGCATCTCTCCACGCGTCGGCCATCCCTTGGTCCACGATCCTGATCGTTGGATTGGCGCTTCTCGTCCTCGCAGTCCTCGTCCTCGCGTAACGCCGCAGCGCGCTCTCTCCGTCCTCGAGTCCATCGTGGCGGCGGGCGACCCCGCCGCCCTGGCTCGAACTGGAGAACCCCGACTGGCGCGCCAACTACACGGTCGACTTCCGGGATCCCGCGTGGCAGAGGATCGTCCTCGCGCGAGGGGATGCGTTCGTTTGTGCAAGATTCGACGGAGCCTACCTCGATCGAGTCATCGCGTACGGAGTGTTTAAGAACTCGCCCCAGCGGCTAGGGAAGATCCTTGCGGTCCTTCCTGTCATCGCTCTCGGGACGGCGTTCGTCGTCTTCAGGGCGGTGAGAGTGATCCTGGCGTGTCCAGAGGTAGCTCTTCACAGCGAAGTAGAGGGCTGCGACTCCGCAGACTGCAAGAAGGGCGATGGTGACGGCGGCACCTACGGTGATCGGCATGGCGAGTTCAGCCTCCTTCAGCGTGCGCGCCGCACGTCGGCGCCCGCTGGATGATATCGGATCCTCCGCCGAGAGGGGCCGTGGCAGACGCGAGGTACACCACGGCGTCGAGCGCGACGGCGATCTCCCGGTCGATGGCAGCCCGGACTAGGTCCTTGTGCGGGTCGTGGTCGCCGGACGCCGCGCGGCGAGCATCTCCGTCAATCGCGACGATCGCCCCCGTCCGCACCCGCCGCAGCGTGCCGACGATGAACAGGGCCGAGCACTCCATCTCGACGCAGATCGCGCCCGCCGCGGCGTAGGTCTCGAATCCTAGATCGAGCACGCCGCGGTAGAACGCGTCGACGGAGACGCCGATCCCGCGGTGCACGCGATCTCCGCGCGCGTTCGCTGCGCTCCACAGAGCCGCCGAGACGTCCGCGTCCGCAATGGCCGGCATCTCAAGCGGCACGAGCTGGCGCGACACGCCTTCGCCGCGTGCGGCGCCAAGCACGACGACGAGATCGCCCGTCACAACATCGTCCGTGAGCGATCCCGCCGTGCCGACGCGAATCAGCGTCCGAGCCCCGGCACGGATCGCCTCCTCGTACGCGATCGCCGCGCCCGCTGCGCCGACGCCGGCCGACGTGACCCCGACCGAGACTCCACGGTACGTGCCGAGGAAGGTGTGATACTCGCGGTTGGCAGCCATCTGCCGTGCCCCGTCCAGACTCTCGGCGATCCTCGCCGCGCGCTGGGGGTCTCCGGGAACGAGCACAACCTCTGGCAGGTCCCCGGGATCGAGAAGAAGATGAGGAAGCTTCTGAGCCATACGCACCTCCGCGCGACGCACTTCCGTGCGCCGATTGTACTCCTGGCACCGCAGGGAGAGCCATCGGGCCGCTCTGCGAGCCCACCGCGGATTGGCCTCCGTCCATCTCCCTTCGTAGGCTGATGCATGGAGCCAAGAGCGCACCGGATCGGCGTGATCGCGGACACGCACGTTCCGAGCGCACTCCGCTGTCTGCCGGACTCTCTGGCCGCCGCGCTCGCTGGCGTCGACCGCATCGTCCACGCCGGGGATCTCGTATCCCTCTCCGTCCTCGACGAGCTGAATGCCATCGCTCCGACAACGGCTGTGGTCGGCAACTGCGACCCGCCGGAGGTCGCTCGGCACTTGCCCGCGCGGGCGACGGTCGAGATCGCCGGCCGCCGCGTGGGCATTCAGCACGGCCACCAGAGCCATTTCCTACAGAACCAGTACATCGCGTACGGCTACGACGCCCCCGAGTTCGACCTCTTCTACGAGGCGATGGCAACCCAGCTTCCCGACGCCGAGGTCATCGTCTTCGGCCACTTCCACACACCGATCGTACGGGAGTGGCACGGCATCTTGTTCATCAACCCGGGTTCGGTCGCGCCGCCGCACGCGCGCCCGACGTTCGTCATGCTCGAGATCGGCGAGCGCCTCAGCGCGCGCGTGGATCTCCTGGCGTAAGATCTTGCGCGAGGATCCAGCAATGCCATACGCGATCAACGCCGATGTCCGCATTCACTATCAGGTCGTGGGAACCGGTCCGCCTCTCGTACTCCACCATTGGACGTTCTCGTCGCTCGACGCCTGGTACGAGCTCGGCTACGTCGATGCGCTGGCGAACGAACACCGACTGATCCTGATCGACTCCCGCGGGCATGGAAGAAGCGACGCGCCGCATGACACAGCCGCCTACCGACCCGAGGCGCGCGTCGGCGACGTCGTCGCCGTGCTCGACGAGCTAGGCGTGGGTGCAGCAAGCTTCTTCGGGTACTCCATGGGCGGATGGATCGGTTTCTGCTGTGCGAAGTACGCGCCGGGCCGCTTCCCCACGTTCGTCCTCGGCGGACAACACCCTTATGCCCAGAGCATGGAAGACGCGCGCAGTTGGCTTCGCGTCGGCGAGGAACGGGGCGGAGATGCATTCATCGATCTATGGCAGAGCAACGTGGGCGCCCTCCGCCCTTCGCAGCAAGAGCGGATGCGATCGTTCGACTTCACGGCCATGATCGCCGCGGCCCAGGATCGAGTGAGCCTGGAGTCGACTCTGCGCGGGATCGACGCGCCATGCCTGCTGTTCGCTGGGACGAACGACGACGCCTACTCGCTGGCCGACCGAGCGGCCGGGCAGATTCCGCGCGGGCAGTGCGTGTCCTTGCCCGACCTCGACCATGCCGAGACCATCGCGCGGTGCGACCTCGTCGCACCCTTGGTGCTTGAGTTCCTGAAGGCGGCGAACGCCTAGGATCGCGCAAGGGAAGGATACCTGCCGAGAGTGTCACACCAACAGCTCACCTCGTCTCGATTTCCGCCCCTCGCCGCGCTATCCTCGATTCATGACCTCGAGGCGATCTCGAAAGACGGCCCAAGAGAGCGGGACGAGAGACGGCAGTAAGAAGCCCTCCATGGAGCAAGACGTCTTCCGCGGGAAGCGCGTGCGCTTGACCCTTCTGCGTAAGGATGACGCCGCAACCGTCGCCCGCTGGACCGAGGACGGCGGGTACTTGCGTCTGCAGGACACCGGAGTCGCTCGGCCGGAGAGCGAGGAATCGATCGCGACGGACATCGAGCGGGACAACGAGTCGACGACGACGTTCGCGTTCGGCATCCGCCGCATCGCCGACGACGCTCTCCTCGGAACCGTCGGTCTGTTCGACATCGAGTGGGCCAATCGAACCGCGTGGGTCGGCATCGGCCTCGGCGATCGCGCCGACTGGAACCAAGGCTACGGCAGTGAAGCCATGGGGCTCGTCGCTCGCTACGCGTTCGACGAGTTGAACCTGCACCGGCTGCAGTTGACGGTCATCGACTACAACCCGCGCGCGATCGCGATGTACGAGAAGCTCGGCTTCGTGCGCGAGGGCAACTACCGCGAGTTCGGCGAGCGAGACGGAGCGCGGTACGACCTCTTCTTGTACGGTCTCCTGCGGCCGGAGTGGCGAGAGAGAACTCGCGGAGCCTCCTCGTGATGGACGGAGCGGAGAAGCTCGTCGCCGCGGAGCTCCGTCTGTCTTCATCGCAGGTGGCGGCAGTCTCGGAACTCCTATCGGAGGGCGCAACGGTTCCGTTCATCGCCCGCTATCGCAAGGAGCGGACGGGATCGCTCGACGAAGTGGTGATCACGTCGGTCCGCGACCGCTTGAAGCAGCTGGCCGCCCTGGCCGAGCGGAAAGAGGCCATCGTCGCCTCGCTCGTCGAACGCAACCTCCTGACTCCCGAACTCCAGGCGGCCATCGACGCGTCGCAGACGATGACGGCGCTCGAGGACCTCTACTTGCCCTACCGGCCGAAGCGGCGGACGCGGGCGATGATCGCCCGCGAGAAGGGCCTCGAGCCGCTGGCCGATCTCGTCTTCACCCAAGATCCGGCGACCGATCCGCGGCACGAGGCCGCGGCCTACGTCCGTCCCGACGCCGGGGTCGAAAGCGTTGACGACGCGCTGCAGGGCGCTCGCGACATCCTCGCCGAAACCGTCAATGAGTCGTCCGACGCGCGGGGCGAAATCCGCGAGCTGTTCGCGAAACGCGGCGTCCTGCGTTCCGCCGTGATCGAGGGGAAAGAGGCCGAGGGCGCGACGTACCGCGACTACTTCGACTGGCAGGAGCCGCTGGCGAACGCAGCCGGCCACCGCGTCCTGGCCCTCCTACGGGCCGAGCGCGAGGGCATCGTCCGCCTCTCCGTGCGGCCCGAGGAAGATGCGGCGCTCGCGTTCCTGAAGCGCCACTTCGTCCGCGGCGACGGTTCGTGCGCGGAGCAGGTGGCGCTCGCCGTCGAGGATGGGTACAAGCGCCTCCTGGCGCCGTCCATCGAGACCGAGATCCGCACGGAGTTCAAGGCGCGAGCCGATCGAGAGGCGGTGCGCGTCTTCGCCGACAACGTGCGCCAGCTTCTCTTGGCCCCGCCGCTCGGGCAGAAGCGAGTCCTCGCCGTCGATCCCGGCTTCCGCACCGGGGGAAAAGTCGTTTGCCTCGACGCCCAGGGAAAGCTCCTGTCTCATGACGTCGTCTACACGACGGGCTCCGATGGCCAGAAGGCGCACGCCCGGCAGACTCTGATCGAGCTGGTGAAGGCGTACGCCGTTGAGGCAATCGCGATCGGAAACGGCACGGCAAGCCGCGAGACCGAGGCGCTCGTTCGCTCGATCGACTTCGGCCGCGCGATCCCGATCGTGCTCGTCAACGAGAGCGGGGCCTCGGTCTACTCGGCGTCCGAGGTCGCTCGAGCGGAGCTGCCCGACCAAGACATCACGGTCCGCGGCGCCGTGTCGATCGGCCGGCGGCTCGTCGATCCGCTCGCCGAGTTGGTCAAGATCGATCCCAAGGCGATCGGCGTCGGCCAGTACCAGCACGATGTCGACCAGAGTCTGCTCCACCAAAGCCTCGACGATGTCGTTGAACACTGCGTCAACGCCGTGGGCGTCGAGGTGAACACGGCCAGCGCGCCGCTCCTCGCCCGCGTCTCCGGCCTCGGTCCGAAGCTGGCCGAGAACGTCGTCGTCTATCGAGACGAGAACGGCCCCTTCCGCCGCCGTGCCGACTTGAAGAAGGTGCCTCGGCTCGGGCCGAAGGCGTTCGAGCAGGCGGCCGGATTCCTGCGAATCCGCGACGGCGAGGATCCGCTCGACCGGAGCGCCGTCCACCCCGAGAGTTACGGGATCGTCCGCCGCATGGCCACCGACCTTGGGTGCACGGTCGTCGACCTGATGCGTGACGCCGGCCTGCGGGAGAAGATCGACCTTCCACGCTACGTGGCCGACGGCGTCGGCCTACCGACGCTGACCGACATTGTGGCGGAACTAGCCAAGCCGGGCCGCGACCCGCGGGAGCTCTTCGAGGTCTTCTCCTTCTCCGACGACGTCCACGAGATCAAGGACCTGAAGGCGGGGATGAAGTTGCCGGGGATCGTAACGAACGTCGTCGACTTCGGCGCGTTCGTCGACATCGGCGTGCACCAAGACGGCCTCATCCACGTCAGCCAGCTCGCCGATCGCTTCGTCGAACACCCGTCGAAGGTCGTCAAGGTCGGCCAACAGGTGACCGTGACCGTACTCGAGGTCGACGCCGAGCGTCGCAGAATCTCGCTGTCGCTGCGAGCGCCGCGGGTGCCGGGCTCGCCCGCTTAAGGGCACGAGAAGACGGCAGCTCGTTAGGTTCGGGGGGAAGAGGCGTGTCCAAACGCCGCGTTTCAATGGAGGTGGCGCTCGAACGGCAGACGCCGTCTGCCTCTTTCGCTTCGCGCGCCGCGGTCCCGTCGGACAAGGAAGCTCTCGCCATCCTCCTCTACACCGCCTATCACGGCACGATCGACGACGAGGGAAACTCCTTCGCCGACGCGCTTATCGAGATCGAGAAGACGTTCCGCGGAGACTACGGCCGTTTCCTCCCCGAGGCCTCGTTCGTCGTCGAAGATGGGGAGTTCCTCTCGTCGGCGTGCCTCGTCAGCATTTTCGAGCCGCACGCCGCACCGCTCGTCGTCTTTCTGATGACGCGGCCGGAGGCGAAGCGCCGCGGCCTGGCGCGGCAGCTTCTCAAGCAATCGATCAACACGCTCCTTGACGCCGGCACCTCTCGCCTCACGCTCTTTGTCACCGACGGCAACGAGCCGGCGCAGCGCCTGTACGAAGCGCTCGGATTCCGCCGGATCGAGGATTCCGGCTCGACGCTCGATCGCTGAGTGGACGTGGCGGGGACGGGGGGCGCGGCGATTGCGTTCCGGCGCAATCGCTAGCAGCCCGTTGATCTACCGTACATTCTGGCGTCCTTGACATACGAGAGAGGTCATCCGGCGCGTGCCGGCGCCGGGATGAGCATCGGCCTCATGTAGAGCGACCAAACAACGCCAACACGGGTC
>Ga0315284_10016198_pt1 | contig 10585 bp, 5 predicted proteins | sample YL17G09_16_MG_FD_203696 | JGI IMG/M metagenome (GOLD analysis project Ga0315284, IMG submission 203696) | Sediment microbial communities from Yellowstone Lake, YNP, Wyoming, USA - YL17G09_16 | ecosystem: Environmental > Aquatic > Freshwater > Lake > Sediment | place: USA: Wyoming | collected...
CGGTGGAACACGAACCGGTTGACGCCCTCACAGAAGGCCCGGTCCCCCAGGGCCTTGATGATGCCCGGATGCTGGAGCCAACGTTCACGATCGTCCGCCGTGAATGACTCTGCCCCCAGGATGCGTTTGCCATACGTGTGCGCCGCGGAGGCCATTTCCTTGCAGGTCTCAAAAGCGCCTCCGCCGATCCAGAATTCGCACATGGGCTCATCGGCCCGGCCGGCGTAGGTCATGTCGTCGCACGGACCGCCGTAGGCCTCGATGGAAAGGCGCAGCCCGCGCTGCTGTGCGAGTCTCGCCATGTGGCCCGCGTAGTTCTCGACCACCAGGTCGGAGACCGTCTGCCGCAGGTCCCACAGGAATCGCTCCGAGACTTCCAGGCTCTCCACAACCCGGCCGGACAGTGTCGGGAGAAACGGAAGGGGGTCGTACCCTCGCCGCTTTTGAAATTCCTCCCGCATTCGCCCCGTCCAGTTCTGCGAGCCGTTCTCCCAACTGTCGATGTGCGTCGCGACGAGGGTCTTGCCCGCCGCACTGCCGACATCGGCGATGAGCGGACCCATCATGCCGGCAAACTGGGCCTCGATGCCTTCCTTGCTCAGCTTGTCGCACTCCAGACCCCGCCCGCTCTCGGGTGACGGTGCATTCGTCGCGCCGGTGGACGTGTGACCGATGCGCAGCACCGTCCACTTGCCGGCCGGGACATCCCATGCGAGACGGCCTTCTTTGTCCATCGACGCGCTGAGATCGATGATACGGGCGCGATCGATCACCATTTCCGGCGGCAGCTTCGTCTCGGCCGCGGGGGCGATGCCCCGGCGCTCGTAGGCAGCCTTGCCTTGGATGTTGTCGATCCGGAAGTCCCCCGGGGTGGGAAAGGCCAGCACGGTGATGTCACGATAGTATCCGGCAACCGTCTCCGGCGGCGGGAGTGGCCCTTCGAATCGTTTCGATCCCTCAAGGCTGGTCTCGCTCCAGACGACTTTCTGCATGGACTGTTCGGGCTTGATCCAGGGCCCGCCGCTGCCGTTCCACCCGGCGTCGTCGTTCATGTTCACTTCCAGCCCCAGCCGTTGGGCCTCGGCGGCCACGTGCTTGAACAGCTCCCGCCATCGCGGGCTCATGAAGGCTATCGGGCCGACAGGCGCGCCTTGATCCACCTCCATGATCAGCACGCCGCCGATGCCGACGCGTTTCATCGCCTCCAAGTCGGCGGTGATGCCCTCGCGGGTGATATTGCCGTTCAGCCAGAACCAGTACACCCACGGCCGGGCAGCCTCCGGCGGCCGAACGAAGTCTTTCTCCAATTGCGGCGCCGGTTCGGCGCCGTGACAAACAAGCGACACGGTGAGCAGCAGCAAGGCCGCCGCAGAGCAGATGAAAGTGCGAATTCCACTGACCATGGGCTGATTCTCCTTATACATGCCAAGATCATTCACAGAGTACACAAGACTACCACATCTCTGTCGATGTTTCTGCCCCTTTGATCCCCCTGACGGGAAAAGAACATCCTGGAATTGGCTTTGTCTTGGATGGTCGAGAAACCGCCATTGACTCTCATAACCTTTTTCTTCTAAAGGGGTTAACGTTCATCCGGCCTGCCGCGAATTGGCTTTGTTTTTCGCACAGGCATAATCCACGTTTTCTCGCATAACCCTTTTTCCGAACAGCAATTACCGTCCGTTTGGCCCGCTGCAAATTGGCTTTGTTTCGCGGAGTCGCCTGTGCGGGGGCCCGTGGCTCTGTCGGCATTGCGCCGGTTGGCGAGGATTGGCGCTTCACGGGCCATGGCCAGACCCCCCCAAAAAAATTGGCTATCTTAACCATTCACTGCCCAGTTGCGACTATAGTTCAATAGTTGCCCCGCTATCATACCGATATACAGGTTGGCCGTCAAGTGAAATCTCCACAATGCAGGAACTCTCATCAGTTGCTGACGAATGCAGATAAACCCTTATGCACGACGCATTTACGCGGGATTCGATTCTGTCATTCCCGCGAAGAGCTTGCCCTCGACCCCGGTGTAGGAATTCAGGATTTTCTCGAAGGGAACGGTCAGCACTCTTCCGGTCCGCGTCCCGAGGGAGAAGGTGATTTCCGAGTACACGCTGGAGCGGCGCAGGCTCACGAAATCGTGCGATTCACCCGGCGAGACAATGACCAGGGTCCCCGGCTCCGCGGGATACTTTGATCACGATAGTGCAATAAATTGCGATTTTCCTGCATTCCCGGGCCTATATCGGGTATGATAATAGGAACTGGGTGAACACATGCCAAGAGCTAGTATCGCGAATCATGGTCTGCCCCGATAGGGCGTGCTTGCCTGTACCAAGAGGCGACGGATGAAGACGAGGGCCTTTACCCTGATCGAGCTGCTGGTGGTGATCGCGATCATCGCGCTGTTGATGGCCATCATCATGCCGGCGTTGAGCCTGGCCAAGAAGAAGGCCGGGACCACCGTGTGCCTGAGCAATACCAAAAACCTCGCCCTCGCCTGGTACATGTACATGGGATAGAATGACGGCCGGATCATGAGCTCGGAAGATGAACCTACCGGGCAGGAGCGAAGCGGGAAATTCGTCGGCTGGTGTGGCATACCTCGCGATTTGAACGGCAACCAGATGGGCAATACGCAAACGGATCCCCCGGTGACGAATGAAGATGAGATCCGGGGGATCAAGCAAGGGCTCCTTTTCCCTTATATCAAGGAGCCACGCGCCTATCATTGCCCCGCCGATAACATGCGCAAAAGTCTTTACGACAGAACCGGGGTCTTTGTCACCTATTCGATTCCGAAGTGCCTGTATGGCTTTCCCAACGACGCCAGCGCGAGCTACAATCAGCAGATCAGGAGGTTCGGCGAGATCACGGCGCCATCCACCCGGTATGTATTTGTGGAGGCGGCGGAGACGCGGAACTGGAATTCGAGCCATCATTTCGTCATGGCAGCACCGGAGTACTCGAATCTGGCCACTTGGGGTTGGTGGGGGCCCATCGCGATCAATCATGGCGACAGCAGCGTCCTGGGCTTCTGCGACGGCCATTCGGAGATGCGCCGATGGCGCGATAAATTCACCATCGAGCGCGTGGACAAGCTGCTCAAAACGGGAGCAACGGTGTACGGCACCGACTACCCCCCGCCCGAGCAGACGCAAGATATCGAGTACATGGCTGCAGGTTGGGCCTATCGCTATAAAGGTATCAGGTAAGAGGCAGTTTTTCGACGGACGGTGGGTGAGGCCTGCGAAAGGGTGATTGTGAAGGGGGGCATGTCATAAGAAATATGATCGAGGGTCCATATCTACTGGAAAGGAGAGTACGATGAAAAAGACAGCCGTACTGATGTTCTTGTGTTTGTCGATGGGGCTTGGCGCCGCCCAGGCCCAGTTGAAGGTGGATTTCAACGTGACCGGCGGCGCTGTGGAGACCGGCTATCAAGGGTACTTCGCGACCGACAAGAGCGCTGCAACCTTTACGGCCCAGAGCTATGCGGCCTTCAACACTACGGTGACCATCAAGCCGACCTTTGCCCCCGGCGCCGCCGCGGCTGGCATGAGAGCGATCGACCGCGGCACCGATGATGGCATCGTCGATGCTGTCAACCTGCTGCGGGACTGGATCGGATGGGATACGCGGCAGGTTGGCGATCCCATGACCTTGACGATCAGCGGGCTTCCCGCGGGCGTTTACCAGTGGCTCTCCTATCACCATGACGCCCATGACCAGACGGGTATCTTCTCCGTGACGGTCAACGACGCGGGGGGATCGACTACGACCACCGGGATCGATATCTCGAATTCCACGGGAACGACCGTCAAGTCACTGGCCGCTGCCACGAAGTTCACCACGAGAATCACCTCTAATGGAAAAGACGATGTCACCCTGGTGTTTCATCAGACGTCGCCGAGCAACCCCGTTGCCACGGCGATTTTCGTGATCAACGGATTCGAGCTGACCAGCCTCGATACCGGCTCTGCGATCGGCCCAATTCCTGCTGCTCAGGCGACCGACGTGCTCAGGGACGGGACGATTCTCTCCTGGATACCGAATAAGAAGGCCGTGGCTCACGGCGTGTACCTGGGCACGGACTATGACGACATCGACGACGGGACGACCGCCAGCGCCGTCTACATGGGCCGCCAGGATGCCAACAGCTTTGACCCCGGCCGCCGGAACTGGGAAAGACATACTACTGGCGTGTAGACGAGGTGGCCTCCGATGGCACAGTCTCCAAAGGCGATATCTGGAGCTTCACCGTGGAGCTTCTCGGCATCCCTCTGGCCGGTGGGCAAGTCAAAGCTACGGCCAGCTCGATCACCCAAGGTTCAGGGGCTGAGAAGACGGTGGATGGCTCCGGACTCAACGCCGATGGCCAGCATTCCACGGAGCTGACGCACATGTGGCTCAGTGCGCCCGGGGCCCCGCAGCCGGCCTGGATACAGTACGAATTCGACAAAGCGTACAAGCTCCATGAAGTGTGGGTGTGGAATTCGAACCAACCGGTTGAGCCGTTTGTCGGCTTTGGCGCCAGGAGCGTTACCGTAGAGTTCTCGGCGGATGGCGCCGCATGGCAGGCGCTGGGCAACGTGGAGTTCAAGCGGGCTCCCGGCACGGCCGGCTATACGCACGACACGGCCATTGCTTTCAACGGCATAGTAGCGAAGTATGTCAAGCTCACCGTGAACAGCAACTGGGGCGGCGCTATCCAGCAGTACGGCCTGAGCGAAGTCCGCTTCATGGTGATCCCCGTGGCGGCCCGCCAGCCCTCCCCGGCTTCCGCCGCGACAGGCGTCGATCCGCGATTGCCCTTGAGTTGGCGTGCGGGCCGGGAGGCAGCCACGCACAAAGTGTACCTGAGCACCGATCCCAATGGGCTGATCAACGGCGCCCCAATGGCTGGCGCCGTTTCCGAGCCGAGCTTCGACGCCGGCGGACTGCTCGAATTGGGCAAGACCTACTACTGGAAGGTCGATGAGGTCAATGACCGTGAGGCCCCGGCCGTCTGGGAAGGCGATGTCTGGAGCTTCACCGTCCAGCAGTATCTCGTGATCGATAACTTCGAGAGCTACACGAATGACTCACCGAAGCGGGTCTTCCAATACTGGATCGATGGTATGGGCTTCTCGGAAGATGAGTTCTTCCCCAAGGGCAATCCTGGCAATGGCTCGGGCGCCCTGGTCGGCTACGATCCCGCGGCCGGCAACATCATGGAGACCGTCACGTTCCATGGCGGCGTGCAGTCCATGCCCATGGCCTACGACAGCTCGGCCGCTGCAAACTCCGAGACGGAACGCACATTCGATGCTCCCCAGGATTGGACCCGGTACGGCGTCAAGGCCCTCGTGCTCTGGTTCTGCGGCAATCCAGCCAACACGGCGTCGCAGATGTACGTGAAGGTCAACGGCCGCAAGGTGATATATGACGGCGACGCCGACAACATCCTTCGCAAGCCCTGGCATCTGTGGTATGTCCCCCTGACCCAGTTCACCGGCGTAGACCTCCGCAAGGTGACCAAGCTGGCGATCGGCTTCGAGGGGGGAACGGGTCTGGTATTCTTCGATGACATCACATTGTCCCCGCTGGATTCGCAGTCGGTGACGCCGGCCAAGCCCGCCGCGACAAATCTCGTCGCCTACTACGCGTTCGAGGGCAACGCGAACGACGGTGCGGGCGGACCCGCCGGCACCATCGGCGGAGCGCCGACGTTCGTCCCTGGCAAGCTCGGCCAAGCGATCAAGCTCGATGGTGCAACCGATTACGTCCTGGTCACGCGTTCCCTTAATCTCCCGGCGTACTCGGCCGCTTTGTGGTTCCGGGTGGAAGGAGGCACGGGCAACAGGGATCTATTCTCGATCTTCAATGATGCCGCTCAGCATGGTGCCCTGCTGGAAGTCACATCCACCGGCGGGCTGCGCTTCCTGCATCGGGCTCCAGTGGGCGTCACGACGGGAGACGTTAACATCCGCAACAACGGCAAGTTCGATGACGGCATATGGTACCACGCGGCGGTGGTCAAGTCGGCCGATAGCGTGACGCTGTACATCAATGGCGAGCAGGCGGGCTCCGCAGCGAGCACGACCCAGTTTGATCAAGCTCTGACGAAGATAGCTCTGGGTATGCTTAAATACCCAATCGATGCGGCAGACACGCGTTACCTCCCCGGCCAGATGGACGAGGTCTATCTCTACAGTCGTGCCTTGTCGCATGCTGAGATCGCGTGGCTCGCCGGGCAGACGAAGCCGTTGGACAAGTAACCGAATCGTCGTGCGAGCAGGCACGACCTGAGAAACATGTTCCACGGGGCTTGTGTCCACATGACATAAGCCCCGTGATTGTCTGTGGACCGCTGTGGCGGCATATGTCGGTGATTGGTGAATGAGTATGAAGCCAGGAATCGTCCGGTTTTGTCTGGTGGCTCTGTTGCTCCTTCTCTCGACTGGCGGCGGTCCCGTGGAAGCGGGCGATCAGTCATTGTCCGTGACGATCAATGAGTTCGTCGCCTCCAACCGCAGCAGCTTGGTCGATGGCGACGGGAACACCCCCGACTGGATCGAGCTGTACAACGGCGGCGCCGCGTCGGTCCCTCTGGCCGGCTGGCGTCTGACGGACGAGCGGCGCAATCCGCGGAAATGGCCCTTCCCCCCGGAGGCCGTGCTGCGTGCCGGCGGGTACTTGGTGGTCTTTGCCTCCGGGCAGTCCACAGACCGCTACGTCGATAAGAAGGGCTATTTCCACACCAACTTCGCCTTGGACAAGGATGGAGAGTACCTGGCCCTCGTTGGTCCCGACGGCGCGGTCGTACACGAATATGCTCCTTCGTTTCCCCCTCAGCGAACCGATGTCTCCTACGGCCTGTCACAGGGTGAACTGCGGTACTTTACCTCGCCCACTCCGGGACGGGCCAATGGGCAAGGCTCCCTCGGCCTCGTGGACAAGACCCGGCACAGCCACGCGCGTGGCTTCTACGACGATGCGTTCGATCTGCGAATCTTCTGCGATACGCCGGATGCCGTGATTCGATACACCCTGGATGGATCGGAGCCGACGGAGCAGCGCGGCTCCGTGTACAACCCCGGCACACCCATCCGCATCCTGACGACCACGCACGTGCGATCTGCCGCGTTCAAGACCGGCTGGATCCCGGCGGATGTGACTACGCACACCTATATCTTCGTCGATGATGTCGCCCGGCAGCCTGCCAATGTCCCCGGCTGGCCCACTGACTGGGGCTACGACTCCGAGGTCCGCGGCATTGTCCCGGCCGACTATGCGATGGACCCGCGGGTCGTCAACAGCACGCTGCCTGGGTACTCCACCCGCGACGCTCTGCTCGACATTCCTACGATATCGATCTCCATGCTCCCGGACGATTTCATCAGCCGCGCTAAAGGAATTTACGCCAACCCCCTGAGCACCTGGGAACGCAAATGCTCGATCGAGTATATCCTCCCGGACGGCACCGAGGGCTTTCAGCATGACTGCAAAATCGAGATTCATGGCGGCTCCAGCCGTCGTCCCTGGCGCATGCAGAAACACTCCTTCCGCCTGACTTTCACCAGCCTCTACGGCCCCGCCAAACTCGAATACCCGCTGTTTCCCGAATCCGCCGTAACTGAATTCAACCAGCTCGTCCTGCGGGGTGGCTTCTGCGATTCCTGGGCCCTCGTCTCCTGGGCGTCTGATCGCTACCGCCCCAACGATGCCCAGTACATCCGCGACACCTGGATGAAGGAGAGCCTGCGCGACATGGGTCAGCCGTCCAGTTGCGGGTCATTCGTGCACCTCTACGTGAACGGCCTCTACTTCGGCCTTTACAACCTGAGCGAGCGTCTTGCCGAGGACTTTTTTGCAGATCACCTTGGCGGCCGACCTGAGGATTGGGAGGTCAACGCGGACTTTGCCGCCGCCGGGACGCGCTGGCGCGCCATGACGGCCATCGACCCTTCCACCTTCGTCGGCTACACGCAGATTCAGGAGTGCCTCGACATGGAGGACTTCGCCGACTATATGCTTCTGCATTTCTATGCGGACGCCGAGGACTGGCCTCATCACAACGGTTGTGCCGCGGCCAATCCCGCCAGCGGCGATGGCAAGTTCCGCTTCTTTGCCTGGGACCAGGAGATCGTCCTGGACTCTCATGGCCGGGCCGCTACCCGCATCGACGCCACGGGCGGGGTCGGCGACCTCTTTCAGAAGATGCGCGCCAGCGAGGAGTTCCGCCTCCTCTTTGCCGACCGGTTTTACAAGCATTGCTTCAACGGCGGCGCCCTCAGTGCTGCCAGCTCGCAGGACCGCTACCACAGGATCGCCGGCCGGATCGACAAAGCCATCGTCGCCGAATCCGCCCGCTGGGGCGACGTGCAAATGAGCACGCTCTATGGCAACGACATCCAGCAGCCCAGTCCGCTCACCGACGTCAACCACATCATGTACCCTCCGGTGCCCCACGGGCCCGACTACTACTTCACGCGGGAGGACTCCTGGGTCGTGGAGCGCGACAACGTGGTCCAAAACTACATCCCTGCGATCCACAATCCGGCCAACTCCTACGCCTTGCTCAACGTGCTGCGCAAGGAGAGCCTCTATCCGGCTATCGATCCGCCGAGTTTCTCCATCAATGGATCGCCTCGGCATGGGGGCGATGTCTCGGCCGGGGATGTGCTGACGATGACCAATCCCAACACGGGCGACGTGATCTACTACACTCTTGACGGCATGGATCCGCGAGTTCCCGGCTCTCGCTCCGTGCAAGGAGAAGCCGGTGCCCTTGTGCCGGAGGACGCCCCCAAACGCGTCTTCGTCCCGACGGATGACATCGGCCAGAGCTGGAGAAACCAGCCTTTCGACGATACTCGCTGGATCAACGGCACTGGCGGCGTCGGATACGAGAAGAGCTCGGGCTTTGAGCCATTTTTCAGCATCAATGTCGCAGGGGCGATGTACAACGTCAACACCAGTTGCTATGTCCGCATCCCCTTTACCCTCACCGCGGCGGATTTACAGAGCCTTTCCGGGCTTACCCTGAAGGTGCGGTACGACGACGGCTTCATCGCCTATCTCAACGGCGTCGAGGTGGCCCGGGACATGTTCGTGGGAACGCCCCAATGGAATTCCGCCGCCAACGACAGCCATCCCGACGCTGAGGCCGTGACTCTCACCGACTTCGACATTGCCGTTCACGCCGGTCTGTTGCGGCAGGGCGTCAATCTCCTCGCCATCCACGCCCTGAACGCGTCCCCAACGAGCTCGGACTTCCTCATCTCCGTGAAGCTTGTCACGGATAGGGATGGACCCAAAGGCGATCCAAGTGTCTCGCCGACCGCCGTTCCATACACCGGCCCGATCCCCTTGACCGCGACCACGCGCGTCAAAGCACGCATACTGGATCGCGGTCAGTGGAGCGCCTTGGCCGAGGCCACGTTCCTGCCTTAGGCGGAGATCGGCCAGTTGAAGGTGGATTCGACGGCGATTCGGCGGCCCGCAGTCTGTGACTCGTGGCAGGCGTTCATGACCTCCAGCACGTGCAGGCTGTGCTCGGCGATGATCAGGCTCTTGCGGCCCGTCAGCAGGCAACTCGCCACGTAGCGGGCCCCGCCCACCCACTCGTACGGCCACTTCTCCCGGCACTGCGGCTGGAGGATCGAATGTCCCTGGGTCGCTACGTCCACGGCGGCGGGGGACCAGTCCCAGCCCTGCACGTGCAGCGAGCCTTCCGTGCCCATGATGTCCACCGTGTAAAGCTGGCGCTCGCGGCTGGGGGCACGTTCCGGCTCGAAGTAGACGAAACCCGTCTGCACGTGGGAGAAGACGCCGTTGCCGTGGTGCATGATTAGCATCGTGTTCTCGTCGGCCGTCACCGTCACCTCGCCCTTGTCATCCACCTTGCGGGTCTTGTTCATCACGGCGGTCATGCCCACGACCTCTTTCACCGGGCCGAGCAGGCCCGTCAGGGTCGTGACATTATAAACGCCCAAGTCGTAGAGGCTGCCGCCGCCTTTCTCGTAGAACCACGCGGACCAGGTCGGCCCTTCGTGGCCGTAGGTCCCGTGTCCGGCCGTTGCTCGGCCGATCTTGCCGCTCTGGATCATGTCGGACATGAACCGAAACTGCGGGCTCGTGACACAGGTGGGAGCCGCCCAGATCTGCACGCCCTTTTTCTTCGCCAGATCGAGCAGCTCGTGCGCATCCTTGACCTCCAAGGCCATCGGCTTCTCGCTCCAGACGTTGCAGCCGGCCTCCAGGGCTTTCCTGTTCACCGGGCAGTGCGACGGCATGGAGGTCGTGTTGACCAGCAGGTCGAACTTCGGGCCGCCGAGCATGGCGTCGATGTTGGGGTAGACGTTGGGGATCTTGTGCTGCTCCGCCGCCTTCTGCGCCCGCTCGACGATGATGTCGCACACGCTGACCAATTCGATGAAATCGGCCTCGGCCAGACCCGGCAGATAGGCGTGCGAGACGCTGCCGCAGCCGATGTAGCCCACGCGGAGCTTCTTGCCCGCGGGAACCTGCGCCTCGGCGGCCGCCAGCCAGGCAGGGACCGCGGCCAGTGCCGACCCGGTCGCCAACGCTCCTTTGAGAAAGCTCC
>Ga0315284_10016199_pt1 | contig 10585 bp, 8 predicted proteins | sample YL17G09_16_MG_FD_203696 | JGI IMG/M metagenome (GOLD analysis project Ga0315284, IMG submission 203696) | Sediment microbial communities from Yellowstone Lake, YNP, Wyoming, USA - YL17G09_16 | ecosystem: Environmental > Aquatic > Freshwater > Lake > Sediment | place: USA: Wyoming | collected...
GAAACAGTGGGGTGAGAAGCTGTCAGACATTGAGCATTTTGGCATACGGAGGCTTCGTAAGGAGCGTGCCATGACTGCGGAAGTCTACGGTTTGGATAGTGACGAGATCGACCAGTGCGTCGATCTCTCGAACGACCGAGAACCGTGGCTTGTGCCCCCGATTCGGAGGGCGTTCACGTCGACCGTGAAAGTTCAGTTCAATCAGATGCTGAACTCTCTTGATCCCCTGACCAGGATCGGCGCGATGAGGTTCTTCATCCCTGACGATGCGACTTCTGATCACTGGGACATGTACAACCCCAGCATATGGACCAGTTGGCATGGACGGGGCACGAAGGCCACCCTTCGAGGGCCGATCAAATTTGGCAAAACCAATTTCGCTCTCTTCCTGGACGAGCAGTTCCTGAAGCAGGGCGTCGACGTGAAGTCCAATATCGCCGTCAAGAATGCGCCTGCTGGCTACAGCTATTGCTCCACGGTGTCCGCGCTACTTAGGAGCGTATGCGAATCGCGTCTCGCCAAGAAGGAGGTGAATATCACCTTCGACGAGGCGAACCTCTGGTTCGCCAAGGTGGATACGATCCGACCAAAAAATATCGACCTCGGGAAGCTCGCACTTTGTTTCGGGAAGATGCACGCCAGCTTACTTTTCATTTCTCATTATACCTCGCTGATTCCTACCGTGGTGGTCAAGACCGCTACCGCCGAATTTGAAAAACTCTCAATCAAATCTGTGTGGGCTGAGATTAGGGCGGGAATTAGGATGAGCTCGAGGGTCGTCTCCCCTGTTCCACCGACCACGCTTGCCTATGACCCCGATCAGCTCCAGTACTTCTCGCTCGATATGGACATAGAGAGGTTTTTCAATTTCATGGGAACCATTGATCCTGATAAAAACCAATGGGCGGAGATCCTGACCTACATTAACCGACACAAAGGTGAGATGGAGGACTCGGATATCGAGCCGCGAGCGATTGCTCAGTGGCTGCGACGGCAAGGAAGGAGCACACCAGACATCGCAAACATCCTGAAGAAGCCAAAGAGCACGGTAATTGATTGGTGTCGAGGCATCACCTAGCGGTTTCGGTCGTTCCTATCGAACGCCCACATTCAGAATCGGTCTGTTTTCTTGCCACCCAGTGCCACAGAAGTTAGGACGACCGACCAACGGGGATGTTTATTGCAATATAACGCGCGTAAAGGGGGCTTCGGTGCGGCGTCGGTCGACGCAGGGGCACGTCGCGCACGGGACGGGCGGGGATGAGGCCATGGCTTGATCACGGGCGGTACGGAGTCGGCAGCGCCTCGAGCTCGAGGCGGACGGGTAGGCTCGGGCCGAGGTGATCCTCGCGGGGGAGCTGTTGTTCGCAATCCTGGTCTCAGGGCTCGTGATCATGACGGCGCTGCCGATCATCCTGCGGCCGCAGCTGATCGTTCTCAGCGAGAAGAAGTAGGCTCTTTGCCCAGGATCTTCATGCGTTTATCCCTCGGCAGCGCGGATCTGAAACGGTCGGACCCTGCTGCCATGGCGAAGTCGATCATCCTTGCCTTGCCACACCAAGCCTAGCCATGCCACACCATACCCCGCCCAACCTCGAAACGCCTTACCTTGCCTAGCCATGCCAAACCATGCCACGCCGTACCGAACCTCAAACTGCCTCGCCACGAAGTACCGAACACTAGCTCGATGCTCTTTCGAGATATGCTCTGCATCGCGGGCAGCACTTGGGGTTCTCCACGCGAGCTTCCCATCGATAGCCGCACGCGGGGCACATTATTGTCCTACCGTTCCGCTTCCGTCGTATCTGCTCTCGGGCCCAATGGCCACACGTAGGGCACTTATCCGTGTACTCTGGCACTTTCTCGAACATCTTCTTTGCGCTAATTGTCATTCACCTCCGCTAGACTAGTCAGGAGTGCCACGGCACGGACGTACTGGCCTCCTGCGCCTTGCCAAGCCACAAAATGCCGTACCATAAGATCAGAGGTATGGCCGAGTATATCAACAGATGCCACAGGTGCTGGATCCAGCACCGATCTTAACTGAAAACGAAGCTGGGCATGCTGGGCTGGGGGTATATCTTGTGCCCTAGTCGAGGATAATGCTCGCTGCTGATCACGAACCCCCCGCACGACGCTGTCTTCGTAGCATTTTAAGCGCAGAGGTTTATCATGCGCCATTGGATAATGCTGGGCGACCAGGGTGCAGGTTCGTCAATGGTGGATGTTCCATGCTGACCAGAAAAGTCCATTAACCAGGGGGCTCATGACTGGATGGGGTTGAAATGGCAGCAACATATCGGTTCCCGCTAGGCGGAGATCCGCAGGCGAAGCTCAATCTGCTCAAGATGAAGGCGGCTCAGAAGGGCGTCAAGTTCGTGGGCACAGTCGACCATGGATCATTCTCGGGCATGGGGCTGCAAGGCAGCTATGTGGGAGAAGGTTCGGAGATCGTAGTGACCATCAATCGAGTACCTATCATCTACACCGTTGATCAAGTGGCTGCCATGATCGAGGAGTTCCTTCGGGAGTGATCCAACATGGCAGGGAGGGAGATAGCAATTGGGGTCGGGGTGACGCTCATTGGCGCATTTGTGGGCGGTCTGATCGGGTGGTGGTGGGCCCAAGAACAGATGTCTAACGATGCCCTCAAACTGGGATTGGATCTGCTCCCGACATTCTTCGGGTTCTTTGTTGGGGGCGCAGTTGGCTGGTGGATCGCAAAGCTCTGGATGAAGTGAACGTATTCGGCTCTCCATGCTGGGTTGGACTCAGGAGGAGATCGGCGCGGTCGACCGTGAATTGAAGAAGAACGAGTGCTACATCCACTCCCTACACGAACGGACTTTATAGGAGCGCGGTTCTACGAGTGTGTGCAGAGACTTGCACTGGAAGGGGGCATGGCGAAAGAGACGGAGAAGTCATATCTTGAGATCGATGTGAAGAAATTAACGGTGAACAAAGCCGCGCAACTCCGCTTCGCCCTGTCAGAGGAAGCAATCGCGAGATATACGGAATGGTTCCAGGAGGGGAGGAAGTCTCCCGCCCTGAAGGTCTGGCAAAGCGAGGATGGTTCCTACGCCATCATCGATGGTTTTCATCGCCGCGAAGCCGCAATCCGCGCTGGAATCAAGAAGCTAGGATGCGAGGTCCTGGACGTACCGAAGGACGACTTGCTAGCACTGGCATATCGGTTCAACAGAGATCATGGAGTCCCTCTGTCCCGCGCCGAGAGGGATCGGATCATCGTCAAGCTGAGGGTCGAGACGGGCAAGACTCAGGAAGAGATCGGGAAGGCCATAGGGTTGTCGCAGAACCGCATCTCGGAGATATTGCACAATAGCGGCGCCGATGAACTGCAACGGACTGCCCTCGACCCCGACGAACAGAGGTCCATCATCAAGCTTATCTTGGCTGAGAAGGACACGCAGGCGAAAATCGCCGAGACATTCAATGTGGACCCCGCGACCGTCTCCCGATACAAGTCCCATTGGTGGCAGTATGTTCAGTCCACCTATGAGAGTGGCAAGCTCAAGTCAGAGGTTTCGAAAGAGGTCGACCTTGAGATGTCGGAGGTGGATTCGATTCTTCGGGATCACAGGGACGAGGAAGGCAATCCCGCCGAACTTCTGAACTTCACCCCGCAGGAATCTACCCTCTGGCCTTCCTTCGGCATAGATAACAGATTCGGGAAGCGGCATCCTGGCAATGTGCCCGCGTTGCTCGTGAAGAATCTCCTATGCCGCCTCACGAAGCCTGGCGACCATGTGCTCGACCCCCTCGCGGGCGGGGGTGTCGTGATTGATGCCTGCGCGGACATGGTGGGGCGGACATGCGACGCCTTCGACTTGAACCCCGTGCGCGATGACATAAAGCCATGGAACATTCTCAAGGGACCGCCGCCCGTCTCTAAGCCGCCGAACCTTGTCTTCCTCGACCCTCCCTATGGCCCGCGGAAGGCGGGGGAGTATCAACCCAAAGCCCATGATTACGACCTTGCGAACATGTCCGTGCCCGCCTTCCTGAGGGCGATGAAGAAAGTATTCGGATACTGGGACAAAGGCACTCTCATATGCCTGATATCGAATAGCACCGTCGAAGGGATAGCGTACCCCCGATTCCTCGTAGCAGATATGGTGGAGGTCTTGAGGGAGACGGGCTGGCGGGAATCTGGCTGGGTCGTGAATCACATGGGGCGACCAGAAAGCGTCTCGCAGTTAAGTGTCTCAAGGATGGAATCGGCAAATTGGTGGAGACGAGAAGACCTTCATATTTTGATCGGGAATAAGGATGGCCGCCCTCGAAGATTAGAAAAATATGCTTGAGTGCGATCAGTTCAGGTACGCCTTGGCCACCGTGATCATGTCGGCAGCCGACATACCCGTTTCTAGCCCGTTGTCAGCGCACGTCCCTACGACGTCAACGGGCTTGTGCACGATCAGGTGTCTCCGTGCCCCCTGACCGCACTACCCCGTAGGAATGCCTACAATCGCACAGGGAGTGTCGATGCCCGAAGTGCTCGCCTGGGCCATGTAACCAAAATCGCTTAACCGAAGAGCGCTTTGAGGCCAGCTGCCGCCTTTTCATCGGTGATACGGAATGTCCCATTTCTTGTGAAGATCTCCCATAAGGTCAGGGACGTAAATCTTGCGTTTGGCCAGCAGGTCAGGGCGCGGTTCCCCATCGCTGCCGATTGGGATCATGACCATGACTTCTGCACTGCTAGAACTGCTTCTTAATGATTCGGACTACTTGTAGTTTCGCGGGCTGTCTGGGCGGGGTCGCATCAGTGGTGAAGAATCGGCCCAGAAACGCCCAATCCGTCACAGAAGCATCAGGTCTCATTGAAGACCTGCTCCTTCTCTGCTGCCGTCAAACCATATATCTGACAAACACGAGAATTCAATTCGTCATAGGCAAGCTCGATCTTCTTCTCAATCTTGATCAGCTCCTTCTTGGCAGCGATTCCATCGGGGGATAGCTTTGACAGCGATTGAACGGCTCTTAGAGAACTGTTGCGTTGTTCGTGGAGTTCCATCATTTGGGAGACTATCAGTCTCAGATCATCATCCTCCAATGCATGCACGCTGATGGGAAGCTTCGCAGAGTATTCGAAATTCATACTCCTGACTGCTCTATTGTAAATGAAGTTGAACATGTAGAAGGCTCCGAACTTGGAGTTTATGATCCCGAGGAGATTCAACAATCGGTCTGCTGGAACAAGCCAAGACTTCCTGTCCTTTGGTAGTATGTTGATCACAGTATCGACTGACAGGGCCCCTCCCTTATCCAGACACGCACTGAGCTTGAGGTGCCCACCAGTGTAGGCGACGATGCGTTGTGCCATAATCTTCGGCTGCAGTAGCTCTGTCATCTTGTTTGAAAACTCCGATAACATCGGTGCGTCTTGTGGAATGAACTGAGGGTTCTCCAGAACGAAACGCTGTACGCCCTTGCCTCTGTAGACTGTGAATTGCGCTACGGACAGAGGAGCGTTGGAGAACACACTGCTGTACTTTTGGATGTTCAGACCACGAGTGATTCGTGCGTGTTGACCAAGAAGCTCAGCCCTTTCATTGGCCTTTCTGAATATCTCTTCATAGGCTCCAACTCTGTAAAGGGGCCAAAAGTCTGGCACGAGAAGAGCTCTGTCGATTTTGTGCATAGTTGTTCCAAGTTTCGCTTGCGAGTGCTTTGGATAGGAGAACTCAACGGATCCACTCCGCTTGGGCTTTTCTTTCTTCACAATGATCGCAATTTGTTCAAGCAGAACCTCTTCAAACCCCTCGCGCATGTCCAGTATCGCCTCGATTGTGGCATTGTTTAGTATGTAGGTTCGAACAGATCTCCAGTGGTCATCATCGATATAGGTTAGAGACTTTGGCATAACAAAACCGAGTTGACCACCTTCCTCGACGGCGTCTAGGAACTTCTTCAAGAACAGAGAGGCGATGTTCACCCTTCCTGTGAGCACAGCCTCAAAATCCGAATTCGGATATGCGACCCTTACATCTTTAGCCTTGATGTTGAAGTAGGGGGGATTCCCCACAATGATACTGAACTTCTTTGGGAAGTCCGCAAGTATCCTATCCGATAGTTCTGCATCCATTCCTTGCGACTCCCCAGAGGTCCAATGCTTGAGATTCCTCGATAGAGAATCTTGCCTGTAGACATTCAGCAGATCTGTCTCGTAAGTCATGCCCTTTAGATCAAGGTCACGGAGGGCAAGATTCATCCCAGTCAGCTGAACAGCAAACTGCTGAATATCAAAGCCGTACAGATGCTCTCTGAGAAGGCGTTTATGCATATGCTTCTTGTCGAAGCCAGACTCCGACAGAAACTTGCTCATAGCATCGTAGAAAGCCATCAAAAAGCCACCCGATCCGCAAGCGGGGTCCAGAATCTTTGCGTCACTGGTTAAGTGTATGTGCTGTCTAATGAAATCTATCGCATAGCTGGGGGTAAAGAACTGTCCAAGACTTCTTCTCTCCTCCTGGGGAATGTGTCTTTCATATATCAGTCCGATAATATCATGGCCTATCTCGCGAAAGTTGTATTGAGCTAGACCCTTGACGATTTCATCAACAAGATTCTCGTCGAACCCAACTGCATCTCCTAGCTCGTCGCTCGGCGGATATATCGCTCGGAAGTCAATATTCTGAATCTCTTTGAAGGCTTCTCGTACTATCGCACTTGGTTGAAGACTCTGACGGAGTTTCGGGTAGGTGTCCTGAGTCAGCTTGGGCCTGACCAATCCTCGATCTTCAGCAATTCGCGCAAAATAGAGTCGATTGATGAAAGAATATGCGAGTTCTCTCGCAAGACGATGCTTCCATTTCTCAGGAGGAAGGGCATATGACTCCGATTCTTTCGCCCACAAACCCGCAGCATTCTTGAAGCGGGTGTCTGTCAAGTAGAGTCTTTCGATTCTGGGGTAGCCGTCATCGGTGAGTTTCTCCTTGGCACGCCTCAGATGCTCCAGAAGCTCTTGGGGGGTTACGACATCACGGATCGATTTTGCTTTCTCATTTGCCCTCTGGTCCAGTCTTTCTCTAGCGACAGCATCCTTCCCAATGTATCCGTCGAGTTCCTCCCATTCGTGCGACAGACTCTTAAGATGGACTGTCAGCATCAAATGATCTCTTGCACGAGTGACATTCTCAATGAAGGTTTTGTAGAGTCTGAATTCAAGACCATTTGTCAATACCCAAAACGGAACTTGTTTCTCCTTCGCATATCCCCATGCTTGGTCGACCCATTGATCAAGCTTCTCGTTGTGGGATTTGGTTTCAATGACTACCTTTGCCTTGCTATGATGCAGAAGGGCAATGTCGGCCCAACCTCCCCCTGCGCTCCAGTTGAAGTCAACATCCTGGGGTCGTGTCCACCCGAGCATCTTCAATAAAGGATACACAATCATGTTCTTGATTGGCTCTTCGGTATTGCTTGGACGCCCTTTCGTGACCGCACCGAAGTCGATATTCTGCAAATCGAGGACTTCTTGCGGGGTCCTCGGAGCCAAAGGAAGCTCGGAAGTTCCATGTTTTGCCATTGTGGCCAAAACGCCGTGAGTGAGTATATACTTTCGGTATATGATTTCGCGATGCCGGGCAAGATACTGCGCACAAAGCCTTTGCGCTTGGTCGTCAACAAGGATCAGTCCACAAGTGCAGAACTCTTTATCTGTGTTTGACAAGATACTATGGCGATGTAAAGGAGAAGGGGATTGTCGTGACCTCTCAAGAAGAAAGAACATTTGGTGTGATCTACCCAATTGCGAAGAAGTTTGTGCCCAGAATACTAGATGATGGTCGGCTTGTCTTTGCCAAGTACCAACCCCATAGAATTCAACGGACGAGACTCGGAGAAGGGTCGATAGTCGTGTTCTATCAGACGAAGGGATCGAAAAAGCTTGTAGGTGAGGCTATTATCAAGAGCGTCGATTTCATGGTTCCAGCGCAGGCTCTCAGACGATTTGGTAGTCAGCTTTTTCTCAACAGACCAGAGCTGGAGAGATATTCCAAGAAGTTCCCTGGCCGTGAAGACAAGCCAATGATGATTTTTCAGCTAGGCTCACCGAAGAGATATGACGAGCCAATTACATGGTCTCTGTCAATGACAATGGCTGGTCGATACATCACAAAGGAACAATATGAGCAATCTCGTCTCCATCTCACTAGACCTCATCGCCGATGCTCGAGGCGCGACGAGTAATGGTTCGTCTAAGCGCGACCGCCGCCGCTGAACGAATAGGCGCGACGAGTAATGGTTCATCTAAGCGCAACCAGACACGCGTCGGGCAGATCCTAGCTGAACGAATGTGCGCGACGCACAATGGTTCATCTAAGAAAGGTGATCGCCGCCGCCGACGATCTCCTGCAGCTCGAGGACATGCCTGATCCTAGCGCCTAGCACGCGCAACCCGTTCCTTCAACGAGAGCTGCCGTGATCAGGTGTCTCCGTGCCTCCGACCGCACAATGCCCCAGAAACGCCTACAATCGAACAGGACCACATTGCCGCACCAAGTCGGTCTTGGGACGGTTAAGAAGTTGCGACGCATGAAAAAAGGAATAGGTCAAGAGCCTATGCGCTCACAATGAAAGCGCAATCCGTTCACTCTCGGAGGAGCCGTTCAGAGCCCGTCGTTATTCCTGTCACCATCGTGAGGGAAGGATGCACGAAGATTGCGGAGAACATCTATGAGCTTTCGGACCATGCGAATCGTTTCTTGGACGTCAGCGAAGACATCATCAGCAGAAGAATCGCATGCATCCTCGTCATTCACGCCATAGACGAGGCTGGCAAGCTGATCGAGATCATGAGGAAGATGGTTGCAGCTGAACGCGATCATGAGAGCGCCATCTCTGTCGAGGGATTTTACTCCCACAAAATGAAAGGTTTGGAGGCTGGGACTATCGGTTTGCTTGCCATAGACTGGCTTGACAAGATAGCCACGCAATTAGGGGCTGCCGCGGGCGCTGGTCAACCTGCTCCTTTCATGGAATACAGAGCACACTTGGAACGGCTACATCAAGACTTCCCATATGAGAGAGAACATGCTCTGTACGTGAATCTTGCGGCAGAGAAGTGGCTAACGCCTGAGACTCCAGAGATGAGTGACATTGCGTTTGATGCGTATCTGCTAGGATCACTTGCTCTCCTGGTTCAGTATGGCATCACTACTGGTGCGTCGTTTGCGGATTTGAGCGACATCGCGCGGCAGGTTTCTTCTTTGGACGCAAAACAGCTGGCTGACAAGTCGCGAAAGAAGGATCCATAAACGAGTGGCCAAAGGGAGACTTACTCGCCACTACTTCGCCCGAACACGGGGCTTCGGGTGAATCTCAAAATCCTGTGAAAAAGCCTGAGATAGAATTAACTCATAGATGGGCAATGTGCATGCGCAACTGGAGGAACATTGGCGAAATTTTCGCACGCTATCTACATCGACGAATCAGGGAACGCAGCCAATTCAAACGACATCGCGAGGTACTGGGTGACTGCAGCTTTCGCGGTTGACTTTGAACACAAAGACCTGCTTGACCAAGGTATCAGAGACATCCTTGTGAACAACTTCGATTCCACAATCACTGAATTGAAGGGGCATGGCATCCCTCGTGATCTAAAGCTAGGGAAGACCTCAACCGATGTCGCTCAGGATCTTGCTGATTTGTGGGATCAGATAAATGCGAATGCGTGGGTAGTCGGTACTTCGTATGGGGTGAACGTTCCACCAGGCGTCTATGGTAAGAAGATAAAGGCTAAGGATATAGCCAGGCAGCTAATGCTTGAGCGATTGAACGGCTTCCTCGATTCAGGCCACCTTGCTCCAGGGCATTGCCTTCTAATCTGGGACATCTCTGAGAGACAGGAACTCCAGGATTTCAGCAGAGCTGTGTCAGTGTTCAGAGATGGTGTGACCAATACTCACCTGAATCCTAGACTAGCCCCAGCAGTCTTGGGCGGCCTCTCCCACGACTGGAGTGGTCTTCAGGCAGCGGACTTAGTCTCCCACTACGCACTTCACCATCTAGCCAGAAGGACATGGGCAAAGGGTTCTCGACAGGACAAAGCGGATGATTTTGGCAAGCTATTCATGCCACGGCTTCAGAAAGACAGCAAAGGCAGTATCGTAGGATGGAAGATCTGGTGAATGAAAAAGGACGAGAAGGCCTAACGACGATGTGCCGTCCTCCTCCTCGCCAGACACTAAGTATGCGGTATGCGGTACTTAATGAGTGTGTTGTGACAATCGCTTCTTGGGAATGTCTTCTCCAGCCCTTTCACGATCTTGCTCGCCTCTAGTTGAAGTTGCCCATAGGAGGCCATTCCCGCGCCCCGTCCGTTGCGCGCGGACGAACAGGAATGCGTTGTCGCATAGAGTTGTTTTGAGCAAGAGTAAAGGGTTTGTGGGACAGGTGAAGAGATAGAGCGTTTGAGACACTGGCGAAATTTATGTGCACGATCTCGTCGGTCGAAACGTCTTTATATTGACACCGAATAAGGAAGCAGATTCGACGGTCAGGCAATATGACATCCAACACTACTGAGAAGAGGACGACGGAAGAGGTTCTCTCCGTCATG
>Ga0315284_10016200_pt1 | contig 10585 bp, 11 predicted proteins | sample YL17G09_16_MG_FD_203696 | JGI IMG/M metagenome (GOLD analysis project Ga0315284, IMG submission 203696) | Sediment microbial communities from Yellowstone Lake, YNP, Wyoming, USA - YL17G09_16 | ecosystem: Environmental > Aquatic > Freshwater > Lake > Sediment | place: USA: Wyoming | collected...
AGGTCGGCAGCAAGAGCGACGTCGAGGATTTCATTACGTACTTTGAAGATCTGAAAGCGCTGGTGGAGCCCGGCGTAACGAGGGGAGATACGCTCGAGCAGGTCATCCACGATCTGCGCCTGCCGGCCAAATACGTGTCGTACAGTTTCCAAAATTTCTTCCCCGCCAATGTGCAAAAAATGTATACCGAACTCAAGGCGGCCCTGCCTGTGTCTCAGCAGCAGGAGGGCGTTAAAAAACAAGGATTTCATCCATGAGCACTTCGGGTTCCATTCAAGGCGTCTGCCCGCGCTGCGCCGGCTCGGGTTGGGAGCCGATCGAGGGCACGGGAAGCGTGCGGCGTTGCACATGCCTGGACTCTGCGCGTGTGGAGCGTTTGCTGGCAGAAGCCCGCATTCCCAAGCGATATGAGCACTGTGACCTCGAATCCTATATGCCGAACGATCCCACCCAGAAAAAGGCGAAGGCCGACGTAGTGCGATTTCTCGAAAAATATCCACTGATCGACGTCGGTCTGTTGTTTCTGGGCAATTGTGGGGTAGGGAAGACCCACCTCTCGGTTTCGCTGCTCAAGCAGATCATTTTGGAAAAGCACGATTTTGGCCTATTCTATGACTTCCGCGATCTGCTGCGTGAGATCCAGGCGAGCTGGAATTCGGTGGCCCAGGCTTCGGAGCTCGAAGTATTGCGGCCCGTATTGTGCGCAGACGTCCTGGTCCTCGACGAATTGGGCGCCAACAAGCCAACCGAATGGGTGCGCGATACCATCGCACACATCATCAACTGCCGCTATAACGACAAAAAACTTACGATCCTTACCTCCAATTATCCGGACACCGCGGAACGTCCCGGTGAGGAGACGCTCACGGATCGCATCGGCGCGCGCCTGCGTTCGCGCCTCTACGAGATGTGCAAGGTGATCGAAATCAAAGGCAAGGACTTCCGGCAAGTAATCAAGCAAGCCAGCTACCGGTTCTGACTATGACCTCTCCAGCCGACAACCTGACCCCATTGGTCAAAGAAGAGACCTTTTACCTGGAACGCGTCCAGCAGGAGATTCAGAAGAGGATCGTGGGCCAGACCCACCTTCTGGATGCGCTGATGATCGCATTGTTGACAGGAGGGCACCTGCTCCTGGAAGGCGTTCCCGGACTCGCCAAAACGCTCGCTGTCAAAAGCCTCGCAGAGGCGATCGACGTCACGTTTCGACGCATCCAATTTACGCCGGACCTGCTCCCGGCCGATTTGATTGGCACGATGATCTTTGATCAGCGCAGCGGTGAATTTGTCCCGCGCCAGGGCCCCATCTTCTGCAATCTCCTTCTTGCGGACGAAGTCAATCGCGCCCCAGCCAAAGTACAGAGCGCATTGCTCGAGTGCATGCAGGAAAGGCAGGTCACCCTGGGCAAGCAGAGCTTCCAGCTGACGGAGCCCTTCATGGTTCTGGCAACGCAGAATCCGATCGAACAGGAAGGCACCTATCCTCTGCCGGAAGCGCAGATGGACCGCTTTCTGATGAAGATCGTACTCGGTTATCCGAACCGCAAGGAAGAGCGCGAGATCATGAACCGGGTCGGTGCCACGGACGGCAGCTCGCATCTCTCGGCGGGCGAAGGCATCCCCCTGAAAAAGGTGCTGGTGCCAGAGCGGCTCATCAGGATGCGCCAGATTGCCTCCCAGATCTATGTCGATGAGCGCGTGAAAACCTACATTCTCGACATTGTGTTTGCTACCCGAAGTCCGGAGGAATACCACCTGGACCTCAGCCGGCTGATCCGCTTCGGCGCATCTCCCCGCGCCAGCATTGGGATTCTGTGTGCGGCTCGCGCTCAATCGTTCCTGAAAGGCCGCGGTTTCGTGATTCCCGACGATGTGAAGAAGGTTGCCGCCGATGTTTTGCGCCACCGGCTCCTGCTCACGTACGAAGCCGAAGCCGAGGGTATACGCGCGGAAGATCTGGTAGAGCGCATTCTCCAGAAGGTTCCCGCGCCGTAAAAAGATGGACCTCCGACCTCAGACCTCCGACCTCCGACTCTGTTACTTTCGAGAAAGGTCGGAGGTCGGAGGTCGGAGGTCGGAGGTCTGTTTGCAAGAGATCGACATGCAATTCGATGAACTACTGACGAGGGCGCGCCGGTTGGAGTTGAAGAGCCGTTTCCTGGCACGCTCGCAATATGCCGGCCTATATCGCAGCGCTTTTCGTGGACAGGGCATGGAATTCGCTGAGGTAAGGGAATATACGGAAGGCGACGAGGTGCGCCTCATCGACTGGAATGTCTCGGCACGCCACCAGTCACTTTACGTGAAGCGAATGGTGGAAGAGCGCGAGCGCAACGTTTTGTTGATTCTCGACCTTTCAGGCTCCCTGGCATTCGGAAGCGTACGGCGGACGAAATTCGACCTTTTATTGGAACTCGGCGCCTTGTTCGTGCTATCGGGATTCTACGCGCGAGACCGCGTGAGTCTGGCAATGGTGCGGTCAGGAGTGGAGTCCTTTGTCCCCGCCGCCAAGGGTTGGAATCACGCAGCTCGATTGATACGTGAGCTGGTATCGACCGAACCCGGCGGTGCACTGCCGGGGCTGGATCCGATCTGGGATTTTGTCAATTCGCGCGGGATTCCTCGCAGCGTGACCATGTTTCTGACCGACTTTCAGGCACCGCTGCAGGCAAGCCACAGTTTTTCGGCTGCCTGCCGCAAGCATGAAATGGTTTTCCTACTCGTGTCGGACCCTCGAGAATGGAGCCTTCCCAATGTCGGCCGCATGCGCGTGCGTCATCCTGAAACCGGGCAGAGCATGGTAATCGACAGCAGCAGAGGATCCGTGCGCCGGGAATATGAACATAACGCCCAGGTCAAGCGCGCGGGCATGGTGCAGTTGCTGCGCGGCCATGGCGTCGATTATGTCGAACTCAGCACCGGCACCGGCTACGAATCTGCGCTGCGCCGTTTCCTGGAAACACGTGCCACGCGCCGCCATCGATAATGCTAAAACGGAATGTCGTCGTCGGTGATCTCTACGTCTGCCATGCCGGGCGAAGAAGAGAAACCGGGTTCCGCTGCCGGCGCACCGCGCTGGGCGGCGGGGGGACCGCCCGCTTCCATGCCTTCGGGACGGCTGCCGATCAGCACCATCTGATTCGCGATGATTTCCGTGATGCGCCGCTTGTTTCCGTCCTTGTCATCATATTCGCGCGTGCGGATCCGGCCTTCGATATATACCTGGCGCCCCTTAGCCAGGTAACGCTTGGCAAGATCCGCCAATTTGGTCCAGGCCACGATATTGTGCCACTCGGTGCGTTCCTGGCGTGTTCCATTCTTATCGGTCCAGAATTCACTGGTTGCCAGACTGAAGTTGGCGACCGCGGAACCATCGGTCGTGTAGCGGATCTCGGGATCTTTGCCGAGCCGGCCAATGAGCATGACCTTGTTCAATGAACTCATAGCATCTCCCAGTTAGAGTATGGATTCCTTATTCGAGCTTCTTTTTGACCGGGGGCTTGGCCGCCGGCTTTGACAGATCGATCCCAAGTTTGAGCAATTCAGCCTTGGCGAGACTGGCCTCAGGTTCGTTCGGGTATTTCTCAGCGACTGTTCTAAAATCCGCGATGGCCCCATCTTTTTGCAGCAGGGCAACTTCCGCCTTGGCGCGCTTGAAGAGCGCGCTGGCAACTTTGCCGCCCGAGGCATAATCGCTTACCACTTTGCTGAAAGCCGCGATCGCCTGCGGATACTTGCCGTCGTTGTAATAGGCTTCGCCGATGTAGAACTGAGCGTCATCGGCCTTATCATTGGTTGGAAAATTCCTCAAGAAAGCATTAAAACCCTGAATGGCAAAATCGAGATTGCCCTGGATGAGGTCGTTGAAGGCCTCCGAGTAGATCTGGTCGGCGGAAGACGATAGCTGGGCGGGATTGTCTGCCGCGTTCTGGAATGTGCGCTGCGCGATCGGCTTGGTTTGCACCTTCATATCCACGATCTGCTGTGCGAGCGCCGAAATGCGCATGTTTGCGTCATCCATCTTACCCGCCAGGTCTTTGACTTCCTTCAAAACCGATTGCGCCGCGGCGACGTCACCCGAGGACTGGGTTTCCAGTGAAGTCGAGATCTTTCCAAGCACCAAGGAGGTTTTCCCCACCTGATCGTTGAGTTGCACCACCAGGCTCCGTATCGCGTCGGTGCGCTCGCTAAAACTCTTCTCGAGCTGACGCATCTGATTTTGGAGAGCAAGGACATCCGCCTGAAGGCGTACCAGTTCTTCCTTAACGCCGGCTTGAGCCGTGGAGGCGAGCCCCAGCACGGTAATAATGAACAAGTATCCGATTCGTTTCATGGCGTTATCTCCCGTGACGGTTTGCATAAATTATTTCATAGGCATCCGCAGGCTTCAATCGGCAGGACACGAAAAAACGGCCGGAGCAGGATGACAGAAATATCCCTCCGGCCGTCTTTGAGATTGATGAGCCGAAAATCAACGCATGACGAGGTGCCCACGCCGGTTTTGTTTCCAGGCATCCTCATCGTGACCCGTGGCAAACGGCTTTTCTTCGCCGTAGCTGATCGTATCAATACGGGCGGGGTCTATGCCCTGGCCGACGAGAAAATCTTTGGCCGCATTGGCGCGCTTATCGCCCAACGCAAGATTGTAGGCTTCGGAACCGCGCTCATCGCAGTGGCCCTCGATTGTGAAACGGATGTTCAGCCGTTCCTTCAAAACGCGAGCGCTTTCCATCAGAGCCTGGCGCGCGTCGTCACGCAGGGTGTAGCTGTCGTAATCGAAGAATGCGTCCTTGATGCTGGAGTTAAAAATCTCGGCGTCGCTCAACCGTCGCGGAATCCCGGGTGCGACCGGAGTTATATCTTCCGTGCTTACGGTGATGCGAGCCTCCGCGTCGGCCGTGCCGCCGGGTCCCGTTGCCCGGGCGCGATACGAGGTCGAAGCGGCGGGCGTCAGAGTACGGCTGCCTGTGGCCTCGACCGTGCCGATCCCGCCATCAATAGTCACTTCGGTCGCATTGGAAGTGCGCCACGAGAGCGTCGATGACTGCCCTTTTATGATTGCAGCAGGTGACACGCTCAGTGAGATGGTCGGCGCCGGAGGAGTCGGCGGCGTTTCCACCGCTGGCTGCGGCTGGCTGGCCGGCGGGATTGCCGGTCCCGCTTTTTTCTTTCCACACCCGGTTCCCGCAAAAACCAAGCCAATGAGCAAGAGAGCAATAACGGTACACGGGTACAGAGATTTTCTCATGAAATGAGCCTCCTTCCTATTCTGGATTGGTCATCCTGTCGCGCGTTTTCGCGGTTAACTTTCATTAATGCCACGAACAACTATAACATACGCTTGTTTGATGTGCCGGAGTAAAACGCCAAAAATCAGCATCTTGTGAGTCTTTATTATTACTTCTTCCGCGGGTATCCCCCCCAGGCGGGGCATGTGTTTGCGCCCTGGTTGGTCACCATGCGCAGTTCCGGTTTGTTGGTGTCTGCGAGCATGATGAAGATCTGTTCACTGCCCGTGCGATTCGATTGAAACGCGATGTGGCGGCCGTCGGGCGCCCAGGACGCGCACTCATTGCTGCCGGATTCACTCGTGAGCTGGCGGATCTGTCCCGTGGCCGCGTCGGCGATATAGATGTCATAGTTTTCGGCCATGCGCGGCTTCCAGTGGAAGGCGACCCAGCGTCCGTCGGGAGACCAGGCGGGCCAATCCGCATCGCCACCTTCCTTGACAATCCGTCGCACGTTGGCCCCATCCGCATCGCAGATATAAAGCTGCTGTATGCCGTCGCGGTTTGAGATGAAAGCAATCTGGCTGCCGGAGGGCGAAGACCAGATGGGAGTCGAATTGACGGCGGAGCTGTTGGTGATGTTGCGCCGATCGCTGCCATCCAACTTCGAAGTATAAATATCGATGTTGCCCCTGGCGTCGCGCATGGCGAATACCAGGCGGTTGCCATCAGGAGAAATCCTGGGATTGGACGCGAAGGAGTTAAAGACCGGAAATGGCAAACGCGACCCATCCAGGTATGAGTAGATGTTGATTTCCGGCTTTCCCGTCTTGTAGCTGATAAAGGTGATCAGGGAGTTGTCCGGTGACCAGGAGGGGAAGAGATTCAAAGACAGGTTTCGCGTGAAAGGGCGTTGATCGTTGCCATCATAATCCATCACATAGATTTCTTTGGCGTCGCCGCGCCGAGACGAATATGCGACCTTTGTGGACGCTATCCCTCGTGAACCACCCGCCGTCAGCTTGTACACAATCTCGTCGGCCCACCGATGCGCAACGGAGCGTATCTGGTCCGGGCTCCAATCGGAGATGCGCAAGCCAAAGCTCATGACGCGCTGCTTCATGTCAAAAATCTTCAGCTCAGCGGTCAGGTTATTTCCGCTGCCTTCAATCGTGCCGGCGGTGAGAAAGCTGATCTTGAAAGGAAGCGTGCTCCAGGCATCGTAGTTGATGTCCTCAGGTTTGAGGATGGGCTGAGGGGGATAGAAGCTTCGGCCGGCGAGCGTGAACACGCCGGAAAATTTCAAATCCTCCCACAAGACCTCATTGAAAGCCTTCAGCGTGGAGACCAGCGCGCCGGCCTGCTCGGATTTGAGTGGCTGCACATCCGGGATGGCTAGGATCATTTCCTCCCCAGGCCTGGGATTGATGATGAGCTGTGGAGCTTCCACCACGCCGCGCAAGGGAATTGCGCTTACCAGAAGCAACGCCGCAAAAAGCAAATTTCTAATGCGCATCGCACTCCTTGCCAAAAAGATTACTTGTCCAAAGGATAAGCAAACACGGCCGTAAACTGTAACAGCTTGCCGCGCAATTCGGGAGGTGGAACCGTCAACGGATTGGAAGCCCGGATTGCGCGCGCAGCCGAAAGGTCCAGCGCCTCGTTGCCGCAAGATTTCTCCAGCTTGATATCGTAGATGCGCCCATCGTTACCAACCATGAAACTATAAATGATTTCGATACGCTGCTGAAGGCCGATGGGCTTGGTCCAATTCCCGCCCACCCTTGCTTCCACCGCGCGGGCATACCAGAAATCCCCGACGCCGCCCGATCCTGAGCCTATGGATACGCCCACGCCATCACCGGCGACGGAACCGGAACCACGGGCGCCTCCGCCGGGAGCTCCGGTGCCTTTTGCATCCGCAACCGGGATCTGATTCGAAGTGGCAGCGGGCGCGGCTTTAGTGGCCTTTGTGGATTCGTCGGCAGCCTTTTTCTTGTTCCTGGTTGGAAGGGTATCGGGCAGAGGAACAGCCTTTGTGGCCTCTTCTTTCTTTGCAGGCTTCTCGGCGGGCAAGACGGGAGGCTGCTGGGTAGTGGCGGGCTTAAACAATCCGGCGCCTCCGCCGGGTTCGTCCGTGACCCCGACCGAATAGCTGTCGCCGGCACGGCCTCCTCCTGGTCCGGTCCCCAGCTGAATGATCGACATTTTCGGCATCAGGAATGGCGCGATCAGAAAAAGAGCCACCAGCAGGCCATGAAGAGCAATGGCGACACAAATCGACCATCCATAGCGCTCCTCAATGAGCGGAAGATCGAGCAGGGTTCCTCGTGGTTGTGTCTGGCTCATGGCTTTACGGTTGCTTGTTCTGGGGCACCCTAAAGGGTTTGGTTACCAGCTTGATCTCCTTGAAACCGGCGCTGCGCACGGTGTCGATGACCGATACGATCGATTTCCATTGCACGTCTTTGTCGGCTCGCAGGTAGATCGGATCCTTGGGGCCCTTGCCTTCCTTCTGCAAGCGTTTCGGTATGTCGAGAAGATATATTTTGTCCGAACCGTAATACAGTTCGCTTTCCTTGCTGATCGAAAGTACGACATTGTCAGCTGGATTCGTATCGGTGGCCGACTTGGTTTCAGGCAGCTGCACGTCAATCCCGGTCTGAAGAATCGGCGCGGTGACCATGAAAATGACGAGCAGGACGAGCATGACATCCACGAGCGGGGTGACATTGATCTCGGACAGGGAAGTGGTCGTCCGGCCCTGCTGTGTCGTGAAGGCCATCAGCTGAAGCTCCTCTCTACCAGATTAAGAAGCTCGGTCGAGAAGTCGTCCATTTCAGAGGCAACATTCTTAATGCGATGCACCAACTGGTTATATCCGATTACGGCTGGAATCGCGGCGAACAAGCCGGCAGCCGTGGCAAAAAGTGCATCGGCAATTCCAGGGGCCACCGCCTGAATGGAGGCGGTCTTTTCAAGCCCAAGGCCGTTGAAGGCGCTGATGATGCCGACCACTGTGCCAAGCAATCCAATAAAGGGAGTCACGGAAGCCGTGGTCGCAAGCCAGCTCATGCTCCTCTCGAGCACGGAAAGCTCTGCCGCGGCGGCGCGCTGCAGCGACCGGTTGATGCCGGTGAGACTCCGTTCGCTCAGCACCGGGTGGCCGGGATTGCTCGTTTCCTTAGCCTTTACCGTCTGCAGCTGTGCGTTCAGCTCCTGGTAAGCTGCTGTGAAAATGCCGGACAGGGGAGTTCCCCGGTAATGCTCGCAAGCCTGGCTCACCTCGCTGAGGCGGGCACTCTTGCGAAAGAGCGCGACAAAACCGCGACTCTGGCGCTCGATTTTGCGAAAAGTAAGCCACTTTCGCACCATGATCGTCCAAGAGACGAGGGAAAAAAGCAGCAGGAGCAGCAGAATCGCGTATGCAAATTCGCGAGTCGGGATCGAGAAACCCATGAATCCGCTCGGCTCCGGGACAGCGGCTTGAAATGCCAGAATCGAAGTGAAGTTTGAAATGATGCCTTCCTCCCATCTAGAGCTTCATTAGCAAAACCATAAAACCCATGAGTACCATAGCTTACAGGTCAAGTCAAACACTCTATGACAGATCGGCCCCCAGTGGGAACGCGGGTGTCCCGCCCGCATCAACACTGGGTTTTACGGCTCGGACTACGGAAGATTACCGGCGATACGCATGCGCTCCCGGTTAGGATACCCTCTGGTATCATAAGGTAAGGACGCAGCAGATGGCCCAAAATGTTTAACGAAATTGAGTAACCTTACGAATTTTTCTGGGTATCATCTCTTGGAATTGCCCGTTCGTTGCCAGGATCCCGGGCCTCTCTGAAGAGTCCTGCATCTGTGCTAGACTAATTCTGATAACCTTCTCCTGCAACCGCTGGAATTCCTGGAGGAAAAGCCATGCTCCGGTTCTTGAGAATACGCGATTTCGCTTTGATCCGGAACCTCGAAATTGAGTTCGACGAAGGACTGACGGTGCTGACCGGAGAGACCGGTTCCGGCAAGTCGATTATCGTGGACGCCTTCGGCCTCCTGGCCGGCGGGCGGGCATCCCAGGATATGGTGCGTACGAACTCAGAAGCCGCGGTACTGGAGGGCGTTTTCACGATAGAAAATCCTGCCGTGAACGAGCTTCTGGCCGCGGCAGGGATCGATGCCGACGAGGAATCCCTGTTGATCCGCAGGGAGATTTCTGCCGGCGGGCGCGGGCGGGTTTTTATCAACAACAGCCTGGCAACCTTGTCGTTGCTCAAATCAATCGGCAATAGCGTGGCAGATATTCACGGGCAGCAGGAGCACCAGGCTCTTCTGGACCTTTCGTCCCACCTGAAGTGGCTTGATCGTTTCGGTGGGAATGAAACGGTCGTTCGCAAGCTTCGTGAGCGATACGGTGAAATGCGCCGGATTTCAGATCGGCTGGATGCACTGGCAATGGACGAACAGGAGCGGCAAAGGCTTCTCGACATCCTCCGTTTTCAGGTAGAAGAGATCCGGCGTGCCGAAATCCGGCCGGGGGAGAAGGAAGAGCTGGAAAATGAGCGTTCCGTTCTCGTAAACCGCGAGAGGGTTTTCGCATTGGCGAATGAGGCCTATGTTCTGCTGCACGAAAGCGAGCACTCGATCCACGGCCAACTGGATCGCCTGACCCACATCGTTCGCCAGCTTGCCGAGTTTGATTCGACCTGGGCCAGTCATATGGAATCTTTGCGTGACAGCCTCTATCGGCTCGAGGATTTGACTTACGTGGCACGTGATTATACTGGGAATATCGATTTCAGCCCGGAGCGCCTCGACCAGGTCGAGCGGCGGCTCGCCGACCTGGACCGGCTCAAAGGGAAGTACGGCAATTCGATGGAGGAAGTCCTGAACTTTGCAGACCAATGCGAAACTAGGCTCGCCGAACTAGTGTCCTCAAACGATACGTCAACGCGGCTCGGCGAAGAGCTGAATGCCGCCTTGAGAGATTATCTTGAGTTGGCGGAAGCGCTGTCCTCGAAAAGGCGTAAAGATGCGGCACAGCTGGAGAGGGAGATTCGAAATGAATTTCATGCGCTGGCCATGGAGAAGATGGATCTGAGCGTTCACTTCCGTCTCCGAGACAAGTCTGCACCTGGCGTGCCCGGGCGCATTCCTCCTCACTGTGGACCCGAGGGCGTGGATCAGGTAGAGTTTCTCCTGGCTCCCAACCCTGGAGAGGAGATGAAGCCGCTGGCAAAAATCGCCTCCGGAGGCGAACTGTCGCGCATCATGCTCTCCATCAAAGCGCTTTGCGGAGGGGGAGAAACAGGGAAAACGCTGGTATTCGACGAAATCGACGCGGGCATCGGAGGCAG
>Ga0315284_10016202_pt1 | contig 10584 bp, 9 predicted proteins | sample YL17G09_16_MG_FD_203696 | JGI IMG/M metagenome (GOLD analysis project Ga0315284, IMG submission 203696) | Sediment microbial communities from Yellowstone Lake, YNP, Wyoming, USA - YL17G09_16 | ecosystem: Environmental > Aquatic > Freshwater > Lake > Sediment | place: USA: Wyoming | collected...
TATGCTTCTACTCATCAATGACAAAAAGTTGATGATGGGATATACGAATGGTCCCATCTTCAACACCATTGCCCTGCTGACCACGATTGTGATGATCGGCTTCACCCTCCTCCTTCTGGTTAGAATGATTTAAATTTTAAGCATTGAATATAGTCTTTGGGTTAGGGTTATGAAGTTGGTTTGGTAATGAGTCAAAGGGTTAAGGCTAAGAGATTCTAAAAACTGACCACATAGCCCTTTAGCGAAATGGGTATCTTAACCTTTACCATTTGACAAGATTATTTTTTGAGATGGGGGATCAACAACGAGCCTTTCTGAGGAGGCGCTCCCAGGTATCATCCACCCTCTTCTGAGTCTCCTCGACATCCTTCTCGGTGAGGTGGCTGAAACGGCCCTGAAGTTTTAGATAATCTTTCACGGGAACAACGTGGGATTCTTCTTGAAGGGTGTAGGTATTTCCATTCTCAATCTCATAAAGAGGAAAGACCCTTGATCGGACGGCAAGTCTCGAAATCTTGACGGAGAGTTCTGAAGGAATTCTCCAACCCGGAGGACAGGGAGAGAGAAGATGAATGAATCGGGTTCCCCGTGTCTTCTTTGCTTTCTCCATCTTTCTGATGAGGTCTTCCGGATAGGCAATCGTGGCCGTTGCCGCATAGGGGATCTGGTGATCGGCCATGATCGCCATAATATCTTTCTTGGGATTCTCTTTGGGCTGCATGACTGGGGTGGTCGTTGTCCACGCGAACAGCGGTGTGGCTGAACTCCTTTGTGTCCCTGTGTTCATGTAACCCTCATTGTCATTGCAGATATAAAGGAAATCTTCATTTCTCTCTGCAGCACCAGAGAGGGATTGGAGCCCGATGTCAAAGGTTCCGCCGTCTCCAGCCCATACCGCCACCAAGGTCTCACGATCACCTCGTATATCTAAAGCTGCTCGAACCCCTGACGCGGTCGCCCCGCCTGTCACAAAGCCAGCATGGATGGCTGTAATCCGGAAACTCGAATAGGGCCAGGAACCCGGTATAATGGACCAGCAAGAGGCAGGAAAGACCATGACAATCTTCTCTCCAAGGGCTTTTAGAGTTAGTCGCATGGCAATGGCTGCTCCACATCCTGCACAGGCGAGATGGCCATGTCCCAGATTTTCTGAAAGAGGTATCTCCATTCTTTTCATCTAAAGTCCCACCCTCATCATACTGTTTTTTTAATCACTGCCCACTGCTTACTGCTGACTGTTCACTATTTATTTTTTAAGCCCCAGCCACAAAATCTCCTCTTCGGGTCGAGGATGTTCTACTGTATAATGAATGGCTTCTTCGATGAGATCCGGTGTAATGTCCCTTCCACCCAATCCCGAGATGAATCCAAAGACCTGAGGTCTCTCCTCTCTGGAGTAAAGGGAGGCCCTTAATTCCTGGGCAAAGATTCCCCCCACTCCAGCAGAGAGGTTTCTATCGATGACGGCTAACTTCTTTGCTCCTTTGATCGCTTCATAAATCTCTTCGGACGGGAAGGGTCGAAATCTCTTGATCTTTATTCCGGCAACGCTGTATCCCTTCTGCACCAGTTTCTGGATGACGGTCCTTGAGGTACTGGTCACGGTTCCTGAGGTCATCAGAAGAACCTCGGCTCCCTCTTTCCCATATCTTTCAATGGCTCCATAACCGCGACCAAACCTGGATCTGAATTCATCATCCACTTTATTTGCGATCCCAGGGACCTGTTCCATGGCCTTTTGAACCTTATATCGGAATTCAAAAAAGTGTTCAGGAGTTGTGATCACTGAAAAGGTTACGGGTTCCTGGGTGTCGATCGTATACTCCAGAAAGAAAGGCGGCAAGAATTTATCAACTTCCTCCATCGTAGGAATTTCTACAACCTCAGAGGTATGGGAGAGGACAAAAGCATCGAGGACCACCATCACAGGAAGCTTTACCGTTTCTGCAATGCGATAAGCCTGAAGGATCGTGTCGAGGACTTCCTGGTTATTTTCGCAATAGAGTTGAATCCAGCCCGTATCACGTTGAGAGAGCGAATCACTCTGATCGCTCCAAATGTTCCACGGCGCGCCGAGGGCCCGATTGACATTGACCATCACAATAGGAAGCCTGGCTCCGGAGGCCCAGTGGAGCATCTCATGCATATAAGCTAATCCATGAGAGGACGTGGCGGTAAAGCATCTCACCCCCCCAGTGGAGGCTCCAATCAGGGCAGCCATGGCAGAATGTTCTGATTCCACTTTTAAAAATCTCGTGTTCAAGCGGCCGCTTGCAATGAGTTCTGAAAGCTCTTCCACAATCGTTGTCTGTGGAGTGATGGGGTAGGCAGAGATGACGTCTACACGGCTCAATATCACTCCGTAGGCCACCGCTTGATTTCCCGTGATCACCTTCTTCATCGTGCCTCCTCTTCCAAGGAAATGGCCCTGCGAGGACATTCAACGAAGCAGATCCCACAGCCCTTACAAAAATCGTAATCCACTTGCTGGGAAATCTTTTCTCCCTTCTTTAATATGGAAGCATCGGGACAGAAGATATAACAGTTCTCGCATTCATTACAGGTTCCACAACTGAAACATCGGGAAGCCTCTTCCAGCGCTGCACTCTCTGTGAGGGTGGAGGTTACCTCTGTAAATCTTTTAATCCGCTCTTTAAGCCGGCGTTTGGATTCCCTCTCTCTCCTTGCAGGTTCGAAATAGTCCATATTTAGCTCTTCATAGTTGACCACATGGGGATTTCGGGGTCTCTCCCCGGGATGGAGATATCTGAAAATCGAAATAGAAGGACCGTTTCCAACAAGAATTTTGCGGATCGCATCCTCAGAATCATTGCCTTTTAAGTAACAGTCGATCGCCATGGCCGCCTTCTTACCCGAACCAATGGCATGGGCCACCGTGCGCTGATTTGATGTAAGATCTCCTCCTGCAAAGATCCCTTCTATGCCTGTCCTTCCGTCATTCTGTGTGAGAACGATCCCCTCCCTCTTCCCAATCCTTTTTGGAAGAAAGGAGGTTTCGATCTCCTCCCCCGCCGCGACGACCACGCTATCTGCTTTGATGAAAAAATTGGAGTTCGGAATGGGAACAGGCTTTCTCCGGCCACTCTCATCTTTCTCCCCTAACTTCATCCGGAGGCATTCCAACCGTCTTAAGCTCTCTTTTTGTTGAATACGAATGGGGTTGACTAAATATCTTATTTCCACTCCCTCTTCGAGGGCTTCCGCGATCTCTTCCTCAAAAGCGGGCATCTCCTCCTTTGAACGACGATAAAGAATGGTTGCCTTCTTCCCCAGCCTGATCACAGATCGGGCCACATCGATGGCTGTATTTCCTCCGCCGATGATCGCAACCCTTTCACCTATCTTCACCTTTCCATCAAGATTGATCCTCCCGAGAAGATCAAGACCGCTAAAGAGACCCCTCCCTTTTTCTCCGGAAATCTTAACCCCTCTACTTCGATGAGCACCTGTAGCGATGAAGATGGCTTGATAATCCTTCAACTTCTCTATCTTTATCTCTTCGCCAATAAGAACCCCGGTGCGAATCTCTACCCCTAACGCCTCAATGTTTGAAATCTCTCTGTCTAAGACGTCCCTGGGCAATCGATAGGAGGGAATTCCCATCCATAACATACCGCCTGCCAAGGAAAGGGATTCAAAGACCGTGACGTTATAATGAAGCTTTGCCAGATGGTAGGCACAACTCATTCCGGCTGGTCCAGATCCAATAATAGCGATCTTTTCCTCCTTCTTCGCTGAAAATTTTTCTTTCTTTTCAGGCAGCGTAGAAGCAAGGTCAGCGACGAACCGTTCCAAAGCATGGATAGCGACCGGTTCATCAAACGATCCACGATTGCACTTTGACTCGCAGGGATGAAAACAGATTCGACCACAAATCCCAGGAAAAGGATTCTCCTCCGTGATCAAATTCCAGGCCCCTTCAAAATCCCCTTGGGCTATCTTTTGGATGAAACCAACGATATCACTTCCAACCGGGCAGGCTGCATTACAAGGCGCTGTTTTATCCTCATAAAAAGGCCTCTGCGTCCTCCAGGCACCCGTCTTATTCCAGTCCATATGCCCACGGGAAATAGAGATCTCGGGCATTTCAGATGCACTTTTGAAAGTAAACTGTTTTGTCATTTCATCTGTCCTACCCCCTCACCCCCTCCCTCTCCCCTAGGGGGAGAGGGGAAGGGTGAGGGGATTAAAACTTCACCTCCTGATAAGCCTCTCTTGCCGCCTGGGCGTTCTCTCCTTTTTTCGAAGGAACCTCCTCTCGGATGGAGAGGGCGATGGAGTCTATCTTTACAAGGCTGGTCACCTTCGAAAAGGCACCCAAGATGGCCGTATTGACGATCGGGTTCGTCCGAGAACCTAAGCCATTTCTTATCGCTATGGAGGTGGCATCGACGGTGGCGATGCGAAATTTTTTTAATTGATCAAAGTCTTCAGGGGAATGGCTTGAATTGATCAGAATCCACCCGTTCGGTTTCAGGCCCGAAGTCACATCGATGGCTCCAATCAGTGTCGGATCCAGAACGACGATATGATCGGGTGTGTAGATATTTACCCTCAACTGGATGGGTTGTTGATCAACCCTCAGAAAGGCCATTACCGGTGCTCCCCGCCTCTCCACCCCGAAGGCAGGAAAAGACTGGACATAAAACCCCTCATGGAAAAAGGCGACGGCCAGCACTTTGGATGCCACCTGAGCTCCTTGTCCACCCCTTCCATGAAATCGTACTTCAATCATCACTGGCCTCAACCCTTTAAACTAGACGCCGGAAGAAAGCTGTCATTGCGAGGAGCAAAGCGACGCGGCAATCTCATTAGATTGCTTCACTTCGTTCGCAATGACACTGTGGTAATTTTTTCGGAGACCTCATCTTGTGGGATAAACCACCGTTAATGCCCTTGCGTTCTTCCTTTCCAAAGCTCTGTATGCATGAGGGATAGAGGATTCAAAGTAAAGGGAATCCCCTGGATAAAGGACGTACTGCTGGTCCTCTGTCCTGAACTCTAAAACCCCTTCCAAAAGATAGATGAACTCTTCTCCATCATGGCTGAAATAGGATAACTTCTCCGCCCTTTTTCTCTTAAACTCCACCAGGAATGGTTCCATATATTTTTTCGATTTCTTATAGGCCAGGGCTTCATAATAATAGCCGCTCTCCTCCCTTCCAAAATATCGTGAGTCGATCACCTTGCTTTCGTTGCTTCGGACAAGGATCACCCTTTTCTCAGAATCATCGTTCTGAAAGAAAAAGCTGATATTCACGCCTAATGCCTTTGAGATCTTTAATAGAGTGGCAATGGGAGGGGAGACTACCTCTTTCTCAATTTGGGAGAGAAGAGATTTGGAGAGACCCGTTCGGTTCGAAAGATCTTGAAGGACGAAACCCGCCTTTTTCCGGAGATCCCGAATCTTCTTCCCGATATGGAGTTTCTTTACCTCATGTTTGATGTCATCGGGGACCACAATTATTTTATAAAACCTTTTAAAAATCGTGTCAATATTTTTTTATTAATGAAAAAATTTACAGAAAAAAATATTTTTGATAATTCTAATAGAGACTGTTCCGAAAAAAACTGAAAATAGTATATTGAGAAATCAAAAGAAATCGGAATCCTTAATATTTACAGGCCCAAAAATATTCGCTGGTCGATGATTGTATGCCTTATTATGGGAATCTTATCTCCTGTTGGATTGATCAAAATTTCATCATTTTTCTTTGTTTTTTAGGGTATTTATGGGTTTTTTCGGAACAGTCTCTAATACTAAAAATTTTAGGTCAAATTATCTAAAGAAGAACCTCCTTTGGGAAAATGCTTGAATAAAATTGCTAAGTAAGGATAAGGTCAAAAAGGTTTGACAATTCTTAGAAAAGTTTGTAGCATTAGGACAAAATTTCGAGAAAGGAGGTGATTCAAATTTGGTAAAGCTATGAATCGAGAAGGAGGCCGAATTTTAGAGAGGAGGTAAAGTCGATGAAAACAAAGATTCTTTTGATTACGTTAGTTCTTATTCTGATGATCGTGCCTTTGTTTGTTGTCAACGCCCAGAGAGCCAAACCCACAGGGGAACCTATTAAGATTGGAGTTCTTCTTCCTTACACCGGTCCTGTATCCTGGGTTGTTGGTTGTGTATCTGCTGTGGATTTAGCTTTAAAGGAGATTAACGAGGCTGGTGGGGTCCATGGTCGTCCGGTAGTAAAAGTTGAAGTGGATGATGAGGCTAAAGCCGATGCGGCTGTAGCAGGGGCAAGGAAATTGATGGACGTTGATAAAGTGTTGGCAATAATCGGTCCCACTTCGATAACGATACGTTCTGTAATTCCCTTAGGGGTAGAAAGAAGAATTCTGATCATTTCTCCAACGGCGGGCACAACGGCACTGGATAAAGATCCTCAAGGTGGCAAGATTGTGTACCGCACTGTGTCGTCTGATACGGTGATGGGCTCGGGAATGGTATATAAGGCATTAGAGCTGGGAACCAAGAAAGTTGCCTTGTTCTTTGAGGATACGGAGAGCGCCGCCAGTATCAAGGGCGTTGTCAAACCGGCTTGCCAGGCTAAGGGGCTTCCAATTGTGGGGGAAGTCGTCATCACTCCAGGAGCTCCGTCCTATCGTTCAGAGCTCTTAAGGATAACAAAAGATAATCCTGATGTTATCTTGTATGAACTTTCACCGCCAGAGGGAGCAATCGTGTTTAAGGAATGGACTGAGTTAGGACTTAAGGGTCAATGGATTGGTACTGACTTTGTCAATGATAAGTTTGCCCAGGTTACTTGGCCAGCTTCCAAAGGTGTGATTGGCGTCAATCCAGGTGCTCTCATATCGCCTCGTTATGAGGCCTGGGTCAAAGATTTGGAGGCGCTCACTGGTAAGCCTGGAGTACCTCAGTTCGCTGATAACGCCTATGATGCCATGAACATTATTGCTTTGGCCTTGGAGGCCTCCAAAGAAGTGAATCGGGAGGTAATCCTAAATAATATTCGTAGGGTTTCTTCCCCACCTGGAAAGAAGGTGAATAACTTCGCTGAGGGGGCTAAGCTACTTCGTCAAGGCCAAAAAATAGATTATGATGGCATAGCCGGCAGTCAAGATTTTGATGAGTATGGCAATGCCATTACCTATCTAAAAGTAGTGGTCATTGAGGAAGGCAAGCTTAAGAGGATAGGTACCTTGAGTGACAAAGAGGTTAGCCCAATTGTGGCCGAAGTGCTCAAGTTGAGGAAGTAATCAATACTGAGCCCCAGGTGCTTGGATAATTCGCCCCGCCTGGGGCTCGGTCAAAAGAGACTAAAAAATCTTATGATATATTTAGGATTTGGTATTATTGCGGGTGCAATCTTAGCCCTTCCGTCTGTGGCTTTATCTTTACTCTGCAGAAATTGCAAATTTTTTAATTTAGCTTATGGGGATCAAATGGGACTGACAGCATACCTGGTGCTCCTTTTCAATGTCTCCATGGGTCTAAATTTCCCTGCCTCTGTGGTGCTTTCTTTAATTATCTCCGCAATCTTAGGGGTGATTTTCTACTGGGTCATCTTTAAACCACTGCGAAGGCATGGACCTTTAGTATTACTCATTGCCTCACTTGGTTTGGCTTTCGTCATCCATAATACCGAGTTAGCGATTTGGGGACCGAATCCGCAAAAATATAATATTCCTTTTGAAACCGGACTAAGATTGGGTCCTTTTATCATCACCCCTATACAGTTAGCTGTGATCGGACTATCCTTTGCTCTGACGGGTGGTATCTTTGCTATGCTTCGGTATACTGGCATAGGAAGGGCGATGCGGGCAACCGCTGATAACTTAGAATTAGCGACGATCAGAGGTGTAGATACAGAGCGGGCATTCATTTGGACTTGGATCATTTGCTCCGCAACAGCTGGATTAGGGGGTGTATTTTTGGCTTTAATCACCACGCTCACACCTTGGACCGGTTTTATCACGCTATTGTTCCTTTTTTCTGCTCTTATCCTGGGAGGTGTAGGCAATCTCGTCGGAGCCTTGGTTGGGGCAATGATCATTGGTATCGTTTCAGAATGCGCTGGTATCCTTTCAGCTTTAGCCCCTTACAAGATAGCCATCGCCTTTGCCATTATGTTCTTATGTCTTTTGATAAGGCCGAGTGGAATTCTGGGGAAGGAAAGAGGTTTTTAGCTATGACTTCTTTTATCATTGGGATAATAACCATTGTTGCCATATATTGTATTCTTGTCTTAGCGCTCAACATACGTTGGGGCTATTGTGGGCTTCTTGATTTTGGAGTAGCTGGTTTCTTCTTAATAGGGGCATATACCTCTGCGATATTGATCTCAGCCCCCAGCGAATCTTACCTCTTTGGGGTGCGATATACTGTTGGCTATGGCCTTTCCTGGCCAATAGGGCTTATTGCTGCGGCAGTAACATCCGGTTTCTTAGCCTTCATCATAGGAATCCCTACCCTTAGGCTGAGAGGTGATTACTTGGCTATAGTAACGATTGGCGTGGCAGAAATTTTAAGGTATGTCGCCATCAATGAGAAGTGGCTGACCCGAGGGGTGCAGGGAATAAGGAATATAGCAAGACCATTCGAGTCTTCCTTTCCAGCGGCGAGCTTAGCCAGCGATATTATTTTGCTTGTACTTACTCTATCTATACTGGCATTGTTTTTTATCATAGCAAGCCGCTTGTATATCTCTCCATTTGGCAGAGTCTTGAGGGCAATCAGGGAAGATGAAGTAGTGACTTCCTTCTTAGGAAAGCCTGTGCTTAGCTTCAAGATGCTTACCTTTATTTTGGGTGGTATTTATATGGGGGTTGCTGGCGCACTTTTCGCTATGTACGTAACGGCAATCGAGCCCTACCAGTTTATTCCAACCTATACATTCCTGATGTGGGGTTGTCTAATTGTTGGTGGCAGTGGGAATAATTGGGGGGCAATTTTAGGCGGTGCTCTCATTATGGGGCTTTTTGTTCAGGGAACCCGTTTCCTCCCTTCGGTAGCCGGGCAGGCCCAGCTCATCCCGGCGCTGAGATATATTGCCGTTGGGATATTGTTAATTGTGGTTTTGCGTCTCAGACCGCGGGGATTGTTACCGGAGAAAGCGATAAAGACGGAAGAGACACAATAATGCTAAAAGCTGAGGGAATTGTAAAGGACTTTGGTGGCTTAAGAGCAATAAATCACTGCTCTATAGAAGTGGAGAAGGGGTCAATTGTGGGTTTAATTGGTCCGAATGGTGCCGGTAAGACTACCTTATTCAATGTCATCACTGGGATGTACAAACCTGATGCCGGGCGGGTTTTTTTTAAAGGGGAAGATATCACTGGTTTACGGCCAGACCAAATATGTCAAAAAGGTATCACTAGAACTTTTCAGATAAGTCGCGAGTTAAAAATCATGACCCTCCTTGAGAACATCATGTTGGGATTTAAGGATCAGAGGGGTGAAAAAATAATTAGAGGCATATTAAATCCCGCAAGCGTGAAAGAACAAGAAAGAAGAAATTTAGAGAGGTCATTAGAAATATTGGAGGCGATGAAGCTTTATGAGTTAAGAAACGAACCTGCGGCTATTCTAAGCGGTGGGCAAAGAAAAATGCTTGAACTGGGACAAGCTTTGGCAACAGGACCCGAGATGCTCCTCCTGGATGAACCAACAGCAGGGGCAACAGCCGCTGAGACAGCGATGGTGGTGGGCTTTATCCGGAGGATGAGGGAGGAACAAGGGCTTACTATTTTAATCGTAGAGCATAAGATGGAAGTCATTATGGGCATATGTGATAAGATTATTGTTATGAGTTATGGGGAGAAGCTGATGGAGGGTAGCGCCGAAGAGGTGCGGCAGAATGAGCAAGTTAGGGAAGCTTATTTAGGGAGAGGAGCTTGAGATGGAATTATTCAAGCTCCACAATGTTACTGCTGGTTATGGGAAGGCAGTTGTCCTGAAGGATGTTAGCCTTAAGGTAGATGAAGGGAGAATCACTGTAGTCATTGGTCCTAACGGTGCTGGCAAAACTACTCTATTAAGGACAATTTATAGGCTGACCACCCTCTACAAGGGAGAAATGGTATACAAAAGTAAAAATATTACCAAATGGGAACCAAAGAGATTAGCTATAGAAGGGATATCCTATGTTCCCCAAGAAAGTAATGTCTTCCCTTCCCTTAACATTAGTGAGAATTTGAAGTTAGCCTCGGCGAAGAAGTCTTCAATTTATAAAGAAAGGCTGAACAGTGTTTTTACTTTGTTCCCGGCGCTAAAGAAACGGCAAAATCAAAGGGCAGAGACATTGAGCGGTGGAGAGTCAAAAATGCTTGCTGTGGGATGTGGCCTAATGGAAGTTCCTGAGCTCCTTCTCCTCGATGAACCCAGTGGTGGCTTGGCACCGATTTTAGTTGATAGTCTCTTTGATGCCTTTAAGGAGATTCATCACACCGGGACTTCAATTTTGCTGGTTGAGCAAAATGCCAAAAAAGCCTTTGAATTGGCCGACTACGGATATATCATCGAAAGTGGAAAGATAAAATATGAGGGTAAAGCAGAGGAGCTGATGGACAACGAGGAGGTAATCAAATCTTACTTCG